>PVMK01116693.1_pt1 | contig 31255 bp, 24 predicted proteins | sample 1853481 | NCBI WGS metagenome assembly PVMK01 (sample SAMN08533507, study PRJNA380276) | Marine sediment metagenome, whole genome shotgun sequencing project.
TCCCAGATACCGGGGCCTTCATTGCCCAGAGATTAGACTGGCCTGATTATGAAAATGAAGACCTCTATCGACCTCATGTAGGTATCGCGTTTGGGGCATATTATTTGGCCCTGCAGCTAGAGGCATTCAATGGTGATATTGCCGCCGCTCTCTCTGCCTATAATGCCGGTCCGGGTAATGCTGCCCGATGGTACGAACAAGCTGGAGGAGATATCGATGAGTATGTAGCCACAGTCGATTTCTCGGAAACACGGCAATATATCGAACGAATCTATACTGGATTCGCTGTCTACGACTATCTCTATAGCGAAGTAGTCGAATAATAGGAATCGCTTCTACAGCTCATATTTAGACCATCGTGAGAGGTTGTTGGCCTAATGAGTCAGAGGCTTTAGAATGATTTATCCGCTGGATATGAGTGGTTAGATCAATTTTGAAAGTAGCTTAAGTCGGAAACAAAATGACTGAACCTTTTGATTGGCAGACCGAAGAGGAAGGAGATTGGCCGGAAGAAAATAGAACCGGACCTTCGGTTGGTCCTGTTAGAAGGTGGCGGCGATCTCTCTTGATCTTCATCCCGCTTATCTTGGTTGTAGTGGGTGGCGTCTACTGGCAAGCTCAGCAGCGAGTCGAGCAGGCAAAATCGGCACGGGAGAACGACATTTTGTCAAGTTTGAGACTCATTCGGGAAGCTGCCGAACTAAAAGATGTAGAAGTTCTGACCGTTCTATTGTCCGGAGCAGATCTAAATTGGGCCCGGACTCAACAAGATTTGGCTGAAAAAGGCTGGTTATACGATCGAGATGCTTTTGGGCTAATTCGAGTCCCCGGTAGCCTGGATGTTGTCGACTTTGCCTTTTCACCTGAGCTGAACAGCGTTGAGCTTACCACTGAGGAAGACTATTTACAGGTAAATGGGGCCGAGTCTGATCAGACGGTGACTTTGCGTCATGTGGATGTTTTCAGGGCAGGAGGGCGTTGGTTATGGGCGCCCCCCAAGAACGAATTTTGGGGAGGGACTGCCTCTGGACGAACAGCCGCGGAGTACATAACACTCTTTTATCCTCAACGCGATAAAGAAGTATCCATGAAATTGCTTGAAGATTTCGATGCCATGGTGGATGACTTATGCCAGCAATCAGGTCTTTGTCCCGGAGGTATGCGAATTCAAATTCGATTTAGCCAAGACCCGACAAATTTATTGCTCGTTTCGGCTTATTTTCTTCAAGATGGTTATTATGGAGAGTTAATCCATCTGCCTGATGGTAGGCTATCCTTTACTCTGCCAACTCCCTCGCTGGTCGGAACGCCTGTTGATGATCTAAGTTATCAGGCGATACTGCGGGGATACGGCAGATTAATAGCAGGAGCGCTGCTGGATGATTTTCTTGAGCATGATTGCTGCGGCAGCATGAATATGCGGCGTGCGGTCATTCGCTCTACGCTTCAGCAGGTTGGCTTGTGGCCCTGGACAATTGTCTCTAATTCATCATCTTTGCCGGCCTCTGAGCCCGACTACGATTTGGTGACATTATGTGCGGGAACATTTGGTAGTGGTGCCAGTCTATGGTATTACGATACGGTTCGACATTCTTGGCGAAGCATGCTCGCCGGGCAGCCGATTCGTTCGATGCAACCGATTCCCGGGGGGGGAGGTGCTGCCTTATTGGAAGTGACAGCCGAAAACGATCTCTATCGTGCTCGAATATATATTTGGCAAGATGGAAATCAACGAGATCTTTTTGACCAATTACTCACATCTGACGAGCTTGACAACTTCCGCTGGCAGGTGCGCGAGCGAGAAAACCGATTATTGGTAGAGATACCAAATGTGAGAATAGGCATTAGCGATCTGACCGTCTTTGACCTGAATCAATGTGACGAATCTGGCTGTAAGGTCGACGAATTCCAAGCTGTTAGTTTACCTACCTGGTCACCTGATGGGAGCCAGCGATTAGCGCACCAACAAGGAATGATCTGGCGAAATCAGGGCATTTTTTCAGTACCGATTGGTCAGGGGGAACGCCCATTCTGGATCAATGACACATCGTTCGGCTATTTAAATCAAATCGGTGAAGAAACAGCCGTCGCCTACAAAGTTCGAAGTGGGGCCAAGGCAGAAATCGTTCTGACTACTGAAGATCTGAAAAATGAACTTCCTGGAGAATCTACTTCTCAGAAGGTGGTTATTGGTCATATAGCCGTCGATCCGCAGCATCCTGATACCTGGATAATCCTGGCCTTTAATATTGGGCAAGAGGGTAAGACGGAGGAAGCACTCGTATTCCAATACGATCTGACAGAGCGTACACTCGATCTGTTGGAATATAGCCAGAATTTACGTAGTTTCGATCTCTCGAGCAATGGAAGCAGACTGGCCACAAATCGCTACGTCGACCATGAGCAGCGCTGGCTTCTTGCAATCTATTCCCTCAGGAAGGAATTTGAGTCACCACTGACCCTCTCCTCGGGGCAAATCACGGCTTCTCCACCTTGGTACGGCTGGTCCCCAGATGGCCAATGGCTGTCAGTTCTCGATAATGGGGAGTTAACACTTTACCATCCAGCCGAACAGCTAGAATATAGTTTCAATACGCCTGCACCTGGATGCACGCAATCATCTTGGCTAAGTCGCAGCTAGAAATTGATTTTTGGCATTTGTCATGATGCCAATAAATCTAAATGCTCTGAAATAGCCTTTGGACAATTTGGAGCAGACAATATTATGTGTCTTAGGAGAGGGTGGCTTGAGTGACCAGAGAGCCCAAAAACAACAAGTGCAGATACAATTCGGTCCTAGTGCGCAGGCTTATGCAACCAGCGGGGTTCACGCCAAGGGAAAGAGTCTGAGCCAGCTGATCGATTTGTTAGAACCCAAATCAGAATGGCGTGTATTGGACTTGGCAACGGCCGCCGGGCACACGGGTCATAAGTTTGCCCCGTATGTGTCTTTGATTGTGGCTACGGATATAACATTTGAGATGTTGCCAGTCGCAAGAAACGAAGCCAATACCCTAAATTTACAGAATGTGACGTGGTCAGTAGCCGATGCCGAGAACATTCCTATCGGTAATGAAATATTTGATTTAGTTACCTGCCGAATTGCCGCCCATCATTTTTCCAATGTAGGGGCCTTTATGCGAGAGTCGGCTAGGGTACTTCGTCCCGAGGGCAAAGTAGCGGTTGTTGACAATGTCGTTCCGGGAAGTCAGCTGAGTGGAAAGAAGGGGAAAAGAAAACGGGAAGCGGCAATCTACATAAATGCATTCGAGAAATTGAGAGATCCAAGCCATGGGATCTGCTACAGTCTTGACTCCTGGCAACAGCATTTTTATGATGCCGGGTTCAAGATCACTTGTCAGGAAATAAACCAAAAAGTAATTGACTTAGACAACTGGTCGGATCGAATGAAAGTATCTGCCTCAAACCGCGTGCGTCTTGAAGTTATGTTGCGCCAGGCACCAGCAGAAGTGGCAGCATTTCTGCGGCCGGATTTTTCTCGTTCGCGGATTAAGTTCTACCTGTCAGAAGCTCTGATGATAGGGGAGAAATACTAATGATCTTTTCTCCTGACTTTAGCATATTTCGGTACCCGTTGCTCGATCGAGTGTCTGAACTGGGTAAAGTCAATTGACTCGATGTGGGTTACAAGAGATTTCTTGACTCTCCTCAATTCGATAGTTAGAATCCATTGATTGCACAGACAAAAAGGATAGAAGCGTGTCTGGCTAGATATTTAGCCGGCCGATTTCAAGCAGGGACAAGAATGACCAAAAAGTATCATTTTTGGATTAGTGGTTGCCAAATGAATTATGCCGATGCGCGCCAGGTCGCCAATAAGTTGGAACAACGTGGTTATCAGGCAACTAAGAAGGCAGAAGAGGCTGATGTTATTGTTTTGCAGACCTGCACTGTGAGACAGCAGGCGGAAGACAAGGCTTACGGCCGCTTGCAAAGTTTACGCCCCCTTAAGGAAACAAACCCAGACTTAACCTTAGCCATGATGGGCTGCGTTGTTGGCGTCAAAGGCAACGAATCCTTAGCTAGACGATTTCCACAAGTGGACGTTTGGATGCCTCCGGCATCAGACGGATCACCTTTGATCTCCCATCTTAATCAAGAAGATGATCTTCTGCTGGATATGCAGACTACGAACCAGCGTTATGCCTTGCAGGACGAGCTGACAACTTTACCGAGCGATCAGAAAGGCAATCTCATTTCAGCACCGGTGGCTGTCGTTTATGGTTGTTCTCACGCCTGTTCATTTTGTATTATTCCCCAGAGGCGGGGAATTGAGAGAACACGCCCAGTCGGCGAAATCGTGGCGGAAGTCAGATCGTTGGTGGCCCAAGGGGTGAAAGAAGTAGTCCTGCTGGGACAGATAGTAGATCGATATGGCCAAGATGTTATCGATGGCCCGGATCTGGCCGATCTCTTATCTGTCGTTCATAGGGTCGAAGGGCTGGAACGAATCCGCTTTCTGACGAGCCATCCGAACTATATGAGCGATAGGATTTTGGAAGCTGTGGCCGCATTGCCAAAGGTCATGCCCCAAATCGAAGTGCCAATCCAGGCGGGAGATGATGAGGTTTTGCAAAACATGAAGCGAGGCTATACGGCCGATCAGTATCGAAAACTGGTACACCGCATTCGGTCGATCTTACCTGATTCTGCAATCCACAATGATATTATTGTCGGTTTTCCTGGTGAAAACGAAACACAATTTCGGCGAACATTTGATTTATTGGCGGAATTGAAATTCGATAAGGTGCATCTTGCTCGTTATAGTCCGCGACCGGGTACACTGAGCGATCGTCGAATGGAAGATAGTGTTCCGGATGAGGATAAACGACGTCGATTTCATGAGATAGAATCCTTGCAGAAAGAGATCTCCGAACGCCGTATGTCTCGCTGGCTAGGCCAAGACGTAGAGGTGCTTGTCGAGGAGAGGTCCAAAGGGCGTTGGCGTGGCCGGTCTCCTCAAGGAAAACTTGTATTTTTCGACGATGAACGCGAATTAAGGGGTCAACTGATTAACGTTCAGATTACCCATACGGGCCCCTGGAGCATGTCTGGGCAAGTAGCTAATTCTATAGCCGACCTATCGTCTGAAAGACGTATCCCACTAACATTGATGCCTACTTCCAGCTAGTTGCATTATTTCCCCCTGCTTGCAGGCAAATCTAAACTGAATAGGCTGCCTTGTGCTTCTTGACTAATGAAACTAATCGTGCCACCGTGGATGGAAGCAATTTCTTGGGCTATGGCTAGGCCTAAGCCGCTTCCTTCACCTTTGGCTCTGTTGCCCCGATAAAACCGATCGAATATTCGGCTCTGTTCGTCTACTGGAATTCCCGGCCCGTTGTCTAACACGTCTACTGTTATCCGTTCGTCATCGCTCCTAAGACTTATCTGGATTCGACCGCCGTCGGGCGTCTGTTTTATTGCGTTTCCTATCAGGTTGCCAAGGCAACGCTCCAGAGAAGCTGGATCGTGAGAAACAACAACCTCGTTTCGCGGCAAAATGAGCTCTAGTCGTTGATTCTTAGACTGACTTAACGGCCGCAGGTCAGCCACCGCCCGCTCTATCAAGGGTGCGATATCAGCCATTATGAAATCGGCGCCACTTATCCTAGCTTCAAACCGGCTAAGGTCTAGGAGATCTGTTGTTAGCCGGTCGAGTAGATTTAACTGTTTATCACTTTCCGACACAAAGGTATTGACCGGTTCCTGGGCCATGGCAGGGTTCCTTGCCAACAGCGAATTGAAGGTAATTAAGGCTGTCAACGGTGTACGTAACTCATGGCTTGCATCGGCAATAAAGCGACGAAGTGAAGCCCTATCCTTCTCTAAGGAATCAATGGTTGCCGCTAACTGCGATGCCATCTCGTTAAATTGCCTGGACAGCCGGTCAACTTCTGAAATTTTGCTTCCCTTGGCCCTTGCAGCTAAATTCCCGTGAGCCATTTCGTCGGCTGCATTTCCAAGTGATTTCAAAGGGCCAGTCACCTGGCGAGCAAATAGGACAGCGGCGACAGCAGCAAATAATAGGGCTACAAGCCCACCTATGAATAGAGAGCGTTGGATGCTCTGTCGGATTATCTGACCAAAGGCCGGTCCTTCGGATAACTGGGCATAGCCTACGACTCGATCGTCTACTCGAAGCGGTAACGTTAGGGCAATATCTGAGATCTCAGTTAGCGGTTGTGAGGGGGCGGGCTCAATTGTCGCCCGGGGCAGGGTCCTGGGAAGTTCGAGATTTCTCTCCGGTAGAAAAGGCTCAAATCCCAAAGTTTCCCGTTGTGGAAATCCAAAACCCTGGAGTCGGCCTTGCGCATCCAAATAGAATTCATAAGCGGCAAACGGCTCACGGTGGTCGGCCAAAAGCGCTCCTGCAGCCATCTCCTCAAAACTTCCGGAATCAATCAGAAGCCGGTTGAATCGATCCATAACTCGGACACGAACCCGACCGGTGAAAAGTCCAAAACCGGCTATCTGCTGCAATTCATCATGAGTGATACCTTCGTCAAAGGCTGATTCCAATGTCGGAAGCAATTCATCACTACGTTCACGCAAGTATTGCTCTTCCTGCTGCGAGAAATAAGCCTCAACCAAAACGAGCGTGATTACCCCGACGCATACGACGGCGACCAGGCTAACGATCAGAGCGTTTAATAGAAGATACCAGCGTAATGATCGTTTCATTGGATTTTAACCTTCCTGCGATTCAGATCGTGGCCCTCGTTGTCGAAACTGTTCAATATCTGGTCCTAGATAAACGCCCAGATAGGCGCGCTCATTGTCGTCAGGATGGGCGATCAATGTTACATCAACAGTTTTTGTTTCCCCTTCAACTTGAAGAGTAATTTTCGTATGAGTGCCAGGCTCCAATTGGCCGATAAGTTCCGCAAGTTGATCAGGACTGCTAATTGTTTGGCCATCGACTTCGAGGATGATTGCTCCTGGTTCTAATCCGGCGACATCGGCCGGACTTCCGGGCACAATATCAAAGACGATTACGGGCCTATTTACGATCTCTGGGAAATCAGGCAAATCTTCAAACGGAAAAATCCGATCCTGGTGATTAAATCGAGGCGAACCATCAGGAATTCTTTCCCTAAATTGGTCAAAATGTCCGAATGATTCTGCAAAAGGCATTATTCCCAGCCGTCCGAAGCCTTCCCCCCCAGGACTCTCGGCAACGCCGACGCCTAGGTACGGGCCGGCACTGGCCAAAGTTACATCAATTTCTTCTTGGTCTTCTCCATTATCGACTGTCAATATGACTGTATCACCCACTTCATGCTTACGAATGGCGGCTATAAGTTCGGCCGTAGAATTAACCTCTGTCCCGTTTAAGGCTAGAATGATGTACCCTTGCTGAATTCCGGCCGCAGCGGCTGGACTGTCAACCTCAACGGAAGTAACAACTACACCACGATCAGATCTTGACGGGCTGTCGTTCCTGGATTGACTAAATCTCAATTCCAGCGACGAAGAATGTATGATATCAGTCTGCACAAACTGCCTAAACGCCAACACCGATGCAACTGCCCCTAGAAGGATGAACAAACCTAGGACAATCAAACCTACAAAAACAAAGACGAGTCTGCGGTTATTCTTCTTCATATTTAACCTCCAATAGCTGACCAGATTTAAATGGTTGCCCACCTGAAGTTTATCATTTCTGTCTGGCGAGAGATTGAAGATTCGCTTAGTGAACTGTTAAGAAACCTTAACAATGACTCTACTGAATTTTTCGCGTCAGTGGACCGTTCCGAGGGAATCACCGCGTCAACGATGTGACTTTCTGAGGTAATCGGGTGGAATTAAACGTCATGAAGTGGCTTAGGAGGTTAATTTATACCCAGCACCACGAACAGTAAGGACCAATCTTGGGCGTTCTGGATCTTGTTCGATTTTTTGCCGTAAATTTCTAATGTGGACATCAACTGTTCGTAAATCCGCGCTATTCGCACTTCCTCCCCACACCTGTTCGATTAGCTCCTGGCGGGTAATTGCACGGCCACGATGTCGAGCTAGGTAGCTTAATAGCTTGTATTCTGTCGAGGTGAGGTGTATGGTCTCCTTCCCCCGGAACGCTAATTGACTTGTCGTATCTAGACTGATTTCTTCAAAATTAAGGCGAGACGACCCTAACGGGGTTAATGATCCTGAACTTCGGCGAAGCAATGCTCTCAATCGAGCGCTGAGCTCGCTGAGCTCGAACGGTTTTGTCAAATAATCATCGGCTCCTAGTTCTAACCCGACGACTTTGTCTATTGTTTCGTCCTTGGCTGTTAGCATGATAATTGGCACCTGAACGCCCAACGCACGAAAATCACGGCAAAGATCGAAGCCGCTACCATCAGGTAGGCGGATATCCAATATAATAAGATTGAAAACCCCCTCATCTACCGAACGTTTGGCTTCCAGCACCGTGGCAGCTCTGGTTACCCAATAGCCATCGTCATCGAGGGCATACTGTAACCCCAATGCGACCGCATCATTATCCTCTATCAGAAGAATTTTCTCCCCAGACATCAAATGATTTTAGTGCATTTTGCCACAACGGTCATTTGTTCTTAGCTAGCATTAGCCTTTGAATGAGCATCATTGCGAAAGTTAGGCCAAGCTTCAATTATTGATAATCTTAGTGTTTGACCACATTCAACAGGCCAAGTAGAATTTGTATTGGAAAGGGGAACTCATTCAAGCTTTCAGGGCGTTCCCTACGTTCATCAAATTGGCGCACATTCAACTTTGGCCTGCTACTCACTTGCGTGGAGCTTGTGGATGCTGGTTGACATTATTGGTCTGAATGAAAATGAGCAAAAGACGTGTCCTGGTTCTTGAACCAAACAGCGCTTTGGCAGACCGGTTGTATAATGCTTTAATGGCCATGGTCGAGATGGATGTGGTCGTGAAATCGACTGCAGGTAGCGCCTATCGGGCCTTGGCTAAACACAAATACAACCTGGCAATCATTCCCGAAAGAGATAGTCAAAAACCGGCCGACAGTCTTAGAGCAATCCAGCCCGATCTTGCGATTGTTGTCACCGCAACGAGCGCCGACGATGTTCGCGTCGACAATCTAAAGAAACGATACGATGGTGTGCTGCGCGCTGAGTTGATCGAATCAGAGATGCCTTTTGTGTTGGCAAAAATATGGTGGCCCAATGTTCGCCCTGGTGTTGTAACACGGATAGGATCTACGAGAGGCCGAAAACCAAGTGATTCACAGTTACAGGCGCTTTGCAACTCACTTGAAACGCTCGATGGATTGCAACAAGTCATTCTAACAAGAGCTGGAGAGATAGTTATTTGTGGCGGTGGTGATGAAACAACCGCCAAGATTGTGGCCGAACAAATTCGTCAGAGTTGGGATGATGAGCCACGGACTGCACAGATTAAAATTCTGCCATTTAGCGGAGAAGTCGAACCGGTTATGTGGTATACGATTCCTACCGCCAGTTATTTATTAACTGTTGCTGCTCAACCAGATGCCCCTGTATACAAGGTGCGTCGCCAGGCGTCTCAACTGGCGAGGTTGCTGGATAGTAACTATGCTTCCCAAGATTCGCATGAGAATCGCCTGACTGATCGACAAGAGCAGATGGTTGCGGAGGATAATTTAGGCCAGGATTTTCATCTCGTTTGGTGGCCTGTCGATCCTATGCCCCACTATGTGAGACAACTCGTGACAGGTTACATCCGAAAGCTTGCTCAAGCAAACGCCTGCGTTATCCATAAGCTTAATGTGACATCCCGTGGAATACATATTTTTGTAACCTGTCCACCAAATCGTTTGAGTTGTTGGGCCGCTGATCTATTCAAGAAAGGCGTGCAAGATGAGATCCGTGCCCGATTTGGTTATTCGATTAAGTTATGGCAAAAGGGCTATTTTGCCGCTGATGCCGAGCAGCCTCCTACAGAATCTGAGCTTAAGTTTGTCCTCGATCCGCTAAAATCCACATTTGCAGGTGCGTAAAATATGAATGAGCTAATCTTGATCGATGGGCATGCGCTGGCCTATCGAGCCTTTTACGCGTTGCCAATAGAAGGCTTTACCACCAAAGAAGGGGAGCCAACCAACGCGACTTATGGTTTTACCAGAACACTGCTAGATTTGATATTGAATGAGAATCCTCCCAAATATTTGGCGGTTAGTTTTGATGTGGGGGCAACTTTCCGGGATGAAATATTTGCAGATTACAAGGGTACCCGAGAAAAAATGCCTGACGAACTGCGATTGCAGATTGAACGAATTCGAGAGGTCGTTTCAGCCTTAAATATCCCAATTCTCGAACTTCCCGGCTATGAAGCAGATGATGTGTTAGGAACCATAGCCCAACAGGCAAAGCCGGAAAACGTCCCAGTACATATCGTCACAGGCGATCGGGATCTTTTGCAGTTGGTTGATGATACTACGGTGGTTGAATTACCTCCAGGGCGCTACCAGAAGCAGCCCACGATATATGATGAAGCGGCCGTCTTGGATAAATTGGGTGTGCGGCCAAACCAAGTCGTTGATTACAAAGCGCTAGTAGGAGATCAAAGTGACAATATTCCTGGCGTTTCAGGCATCGGTCCAAAAACTGCGGTAAAACTTTTGGCCCAATATGAAACGCTTGATGGTATTTATGCCGATGTAGAAAATATAAAAGGTGCGGTAGGCAAGAAGTTGGCTAGTGACAAAGAGTCCGCCTACCTCAGTTATAAACTCGCCAAAATAGTCACAGATGCGCCGATAAAATTGGATATCGATGCTTGCATAACCAAGGAATACGATCCCGTGCTGGTCGTGGACCTGTTTCGAGAATTAGAGTTTCGTAGCCTTACCGGGCGAATTTTGGATGTGTCGGATGATATTCCTGGGAGAAGGCAGGAGACAGTAACCGATGCTAGGCTGGTTCAGACAGAAGAGCAGTTGGATGACTTAATTTCGTTATTAGAGAACGCCAAAGTCATCAGTTTTGATCTGGAAACGACGGGTCTCGATCAGCAAACGGCCGAGTTGGTTGGCATTTGCCTGGCTGTTGAGCCACCCGTTGGATACTACATACCGGTGGGCCATCTTTCCGGAGAACAACAAGCTGGAGCCGGCCAGATGTCCTTGTTTGCTGGGGAAGCCATTTTGGCCGATGGGCAATTGCCGCTGGATCTTGTGCTGGAGAAATTGCGACCTCCCATGACTGACCCCAGGATTTCTAAGATCGCTCATAACGCAAAGTACGATTATGCAATACTGGAGCGATATGGAATAGTCGCCAGCCCGCTTGGTATGGATACGATGATTGGCGAATGGCTTAGTGATGCCTCAAGCAAACATCTGGGTCTAAAAGATCTGGCTTTTCATCGACTGGGCATCGAAATGACCCAGATAAGCGAATTGATTGGCAAAGGAAAGAATCAAATTAGCTTTGCCGCGGTACCCATCGAAGAGGCTGCGCCTTACGGTGCCGCAGATGCGGATGTGACGCTTAGATTGGCCAGCGATATTGAGCCTGAACTCATTGAAAAGGGACAGGAGAAGCTATTAAACGAAATTGAGATGCCTCTTATATCGGTGTTGGCGGCCATGGAAAAGGAAGGGGTTGGCATCGATGTTCCTTTTTTCCAGGAGATGTCGGGCGATCTTAAACAGCGTATCGCACAATTACAGAACCATATTCATAAAATAGCTGGACGGGAATTTAATATCAATTCTACCCAACAACTAAGTGATATTTTATTTATGCGGCTTAAGCTTCCTCATGAAGGTCTAAAGAAAACAAAGAGTGGCCACTTCTCCACGGCAGCCAATGTCTTGTCAAACCTGAAGGTGCAGGATGATAGTGGCATTATTTCGGCGATAATGGAATTTAGGGAGTTAGGCAAGCTGAAAAGCACTTACGTTGATGCTTTGCCAACAATGGTAAATCCCAATACCGGTCGCATTCATACTCATTATAACCAGACCGGGGCAGTGACTGGCAGGTTAGCTAGTAGTTCGCCAAACCTGCAAAACATACCTATTCGAACTGAAGTTGGCCAGCAGATACGTAAAGGATTTGTTGCCCGTCCCGGGTGGTTGTTCTTGGCAGCCGACTACTCTCAGGTTGAGTTAAGGGTATTGGCTCATATCAGTGATGACGCGACGCTTAAAGATGCCTTTATGCAAGATCAAGATATTCATCGGACCACCGCAGCTGCCGTTTATGGTATTCCGGTAGAAGAAGTCAATTACGATCAACGCCGCTTTGCCAAGGCGGTTAATTTTGGCCTTATCTACGGCATGGGACCTTATCGACTGGCACGCGATTCTGAGCTTACATTGTCTGAGGCAGAAAATTATATCAAGATGTATTTTGAGCGGTTTCCTGGTATTAATCGATATTTGGATGAGACGCGTCAATTAGCTCGAAACAGAGGGTACGTCGAAACACTGTTGGGTCGCCGGCGCTACTTTCCGATTTTCCGGGTCAAAGGCAGAGTAAATAAATTGGCCGAGGCTCGGGCAGATCGTGAAGCAGTAAACCATCCAATTCAGGGAACCGCGGCAGATATTATCAAAATTGCGATGATTCTTCTACAAGAGAGACTCAATAAGGAGTTCCAGGCGAAAATGATATTGCAAGTTCATGATGAGCTTGTCCTAGAGGTCCCTGAGGAGGAGCTCGATGAAGCCACAGAACTGATCATTGAAACCATGTCTTCGGCATTTCCTCTTGTTGTGCCTTTGAAAGTGGAGGCCAGCAGTGGAAGGAATTGGTTAGAGTTAAAAGATTAAGATTCAAACAAATCAATTTGTCTTTGCAGAATGGTCTGAAATCAAGGGGCAAATATTTCTAATTTTGGATAGTCAACAATAGTTGATTGGCCAAAACTCTCGGCCCAGAGGGACACCAGACCTGTATGAACCGGAACATCCCCCTGCCATAATAATTCTCGATTAATGCGGATTGTCTTGAGACTTCGTTCTTCAATATCGATCCAAATTTCATTCTCTTCGTTACCTAGCTTCACATGGGGCCAAGTTCGCCAAGGAATGATACGGTCAACTTCATTTGGTTTATCAGTTCCCCCAAGATTATGCCACACCGTCAAGTAACCTATCGGGCTGACGCCAATGCCGACCAGCTGCTCTTTTGGACCAAGAACCAGGCCATAGCCAGAATCCAATTCGCCTTCTCTTAGCGCTGCTGTTAGCCGTATCGACCGTGAATCCGCAGCGTAAATTCCCTCAAGCACTTTTACCGTATCCTCACCCGCAGGAACTGTTAATATTCCAGGCTCAATAGTTTGTCTTAGCTCGCCAATCGGTTTTGGATCGAAAACTCCGGCCGATATCAAAGCGATGCCTAGAATAATGACAAAGAGAATAAAGATAGCTGTAAAACCAAGCCCGCGAGTAAGTTTTGCAGCATTCGTCGCATCAGGCTCCATATAGCGCTGAAGTCTACGTGATTGATTGGGCTATCGCAACTCTGCCAATGGAAAGAGGAGACGAATTTCGCAGAAAACTTGCCGAATTCGGCGCACCTCCTGATACTTCTATCATGGGTGATGAGATTAAATATGCTACGGATGTATGAAAAGATTGTTCAGTATTACGACTTAATTCACCAAGATCTTTTGGAGGATATTGCCTATATAGTTAAGTTGGCCGCCCGATCTGAGCAGCCAGTGCTTGAGCTTGGTTGTGGGACCGGCAGACTTCTATTACCTTTGGCCAGAACCGGCCATTCAGTCGTCGGTCTAGACACATCTGCGGAGATGTTGGCTGAAGCGAGCGCAAAAATCCTAGAAGAAAGAAAGCAGGTTCAGGAGCGCATTGAATTACTCAAGCTAGATATGAGTGACTTTAGCTTGGCGAAGCGCTTTGGTCTGATTGTGTTACCGTACAATACCCTTATGCACCTTGATCGTCTGCAACTTAAGGCAACCCTAAGCAATATCAAGGATCACCTCGCAGCCGGAGGCTGTCTCTTTGTCGATGTCGATAATCCTTTGGAGGTTGCCGATCCAGGAGACAACGACCTATTAATCTTGGAACGTACACTTCATGACGAAAAGGCCCAAACGACAATACTGCAATTTAGTAGTAGCCGCGTGGAGACCAGGCGACAAACACGACGAGTAACCTGGGTATTTGATGAAAGCCCTCGAGAAGGCGGGGGGGTAAAAAGAACGGTGGTGGAGACCACTCTACATTACTATTTGCCGCATGAGCTTGCCTTGCTTCTCGAAGAATCAGGTTTAATGCTGCGGGCGCAATATGGAAGTTACACTCAAGAACCATATACCGAAGATAGTCCTCGCCTATTGATCGAAGCCACGATTGGCTGAAAGAAGGCCTAAGTGGCAGATATTTTCTGTGGATCAAAGTCGGAAGGTTTACAGCCTAACGATAGACTTTATATAGTTTATTTTAGTCTGCAGCGATAATACGGGGATCTGAACATTAACAGAATTTCGTCAGCTTGTTTCAGGAGGAGCGCCTAAATTCTCCAGAGGCTAATTAAAGAGTAATTGATACCTCAGGCTCTGGGCGAGCCTTGGCCAAACGAAGTCTAACAAAAACCCAGGGTGCGTAGTAAGCGATCCACAGGGCCAGAAAGAAATAGCGGATTAAGAGAAGCGGGATAGCTAATCCAAGAGGATCATCAGGAAGAATCTGTCCAAGACCCCAAAGAATGAGAAACCCGACGACAGACCCAATCACAAAACGAAGGATTCGCTGCCAAATCGGCCCAGCGACCAAGAAGCGCACTCTGCTAACTTCGAGAACAAATCCTACTCCGAGACCGGCGAGAATTCCAACTGAACGGGCCATGTTTCCGAAGCTTGCCCGTTCGGCCAGGTCGATTTTAGAAGCCCAGGCTACGGATTTCTCGGGTTCGCCCAGCAAAAATAGGAAGAGAGCATAGAGGCCGGTGAGAAACAAAGGAACCAATATGGCTAGCAATAAGCGTTGGCCTAGGATACGGTTGGCAAATCGTTTAGCAGCATAACGAATCCAGAGTAAATATCCAAACAGGATAAACACCCCGAGCAGTATACCGGCGACAACGTCTTCAAGATCGTGTACGCCAAGGTAAACTCGGCTAAAAGCCATGAGAAGAATGAAAAGAATAACCAAAATCCAAACCCATGCTCGTTTTAAGTAGAGAGCTAATAAGCCATAAAAAACGGTGGCGCTTTGAGCATGCCCGCTTGGCAGACCATAACTTTCTTCCTCTCCTAGCCCAATGTCGGGTTCGATCCAATAAGGTCGAGGATCTCCAAAGAGATGTTTAAGTAAACTATTGAAGACGACAGACACAGACATCACATAGGCCATTGATCGTCCTAAGTCTTTTTCTAAACACCAATAGATTATGGCGACGGCAAGAAAGTAGACTTCGGAGAGGCCAATGACGCTAACATAGCTAATGTACGATTCCATCGAAGCATAATTCGCCTGAAGCCAGCGAGTGAACTCCAAACTTAAATCGCTCAGAGCGTCCATTATCTTATCCTAGAATTCCTGATAGCTTGTTGGAAAGTAGGGTCAAATGAGATCCGGTTCACGATATTCAATCTTGAGATAGAATTGACCCAATTGTGTGACTAGCGATACGATGGTAATTAAGGCAGCTAGAATATCCAGACTTGCCTAAACGTGCGAGTTGGATTGTACTGCTGTAATAGGCGAAATGGCAAGCACCTTGCTTCCCTCCATGGGGTGACTATAATCAGGATGTGAGCCAGTTCGGTACTTTCATGGAGGAATAACATGGCACCAAGAATCCTCGTTGTTGAGGACGAAGAAAGAATTCGGCAATTTCTAAAGCGTGGTCTGACATACGAGGGTTATGTCGTAGATACCGCTATTGATGGAAAGGATGGCCTGGAAAAGGCACGCGATAACCCACCAGATTTGGTATTGCTCGATATCATGTTGCCTGGAATTGATGGACTTGAAGTTTGTCGGCGGTTGCGGGCGGCCAGTGATGTGCCTATCTTGATGTTGACCGCCAAAGAGTCAATCGAGGATCGGGTTGCTGGTCTCGATGCCGGCGCAGATGATTATTTGGTTAAGCCATTTTCTTTTGATGAATTGTTGGCCAGAGTGAGAGCGCTGCTTCGCCGTGCTCAGCCAACCCAGCCTCAAGTATACCGCTTTGCAGACTTGGAGCTGGATACAGGTACTCGTCAAGGCCGGCGGGGTGGCCAAACTTTTGACCTGACGGCTAAGGAATATGAGCTTCTGGAACTCTTCATGAGAAATCCGCGGCAAGTGCTGACCCGCGATGTCATATTTGACCGGGTTTGGGGTTATGATTTCGGCGGCGAGAGCAACATCATTGAGGTTTATGTCCGTTATTTACGACAAAAAACTGAATTTGATGACCTTTCCCGATTGATTTACACTGTTCGCGGGGTCGGATATGTCTTGCGGGTGGATGACTAGGGGCAAGAGATACTCGAAAAGCATCTTATTGGACGGCTCATCCTAATCTAATCAAATATGATTACAATAGGATACGCCTAAGTTCGAATGGCGTCCGATATTTGTCCATTGCAGGAAAAAAGAGTCCTTGTCGATTAAGTTTCGTCTTATAGTTCTCTATACTCTAATCCTTGTATTTGTCTTCGTTCTTTTTGGTTCGGCCGTATATATAATCACCAGGGCGACTCTATTAGGCGAGGTAGATCGGGGATTGTCGCAGACTGCCAGTCAGCTATTAGCACAGACCGAAGGTTTCGTCATGGATGACACCGCGGTCTTGTCGCTCCCCGCTGAGGAGCTGGATATATTCCGCTCGGCAACGAACTTTTTTGTCATACTTGATACTAGGGGTGAGATTCTTACCAAATCAAAGAATTTGGCAGATTACGACGTCGTATTGGATCCAAATCAGCCGCATGAGGAAATCTATTTTCGTACTGTGCTTCATGACGAGCAGCTGCTCCGGGTTATGACAGAGCCGCTCTATGTGGAGGACGCGACTGGTCGAAGCCTAGTTGGATATCTGCAAGTAGCTCGTCTGCTAGAGACTCAGGCTGTATTGGATCAGCTCCAGTTGATCCTTGTCCTGGCTGGTCTTGCAGCGGTCTGCTTGTCGTTATTTTTGGGAGCAATATTAACGTATCAACTCCTGAAACCGCTAGATGATATGGCTGCAGCGGCCGTCAGAATTACCAAGGCGGATGATCTAAGCCGTCGTCTACCAGATACTGGCCGACATGACGAAATAGGGCGGTTGACCATGGTTCTAAACGGAACCCTGGAACGATTGGAGCGTCTATTTCATTCACGGCAAAGATTCCTGGCCGATGTTTCCCATGAATTGCGTACTCCACTGACAACAATTCGAGGAAATGTAGATCTAATGCGCCATATTGGTGAAGTTGATCCCGAAGCATTTGATGTCATTCAGGATGAACTCAAGCGCATGACTCGGCTAGTTGATGATCTTTTATTATTGGCTAGAGCGGATACTGGTAGTCTGCCGATTCAGCAAAATCCTGTCGAGCTCGACAGTCTATTTCTTGATGTTTATCGTCAAGTTAAGTCCATCGAGCAATCGGTAAATATCAGCCTTCAGAATGTGGATCAGGTGACGGTATTAGGCGATGAAGATAGATTGAAGCAGCTGCTTCTAAACCTTATCGATAATGCTATAAAATATACACCTGATGGGGGGGCTGTCATGTTAGGATTATCCAAAGAAAATGGTACTGCAATCGTCGAGATTAAGGATAGCGGGATAGGAATTCCTAAGGAAGATTTACCCCGCATCTTTGATAGATTTTACCGCGTCGATAAGGCGCGTAGTAGAGCTCAGGGCGGTTCGGGCCTTGGATTGTCAATCGCCAAGTGGATAGCTACTGCACATGGGGGGGAAATACGAGTGGAAAGCCAGGTAGGTGAAGGCAGTGTTTTCTATATTACGCTTCCTGTGTTAAGTGAACAGGCAGCGAAAAGATTGAGCCAACAACCGATAAGGACGACAACAACACCGCCTCTGTTTGAACCAAGTCGTTAATCAATCATTCTTTTGATTGCGGCGAATTAAATAAATGCCAAAACCGATCATCAGTAGCGCCCAAAATACACCTCCGCTGAGCCAACTCAACCATCCCAGGTTTTGCATCAAAAGGTAGACGCCCAACACGATGAGCATTCCAGAGGCGATAATCTTCCCTTGGGGATGTTGGCGCACGCGCTTAACGTTCGAGTTGAATTCAGCGCCATACTGTTCAATGTTATCCTGAAGAACTTTGGCCGAAGGTTGGTCCATATTAGCCTCGTTGGGCATGATTACCATCAGGATAAGATAGATGAGCAAGCCAATCCCGCTTGCGAATAACAGCACGAGAAAGGCCAATCGAACAAACACCGAATCCACACCTAAGTAGGTCGCAATGCCGCCACATACTCCACTGATCATTCGATCCGATTCACTACGCATAAGTCTTGCTTGATTCATGAGAAGCATCTCCTAAATATGAGCTCGCTGGAAAAGAAATATTATCAAACTGAATCTATCCACTTTTTCGCTGATGGGGCCAGATTACTCGAGTTCATACAATTAATCTCTTTTAACTTATTGACTATACGTCTCCCTCCGTTATAAAGTTGCGCCAGTGTTGCGGCCTGGTTGACCTAGCTGAATCTAGATATTGACATTCAACATTCCATCATTAGAACGGTCTGAATTACCGCAAAGGAATGCTGATCCACCTGTTCGTTGTGTTATACTTCTGGATTGACTTAACGCTGAGGCATAAGTTGTTGTTTGGCCTAAAAAAACAATGTTGTATTCTGGAAAGAAGCAGTTTAGAGATGCATCCATGTATTGGTTATGAACGAGTCTCTTACCCTCGATGAGTAATATGAATTCGCGAAGAAAATGTTGAGTTTATCGGTCGAGCGAAAAGAACAGTTGGCTAGACTCGTACGGTTTCCACTGCTCCGTTTTCCGATGGGGCTGGCAATCCGTTTGATTGTTCCGAAATATAGAACTGGAGTAGCTCTGGCATGTTTGGATTCGTCAGGTCGCGTTCTCTTGTTGCGCCATGTTTTCCATCCAACTAAGCCATGGGGCTTGCCAGGTGGCTGGCTCGATAGGCATGAATCCCCAGCCGATTGTGCTCTCCGCGAGCTACGAGAGGAGACGGGGCTAGAGGCTGATTTGGGAGCGGTCTTGCATGTATCTAGAGTATATAAACCCGATCATTTGGCAATCGCATACAGTGCAACGGTTAAGTCTGGTGCCGTGATCCTAAGCGGTGAGATAATTGAAGCAAGATGGTTTAAGCTGGATATGTTACCGGGGCCATTATTGCCATTTGTTGAGGAAGTCATTTCATTGGCGGTGGTTAGAAATAATCAGCCAGAAAACGGTGAGGTGTAGAGGCAATGCGTAGAAATTCGTCGCCGGGATTAGGGCAGTGGCTTGTGGTAATTGCCATGGTGGCCTTGGTGTTATTTTTGATCTTCAAACTGTATCAATACGGTTCCTTTAGGCGTAATTATCCAAGCGGCTTAACTGTAGGGGGTGTCGAAGTAGGCGGTTTAACACCTGAGGAAGCAGCTGAACGGATCAATGATCGCTATATGACGGCACCCGTCATATTGTTTCATAATGAAGAAGCCGTCGAGGTTCGGCCGACCGATATCGAGTTTACCGTAGATTTGGACACGATGTTGGGCCAGGCTGATTACCAGAGGCAGCAGCAAGATTTTTGGGCCGGTTTTTGGGGGTATTTATGGGGAAGACCTATCGAGGTTGAGCAGGTTGAGCTAAGAGCCACCCACAACCCAGAAGCGTTAGATGATGTCCTGGATACTGTAGCGACGGCATTTGATAAACCGGCGTTGCCACCCCAGCCGGTGCCTAATACGTTAAGTTTTCAGTATGGCGAGCCGGGTGTGGAAACGAGCAAGGAGGCTAGCAAGACTGATATTCAAGCTGCTTTTTATCGAGCCCGTGATCGCGACGCCCATATTATCTTGGAATCAACTGACCCTCTGCGACCAGATTTCAATTTGTTGGCCCGACTAATCGTAAATCACTTGCAAGATTTTGAAGGAGTTGCCAGCATCTTTATTATGGATCTGGAAACTGGCGAAGAAATTGCTATTAATGCCGATGAAGCGATGTCTGGCATGAGCATTATAAAATTGCCCATTGTCCTGGAGGTGATTCGGAGGTTGGAAGGAAATCTAACGGCGGAACATTCGAAGTTGATTTCAGAAACATTGGTGGTTCAATCAGGAAACTTTAGTGCAAATCTATTGCTGGATGTGGTAGCGGGCGAAGACGATGCTTACTTAGGCTCAGATCTGGTCACCGAATCGATGCAGAGTCTCGGATTGGAAAACACGTTCATTGCCGTTCCCTTCGAGGAACAACCTAGACCTGGCAAGGCAACATATGAGACTCCAGCGAATAGCCGGGAGGAGCTTGCCACCGATCCAGACCCGTCAATGCAGACAACGGCTGAGGATATCGGCACGCTACTGGCGATGATTTATTATTGTGCCCAACTAGATGGAGGACCACTGAAGGCTGTCTATGGCGACCAATTAGGGCAAGAACAATGTCAGGAGCTGATTGAATTCATGAAGCTCAATCGGATCGGCAGTCTTATTGAGGAAGGTGTGCCTGCGGATACGCCAGTTGCTCACAAACATGGCTGGATAAGTGACACTCATGGCGATGCAGGGATTATCTTTTCCCCTGCTGGCGACTATGTGCTGGTAACATTTATGTATAAACCTGATTGGCTCGAATGGGAAATCAGTTCACCTCTCTTGGCCGACATCTCGAGAGCAACCTACAATTATTTCAACTTTGATGAACCTTATTTAGGTTCCCAATTCAGCAATTAAGGTCTTGAGGTAGATGGATTAGCTTCGATGTGGGCTTTAGTTCGCAAGTGGGTTGTGGTCTTGCTGCTGCTCACTGTCTCCTCTTTTCTCTTGTACCAATGGTTCCAGTATCGACTGGCACGTGATCAGATGCCTGCCGGAACGCTTGTAGCCGGTGTTGATGTATCCGGTCTAACAGCCGAAGAAATACCGGCGACATTAGAGGATGCATATTACAGCCCCATATATCTATATCATCGAAATGAGCATGTGGAACTTGATCCGCGGAGCATTGGCTTTATTCTAGATAATGAACACATGCTAGCGGAACTAGCTAGCCAACTAGAAACTCAAGAAGAGTGGCAAAAATTTGCTGGCTTCGTTCTTGAACGCCCATTATTGCATTCGATCGCGGTGCCACTGACAGCAAGTCACGATAGTAGTGGTTTAGCGGCGATGTTGCAGAGTATCGGTGATTTCCTAGACAAACCAGCTCAGGTCGCCCAGTTTCTTTCTAGAGAGCAGGGAGCAAAAGAAGGACAGGCTGGATATTCATTGGAATTAGGAGCCAGTGTGCCGATTGTCGAAAAGGCACTCTATGACCCGAAACAGCGGACCGCTCTACTCCCGATCATGGACGAGGAAATTCCCGCGATGAACCTGGGATTGTTAGAGGAATTTATCCAAACCAAGCTCCAGTCATTCGACGGTACCGGAAGCATTTTTATCCTGGATCTTGAGACTGGCGAAGAATTCGGCATCAATGCTGATATGGCAGTGTCAGGCTTAAGTATTCTGAAAATCGCCATCTTTGTAGAAGCCTATCGATCGATCGAGAATGGGCCAGATTCGACGCAACAACAGCTATTTTTGGATACAGCGACTCGTTCAAGTAATTTTGGGGCCAACTTGTTATTGCATCTTGTTGCCGGGGAAGATAATACCTATTTAGGTGCAGATAAACTGACCGAATCGATGCAAAAGCTAGGGTTGGTGAACACCTTTATGGCTGTACCTTTTGATGCCTCACCCCCTGCTTATCGGAGAACCACCTACGTAACTCCGGCAAACTCAAGAACTGACTTAGAGATAATTCCAGATGAGACAATGCAGTCCACAGCCGAAGAAATAGGAACTCTCCTGGCCATGATATATTATTGTGCTGAGGGTGGAGGCCCGCTGCTAGCCGTTTACCCAGAAGAAATTACACCGGATGAATGCCAGGCGATAATCGACTTGATGGTCCTCAATGAGGAAGGCAATTTGATTCGTTATGGGGTACCCGAAGGAATACCAGTTTCTCATAAACACGGTTGGGCTAGAGCGACTCACGCCGATGCCGGGATTGTATTTTCCCCAGGCGGAGACTTTGTTATCGTAGAGTATTTAAGCCAACCGGGAGACTGGTTGTTGGCCGATTATAGTTTTCCAATCCTAAGGGAGATTGCCAGGGCGGCTTATAATTATTTTAATCCCGATGAACCTTATTTCGGGAATCCGCTTCGAGAACAGGAAAAAATCGATTTGGCAGATCCCTTTTCAGAACTGAGCGATGAAGCTTCTCCAGCACCGGAAGGGGAAGAGGTGGATCTGGAAGGAACGTCTGATGCCGACGGCGTAAATGAATTGCCCAACGATGAGCCAAATAATGAAAATGTCGAAGGAAGTTAATGGAGTACCGACGGTTAGGACGAACGAATTTAAATGTATCGACAATTTGTTTGGGTACCATGCAATTTGGCTGGACAGCGGACGAGAGTCTTTCTTACGAAATTATGAATGCGGCCGTGGATCTTGGCTGCAATTTTCTGGACACAGCTGATATATATTCCTCGTGGATTACTGGAAATCAGGGTGGTGAAAGTGAAACGATAATCGGGAATTGGCTTGCTTCCCGGGCAGTGAATCGCGATAAGCTGGTGATTGCGACAAAAGTACGGGGAAAAATGGGCGATGGACCCGAAAATGAGGGATTATCTCGCTCTCATATATTGAAGGCCGTGGAAGCAAGTTTGACCAGACTGCAAACCGACTATATCGATTTATATCAGGTGCATTGGCCTGATGATGATGTACTTATTGATGAAACGCTACAGGCCCTCGATGATCTTGTGCGTCAGGGTAAAGTGCGCTACATAGGCTGCTCAAATTATTCCGCGAAGCAATTAGTTGGCGCGCTGCAAGCAAGCGAAAAAAATGAATTTGTCCGATTTGATTCTATACAGCCCCATTTCAATTACGTTCATCGAGCTGAATTTGAACGAGAATTGATGCCCTTATGCTCGGAACGACAGATCGGCGTTATCCCCTACAGTCCATTGGGTGGTGGTTTTCTGACGGGTAAGTATCGCCAAGATTCAGCTTTGCCCGACTCGGCTCGGTCGAGTGGTATCCAACGGCGTTATATGAACCAAGAGGGGTGGCGTGCCTTGGATAAACTTGAGGCCATTGGACAGTCGTATGATGCGACGATTTCCCAGATGGCCATTGCCTGGATTCTGGCAAATAAGACGGTCACCTCAGCCATAATTGGCGCGAATTCGCTGAATCAACTGCATGATACGGCCCTTGGCGCAGCGGTTCGTTTGACTGCTGAAGATAAAGCTAGCCTGGACAATATTACTGTTTGGGAATAGTCATATTCAGACTCGGCTAAATACCAGAGATACGTTCTGTCCACCCATACCAAATGAATTGGATAAGATAGTATCAATCGCCATTTCTCGGGCGGAATTAGGCACATAGTCGAGATCGCATTCAGGATCGGGTGTTTCATAATTTATCGTTGGATGAACCACATTATCCTGAATAGACAAGACGCTGGCTACGGCCTCGATGGCCCCAGAAGCGCCGACGGCATGACCGATCATCGATTTTGCTGCGCTGACCGGAATTTCGTAGGCATTTTCGCCAAAAAGACGCTTAATTGCCAGCGTTTCAATCGCATCTCCCATTTTAGTAGACGTGGCATGGGCACTGATATAGTCTACGTCAGTCGGCTCAATACCTGCATCTTCAAGCGCCCAGGTCATAGCCCTTACTTCGCCACTCCCATCAGGAGAAGGAGAAGTAAGGTGGTAGGCATCACCCGAGCAACCAAATCCAAGAATCTCAGCCAGTATCGGAGCCTTGCGAGCAATCGCATGATCCAGCCGTTCCAATACCAAACAAGCTGCTCCCTCTGAAAACACCAACCCGTCTCGATGTAGGTCAAAAGGACGACTGGCATTTTCCGGCGCGTGATTAAAGGAACCGGTCATGGCTCTTGTGGCCCAAAAACCAGCCTGGCCAACATCGGACAACGGGGCTTCAGTTCCGCCGGTAACCATGATATCGGCAACTCCACGCCGAATTGTGGCAGCCGCCTCTCCGATAGCCTGGGCGCCAGCGGCGCAGGCCGTAGTGGCGGTGGAATTGTACCCTTTCAAGCCATATTGATGGCTGATGTTTGCAGCGGCGGCATTGTGCATCATTCGGGGGATGAACATTGGACTGACGCGTTTATAGCCAGAATCCAGGACGATCTCGGTAGCGTTTCGAATCTCCACCAATCCGCCAGCGCATGTGCCTAGAAAAACGCCAATACGAGTCGGATCAACCTCGGTTACATGATTATCACGTAAAAATTCGTTTTTTATGAGCCCAGCTTTTATCAGCGCTTCCCGGGCAGCCCCAACGGCTAGCTGACTAAACCGGCCCATTCTTCTTGCTTCTTTGAAATTGATAATCGTGCTCGGGTCGAAATCCTTGACCTCGCCGGCAATCTTGACTGGATACTCAGTAGTATCGAAAGCGTTACCACTGGTCACACCTGAACGGCCGGCAACTAAACCGTCCCACGTTTGTTCGACCGAGTTGCCTAAAGCTGTTATGGCCCCTAGACCGGTGATCACGACCCGGACCTGATGATCTGACATGCTAAATCTCCTATTTTCACCCACCTCGTTAAACAACAATTGACCAGGTTTCTATTGGCAACCTGCCTCAAGGGTAACCACCTCGGAAATTGCGGAGCAAGTGTTGTTCATGGCAAAGTAGGACCCATGAATAGTTCTCTAATGAGCTATTCGCGCCGAGCGCATATGATCGCTTTCGCTCCCAGCAACCGTATATTATATCGTTGCTTGTAAGCAAACAAGATGTCTCGACAGCTTTTGGCAGCCTTTTGCGGGGTGTGCACGTACTTGATAGTGCGTGGGTAGGCCTCGTTCTCAGAGAGGGGCGCTGACTAGAGGGTGACGAAACTCTTTCAATTGCCGCTAATGCGGTTAGCTCAGCCTATTGTGCCTATCAGGATCTATCTATCTTCGGATCGAAGTTCGGCGATTACGACACCAATATTATCATACCCACCATAATGATTAGCTGCCTTAATCAAGCCATCTACGGCCGACTGTAGGCGATCTTCATCCATATTCGAAGCGATCTCCGAAGGATCGCGGATCATTTCCCACATGCCGTCACTGCACAGAAGCAATCGATCTCCTGGTTGCAGGGAAAAAGACAGGGTATCAACCGTAACTTCAGCCTGATTGCCCAGCGCCCGGGTTATGACGTTACGCTGAGGATGGTCAAAAATCTCATCTTCTTCGATATAACCCTCGGTTACTAACTGCCAGACATAGGAGTGGTCTTGAGTAACCTGAGTAAGCTCTCCTTCATGCATCCGGTATGCTCGGCTGTCACCTACGTTGGCGACAGCAGCCTTATTTCCTGAAACCATGGCGCAGGTTATCGTACAGCCTAAATTACCCGCATCATCAGGATTAGCTTGGGCGTACTCGAATATCACCCTATTGGCTTCTTCGACCGCCATACGTAAACGTTTCTCGATTGGATTATTCTTTGAGTCGTTGTCTTCCGTTTCGGGATTGGGAATAATCACCGTGCTTCCGACATCGTCTTCTTCAAGCATCCATGAAAGATTATCTTTAATCGCATCAACAGCTAGCTGACTGGCGATCTCGCCTGCCTTATGTCCTCCCATGCCGTCGGCGACGACCAATAACCCTAATGGTTCACCGAGCTCCTGCTGCCGGATCAGAACATAGACATTGTCTTGATTAATATTCCGCAATTGACCTGGATCAGTACCACAGGCAGCATGGAGCGAAAGTCTTGAAGCCATTGCTGTTCCTCAACAATCGTAATAGACAGTTTCTCGTGCCGGGAATTACATTGTACTATTCAATGAGGGGCTGGACAAGCCGGAGAGTTGTCTAGCGACTGGTCCTCTATTCCTATCAAATACGGAAAATCGTTCAAATACAATGAATATTCGAGGGAGAATGCGATCCAAGTTTGATTGCTAACCAGAATAGTCACCAAGCAGATTCCTCGTTTTTGTAATGGCCTCTGGGTCAGACAGAAGCCAGCGAGCTAGCTCATCATGGGGTAGGGATTGGCGCCAACTTCGGTAAGTAGACCTGGGTAATTGGCGATAAAAAAGAGCCACTACAATTTGAGTTTGATCCTCCAATCTTTCAGCATAATAGACGGTTGTTAATATCCCGGGTAAGGAGCCACTTTTGTATCCAATTACCCGAAATAAATCTTGATTTTTAGAAAATATCATGGGCCATTCCAAAACCCGCCTAACAAGTATGTTCGTATAAGACGAACTAAGTTCATTGGACATTATTTTCGCCATAAGCCGGGCATAATCTTGAGCACTGGCCTGCGCGTTCAGTTGCTCAGAGAACAAAGACTGGACTTGAACCGAAGCTCGACTTGAACGAGAATTCAAAGCCTCGTTTCGGAATTCAGGATCGTTTACGAAAGATTCGGTCAAACGCATCACTTCCAATCCGTACTTATCGGGCTCCTCGATAAATCCTTGAACGGCCGCGGTGTCCGATCCACTACGCTGATGGTTACTCATAACCAAGAATTGACCAATCCAAGGACAAGGGGCAGTCTGACTGGCTATTCCGAGGGCGATTGCCGTCTCTTCAATTTTTTCTTGGCCTATCAAGAGATGCAAGAAATCAGTTGCGGCGTTCGAGCTAAATCGAATCATCATCCAGGGTATTTCTTCCATTGGCGTGGCCGGCGGATTGCCGGCTATTAACCCGCGTTCGTCCAGCTCAACCAAAGCCCGGCGATGTGAGCCTAAATCCAGCCCTGGCAAGTATGTTTTTTCTATCTCCGACAGGGGAATCCAGGCGGCGGGATCAATTTGGCCTGCTTCTACTGCTTCGGCATAAGCGACTAAGTCAAGCACCTTTACGACGGACGCCAGCGGCATAGGCTCCTCAGCATTGAGGAAGAGACCCTCTGATTCGCGACCTACCTCAAAAGCAGCCAAACCTACAGTATCTGGATGCGTTATCAGCCAAGAAAGGGCGGGTAAAGCCGCCTCCGGAACAAATGCTTCAGGAATAGCGATGGCCCCGAGATCGTTCACTGGATGGCCAATATCAGGCAAAATCGGCAAGAAGTTACCGCAACGAGCACTGTCAGGATTAAATAGTTCAGCTGAATCTGGTTGTGGTGTAAGCGCTGTCGAAGGGGGTGTTGCCTGAGGTGATGGAGGCTCTTCAGTTGATAAGCTGGCTGGTGTAGAGTTAATGTCGGAAAAGTTGCTGGTTAACGTTACGATCTGTTCAGGCTTCTTATTAGGGCCTTCCTGAATTTCGTTCTGGTCGCAGCCAGCTAGCACCATCACAAACATAAACAGCAAAACGCCGCTAATTCTGGCTAATTGAGTCTTGGCAATAGAGAACAAGATTGTACTCAAACTAGAAAATGGGGGATAAGGCAACAAGATAATTCATCTGCGAGATATGTTGGAGGAATCCTGGCTTAAAATGTAAAGTAATCCTTCAGCGTGACAATTCGAAGGCTCCCTAAGTTAGCGTTCCAAGCCACAATGTGGCAAGAAACAGGCTGGACACTTATGTCTCATTCATGTTTCATGACAACCAGAGTAATGTCGTCAAATTGAGGAGTGTCCCCAGCATGGTCGTCAATAGCAGCAGTGATAGCATCGACTACGTCTGAAGCCCCTCCTGAACGAGCGTTTCTAGCAACCAGACATAGCCGTTCCATACCAAATTCGTCGTAATCTTCATTCATGGCCTCAGAAACGCCATCGGTGTAATAAACGATCATGTCGCCCTCGCTCAATTCAATCTGCTGCTGGGCAATTTCTACTTCTTCAAGAACGCCTAAGGCTATTCCTTTGGCCGATAACATGGAGACAGTACCATCCTTCCTAATTAAAACGGGCGGATTATGTCCTCCGCTGGCATAGGTCAAAGTTTTACTGTCTGGATCCCACACAGCATAAAAAATGGTGACGAATAGATCGGATGTTGTGTCCCCGTAAATAAGTTGGTTCGTGCGTTCTAGTACAGCCGCTGGACTGAGTCGATTGAAAGCCACCGTTCGTAGAATCGTTCGGCTTAAGGCCATAAAAAGGGCAGCCGGGATACCCTTGTCGGCCACATCAGCAATGGCAATTCCCCAATGGCCTTCAGCCAAAGACATGAAATCAAAGAAATCGCCACTAACCTGCCTGGCCGCTTGCCAATAGGTAGCCACGGAGCTTGAGGGAATATCAGGCGGTTCTTGAGGAATCAAACTCGCTTGGATTGAGCGGGCCACATCCAGCTCTTTTTCAATACGATTTCGTTCGGCCGACTCCTCGTAAAGCTGGTCGTTAACTACCGCGACGGCCGCCTGCTGAGCGATTCCAGTGACGATATTGAGCCTGCGTCCGGTCAATGGTCGACCGTTCAAGGTAGTACCAACCACTAAAGTGCCGACGAGCTCGGCCCGGGCATGCAAGGGAAAGATGTCGGCCGTATCCGAATCCATAATGGTTTGCATCCACTCAGGCAGCTTGAAGGTATAGTAGGCCGCATCTGGACCGATCCGATCTACATCCTGTGTCTCCAGCAAGGGAAATTCCGAAAGATCGACTTCGAAACTGGCCAGTAATCCTTGTCCCATCTCACTTAGCCCATGACTGGGTCCTGCCCGATATGTCTGATGCGCTTCGTCACGAATTAAAACGATACAGGAGCGGACACCCACCAGCATTGGTACCATACGGACAATCGAATCAAGTATTTCGTTGAGGTCGGTTAATTTATTGACAGCTTCAGCAACTTGCAAGAGAGCAGTATTGACCCAGGCTTCTTCTTGTTGAGCCAATTGAAGCTGGACATTATCAATGGCCTGGGCACCTTGGTTGGCGATATTTTGTAGCAACTCAACGCGTCCCCCTTGCTCGGGAGGATCGACCAGATTGAAGTCTTCAAGGGCCAAGATCCCTAATACGCGACCCTGGGCCACTAACGGCTGTAGCAGATACTCTCGATTAATTTGTTGATTTTTAGGCCGCTGCCTAGCGCTGTCTGACCAGGGAGGAGACTGGGAAGTAGTTAACTGCTCTCCTCCAACATGAACTGCATCAAGGGCACGCCAATCGCCTAGACTGATCTCAACTTTACTTTGCTCTTCTGGCAGTAGAGCGGGCATACCAAATTCGGCCACTACTTGGTAGATCTGAAAATCCTTATCCCAAAGAAGCATTAAGCACTTGTCCGCGCCAACGAGAAGTGCAGTCAATCTCACCAGCGTTTGGCTTAGAACTTCTATATCACTCGCCTGGCTTAAGGCTTCGGCTACTTGCAGCTGAGCCATCGTTATCCAACTTTGCTGTCTCTGGATCTGTAATTGTTGAGCCTTGTTAATTGCCACGGCTATCTGAGCAGCCAGAGCTTCCAAGATCGAGCGCTCTTGGGAAGTAAAGATCCCCACTACAGGACTCTGGACATCTAGAACTCCTAGCAATTCTTGATCGACAATCAATGGGATGGCAATTTCAGCCCTGGTATCAGAAAAAAGATCATTGGCTAAGAATCGATGGTCGTCGCGGGTGTTGTTGGATAATGTTGTCGCCTGAGTGGCAACGGCTGTTCCGACGAGTCCAACACCAGACGCGACCTGAACTGAATCTGCTTCCAGTTGCTTCATCGTGCTGGCCTTGATGATGGCTTTGGCTTCTGAGCCATCGGCGATGAAAATGTTAACAGAACCAAAGGAGAACGTATCGTTGGTCAGATCAACGACCTGATTTAATAATTCATCCAAATCGTTTATAGCGCTTACTTGGTGAGCAATCTGGCCTACAAGTTCAAGGTAGGCCGATTTTGTTCGTTCCTGTTGATACATACGAGCATTGGCGATGGCCGCGGCCGCCTGATTAGCCAATATCGTTAGCTGTCCTAAATCTCGCTGGCTATAGGCTTCCGGTCGGGACTTTGGGCGCCCATTATGCCTAAAACCTGAGTTCCGCTGACCAGCGGCAAGAATATGGCCGACCGGGGAGGATTCTCGTTTTCATAGCTGGGTTCGGCCGGCAAACTGCCACTTTCTTTTTGAAAATCCCGGATTAACAAAGGTTTTTTACTTTCCCGTATCCACCCCACAAGGCCAGAATTTTCGCTTAAATCGAACGACTTTGGCGTTTTTTGCAGCTGCCCTTCGACAGACCAGTAATAGATCTCGTATGTATGGTCATCGAATAGACCTATCTGATACGTGCTGGTGTCGATTATACGTGCTGACTGCTCGGCAATAAGCCTGCATAAGGCCATAACATCTAACTCGGCGGCCACGATTGCCCTGCCGGCAGCGCTCAACTGTTCGAGCTCGGCGATTCGTTCGAGCAGTAAACGTCGTGACCGATAGCGCCGATACAGGATGATTGCGCTCAGAGCAAGTGTAGCCAGCAGAATTAATAGATAGGCGCTTGGCCACTCAAATAGGCTGCCTTGCTGGAGGTAATCGCGTGCCATGGGAAACAAGGGGAGTTAACTTCTAATTATCGACCAGGCCGGTTTGGGCAGTGTGTCGATCTTCAAATATATCAAAAACTTTATCGAATCCGACGATCGTAAAAATTTCGTTGATTCGAGCATTCAAACCACACAGGGCTAAATTTCCACCTCGCTGTCGCGTCTGACGCCAAAGTGTTACCAAGCAACGAAGTCCGCCACTGTTTATATAAGTTACCTCTGATAGATCAATCAATAGTTTTATATGGCCTGCATCAACCAATTCCTGCAAGGTTAGCTCGAGTTCTGTTGTTTGATTTTGGTCGAGCCGGCCGCTGATTACCACCAACCAGATATCACCCGGCAACGACTCATTCCAGATACTCATCGATGGTTCAGGTGAGGTAGAAACTTGATCATCAAAAGCTGATTGCCTTTGCTGTCATCATACGAGAAATGAATTTCATCCATCAGCTTACGCATGAAGTGAATACCCAATCCCCCTATTTTCATTTGTTCAACTTCGTCTGGTGATTCCGGAATGACAGGTTTAGCTATCGAATCTGGTTTAAACGGCCGCCCCGTGTCAAAAACCTTTATTAAAAATCGTTGTTCTGAC
>PVMK01128153.1_pt1 | contig 31252 bp, 31 predicted proteins | sample 1853481 | NCBI WGS metagenome assembly PVMK01 (sample SAMN08533507, study PRJNA380276) | Marine sediment metagenome, whole genome shotgun sequencing project.
GCTCAATTAGCGCTGGTTTGACCAACCCGGTGACGAGCGAAATGGCCGACAAACTGGACAAACCAAGATCTATCCCCCCCTTATAGACCGGATAATGAACGATTGAGATGAGATTGTTATCTAGCCAGAATGGATCAATTGCCGGGAGATCGATATGCCCGGTTGGCTAGCCATTTTGATCGCGGTCGCAGCCTGCTTTGTCCTCGGCCGGTTGGCCACGGAAGCCTTCATCCGCAAATTCGGCGTATTCCAGGGAGATTGGCTGGAGCTAGGTGGTGCCAGTCTGGCGATTGGAGTGCTGTTGGTTGGCTGGACCGCGCTTGTCCTGGCCGAACTTGGCCTCTATTCAATCACTCTTTTGGGCACGTTGTGGCTAGGGTTAAGCAGTTTTTTGATTTACATAATCATAAAACAGCGCCGACCTGAGATAATTAATGAAAGCGACGAGACGACGGCGACCGAACCTGTCAGTGATGCCCATGACCACACAGGTGGTCGTCCAGAGACCTTGGTCAGTAGAATACCGGCCTGGGGACAACCACTTTTTTTAAGCCTCTGGCTAATCGCCGCCATCTGGCTCTTTTTCCGACCTCACCAATATGTCACCGGGGCCGCCGATGCCGGTGTTTATGTAAACCTGGCGGCCAGTATCAGCAAAACCGGGGGAATAATCATTAACGATCCGACCCTGGCCGAACTGGATCCAGACCTTTATCCTCTGCTGCTCAGAGAGTTACCCGGGGAAACCATCTCAACTCAGATAGCTTCGTACTATATTTTGCCCGGCTTTTTTGTTCAGAATTCACCACCCGGACAGATTACACCCCAATTTTATCCCCTCCACCCTGTCTGGCAGGCGGTGGCTTTTTCCCTGGGAACGGTGCAGGGCACGTTGCTAATGACTGGATTGTGGGCGCTTTTGGGAGGCCTGGCCCTTTATTTGGTGGTGCGGGAGGTGACCGGGTGGCCGGCGGCCGCTGTGGCCCTGACCGGGTTAACTATAAACGCCTTACAAGTCTGGTTTGCCAGGTATCCGACCACTGAACCCTTAACCCAATATCTTCTATGGATTGGCCTCTGGGCCACGATGGTCTGGGTTAAGGAGCGGCGCCCTCTCCCGCTCTGGGGTCTGCTCGGGGGAATGGCCCTCGGCCAGGTGTTTCTTGTCCGAATCGATACCTACTTTTTGTTGATCATCCCACTCGGACTCTGGCTCTGGCTGCGCTGGAGTGGACGGTGGCAGCGAACTCATTGGTGGTTTTTCGCTCCAATAATCCTTTTGACGATTCATTCTTTTGTTCACGCCTTGTGGCAGAGTGCGCCCTATTTTTTCGACATTTTTGGCTATGGCATTGGCTTATTGAACCGGAATATCGCTCTTCCGATCGGGGTTATACTTCTAGGCTTGCTGGCTCTTGTGCTGCTGAACTTCTACCGTCACCGGCTGAAGCAACTAGCCCAATATCGACGGCCTTTGACTTGGGCGGCCGTGTCACTGGTTCTGCTCTTAGCCATCTATGGCTGGTTTATCCGGCCCAATATCGGCGGCGAGCTGGGTTCGTATGAATATTGGTATGGCGGTGGGGAATTACCCGTGGGTTTGGACCGCGGGAATCTAATTCGATTAGGCTGGTACTTATCACCCTTTGGCATCGCCCTGGCGACGGCTGGGATTTGTCTGATGATCTTAGAGATTAATCGCCAAACAGTCCTGATTTTGGCCATCGGTCTTATGTTTTCCCTGTTGTATTTATGGCGAATCCAGGCCAATCCCCATCAAATTTACGCTATGCGGCGCTATGTTCCGATCGTAATGCCCTTTGCGATTGTGGCTAGCGGCACCTTGTTCGGCTGGTTTTTCAAACAGCGCTCTGCTTGGCGACAAATTATCGGTATCGTCCTGGGCGTTGTTTGGTTGGTTAGCCTGGCAGTCTCCGCACGTGGGTTCATCCGCCAAGTAGATGATCAAGGACTCGTCGCCAAATTGGATGCGCTTGACCAGCTACTGGCGCCAAACTCAGTCCTGGTTTTTAATGAGGACGTGCCAATCACCACCGGTGATATATTGGGTACGCCTTTGCGTTTTCTTTATGGACATGAAGTGTTCAGCCTAAGAGACCAAAAAACAGTGCCTCCGGTCGATTTGGAACCATTGATTAAATCCTGGCAAGCAAACGGCCGATCGATCTACTGGATCGGGGATGCAACGCCGCTGACCCTACTTGACGTCCAAATAGGAGAGACCTTCGACCATACGATAACTAGCCACAGACTGGAAGGCCAGTATGATGCACTACCGCAAAACGTATATGAACAATCCTGGCAGCTTAACATAACACAACTTGAACCATCACCCTAGCTAAGACTAAATCTTAATCAACAACTGGCCGGTTCGGCGAGACGGATACCACAAACGAAAGTGGGGACAGGTATGGAAGAGAAAAAAACGGAAGATTCGAACGAAATAGAAGCAAAGGGAACGAGGGCGGCCGATGAAGAGGCTATCCGCGGCGCGGAAGAAGCCGCTCACAGCACACTGCCAGCGTCGATGCGAATCGGGGGTCAGGCCATCAACAGTGTCAAGAAATTATATTATAAGTTGGTGGCTGGCCGACTAAGCCAGCTCCAGCAGCAAGTTATCGACCAGGATCGCGAATTGTCGGAGCTGACTCACGATATCGGCCAATTGACAGCCCAAGTAACTCAAATGAACCGTTTACTGAAGGGGATCGACAAACGGCTAGTCCAATTGGAAGACATAGTACAGGATGATAACGACGAGGCAGGTCAGGGTTAATGAGCGGATCGCCAACGGCCGGATTGGCTGGTCGCCGCAAGGATCCGCTACGCCTGGCTTATTTCAGTCCCCTACCTCCAGACAGGTCGGGCATTGTAGATTATAGCCGGGAGTTGTTGCCAGCTCTAGCCCAACAAGCAGAGATCACTTTATTCGCCGAAGATCCGCGAACCATTGGGCCCGGTTGGGACCGAAATATAGCCCTAAGACCGTTGGCCGATTTTTTGGTCACCCGCGCCGATTACGATCTCGCCATTTACCATGTGGGCAACAGCCCCCAACATGAGACCATCTACAAACTGGCCTTACGGTATCCTGGCCTCGTAGTATTACACGATCAGGCCATCCACCAGTTCCTGGCAAAGATCGGTGGTCTCGATTCGGCTTGTACCGCCTATGTGCGCGACCTGGGATACGTTCAGGGTCCGAGAGGAATGGACCTAGCCTGGGATGTCTGCTATGGGCAGGAGCCCTGCCCCTGTTTTAGCCTGCCGCTAAACGACCGCTTAGTCGATCGCTCCTTAGGGATGATCGTTCATAGTCATACCGTTGCGGCCAGCTTGCGCGAACAACGAGCCGATCGGCCGGTTGCCGTCGTGCCCCAATTGATGCCCCTGCACTCCGGGCAAAATCGGCGCAAGATGCTGGGTGCCGGAGATAATACTCTCATCTTCGCCACTATCGGCCAGATTGCCAATAATAGGCAACTGGATCTCGCTCTTCGTTCGTTCGCCCGACTGCGGCAACAATTTCCAGACAGCCTTTATTTAATCGTAGGCCAAGTCGCTGAGGATTTTGATCTGGACAACTTGATTGCCGGCCTATCCCTGGGCGATTCGGTTTACCGTACGGGTTATGTGGACGGTTTGACGGCCTTTATCGACTGGACAGCAACGGCCGATGTGATCGTCAATTTACGCTTTCCAACGGTTGGAGAAACATCGGCCGCGGCCTTGCGCGCCCTGGCAACCGGCCGGCCGGTTATCGTCTTTGATTTTGGCTGGTACAGCGAGTTGCCAGATACGGTTAGTTGCAAGGTGAAACCCTTGGATGAGGAGGATTTGCTGGCTGCTATGCTATCGCTGGCCGAAGATCGGGATCGCTGCCAAAAGATGGGCCAGCAAGCCTATCAGTTAATCGAATCCGAACACGATCCTGTTCGATGTGCGACTCTATATCTCGAAGCAATCGAACGGCTATTCGTTGAGATAGATGGGAAATACCGTTAATCAACAAGCCTAATCACCAGGTAAGTCTGGATTGAGCGGCGGGGAGGAATCTTCAACTATTTAGAAGGCTTAGGAATCCCGGTAACACCTTTGTTGAGCCGCCACAACTTTTCTGGTGTCGTCAGCGGCACCGCGATGCCGATAGTTCGCCTGGATCTCATGTTGGCCAAGCCAGATATTACGGCCAGACGACCTTTTAGAGGGGCAAGATTGCGATCGACGGCGATCCGATAAAAAAGGCCGGCCAGATCGTAAAGCAGGATAATGGGCAAACGGCGAGCGAACTCTGCTCGGTCATAGTTCTTGATAATTGTCCAGAGCTTATTACGGCTGATGAGAAAGGTTTTTAACCAAGGGTACTGTCCGCCAGTAGCCGAATGCCAGTGACGAACGATGGCTTTCGGTGCTAAACGACATCGCCAACCTGCCCTGCGGGCGCGCCAAGCCAGATCAACATCTTCATAGTAGGCGAAAAAATCCTCATCAAACAGGCCAATTTCCGACAACATCTCACGCCGATACAAAGCGGCCGAGCCATTTGGACCAAAAACCTCAGCAGGAAATGAGACATCATCAAGCGCTCGGCCATGTCCCCGGTTCCAGGCCAGGCCGGCCTTATCGACAAGGATGCCGGCCGCATCGACTCGGTCGGGTTCATCCCAAAAAACCACCAACGAAGCGACCATGCCCACTTGCGGATCACCTGTTTCGGCAACGAGATTTTGTAACCACTCGCGGTCAAGCAAGGTATCGTTATTAAGGGTGGCGATCCATTCCCCCCGAGAGGCCTCGATTCCTCGATTATTGGGTGCGGCAAATCCTGCGTTGCCTGATAGGCTTAACACCCGTACATTGGGCCAATTCTCCCGCAGCCAGACGATGGAATCATCTTCAGATCCATTGTCAACAACAATGGCCTCAAAATCTGTGTAGGTCTGTTCAGCCAGAGTTGGCAGGCACTGTTCCAACCAATGACGACCGTTCCAATTAACGATAATGACGCTAACTGTTGGGGCTTTTGGCTCATTGAATAGCCGATCAGGACCTCGCTTGTCACGTAATATCAAGGCTTAGTCAATCCTTTCATTGGGTTTGTCGATTTCAGTTGCCGCCGCGAAACGTTGGTAAACGGCATCCCAGGTGTGGTGGGCCAACGTCTTGCGTTGTCCGGCCAAACCCCATTCGTTTGCCTTTTGCGGGTCCAGCAGAATCTCGGCGATCGCCTGCGACAAAGCGACCGGATCACCAAAGGATACTAGCCGGCCGTCGATTCCATCGTCAATCACGGCCGGTAGGCCACCTGACCGGGCCCCAATAACAGGCTTGCCGTAGACCCAGGCTTCTAACAGAACGATGCCGAAGGAGTCGGTGCGCGAAGGCAGAGCCAGTAGCTGCGCGGCGGCCAATAAATCTTTCTTTTCCGACTCTGAAATAAACCCTAAGATGCGGGTCTGTTTTTGGACGGACGGTGGCACTTCTTCCCAATAGGCTTTGAAATCTGGCCCAATCGATCCGGCCAGGACGAGTTTAAAAGTTAGACCTCTCGTCCAAAGCAAGCGTGCCGCCTCGACGAGTTGCATCGTACCTTTATCATGGGTAAGTACGCCAATAGCCGTCACGATCGGTTCGCTGAGATCGTGGCGCAGACGGAAAGCTTCTGCATTACCGCCCGAAACCTTTTGGGGGTCTGTACCTGCACCGATGACCTTTATCAGATCTTCACTGATGCCATTCTGGATTAAAAAATCTCTCGCCGGGCGCGACTGAGCGATAACGCAGTCGGCCGACCGCAGGTGGGCCAATTGGTGGGGCATCGTATAGTAGCGACGAACAGGTGAGCCTGGTCCCTCGCCGAGATGTAGAAGAGGAACGATTATGAACTTACTGCTGCAGCGGCCGGCGGTTTGGGCAGCAGCCGCCGTGAGCCCGTCAAAAGTGATGTTCCAGGCGATAACCGCATCCCAGTCTGTGCCTAGAGTTGCCAGATCGGCCGATAGCTCGGGCAAATAAGGCGCCAGGCGGCCCAGGTAGGCGCTCGCTGAACCGGCCCAACCCAACTGAATCTGTAAACGACGAAGAATGCCAAAACTCCACGGTTTTCCGGGCAAATAGTTTATGGGCGTCCGGACAATGCGAACGCCCAAGTTATGGTCCACTTTGGATTCCAACCTTCTGGCTTTTGGATCCCAAAAGGCGCTGAAATCATCAGCGTCGGTGGCCAACACCGTAACCGAATGACCGGCGGCCGCCTGGTGTTCGGCGATGGCCTGGAGGTGCTGTTCGGATCCACCAACCACGGGCCAGTAGCGGTGAGTTGTATGAAGGATGTTTGCCATGGGTATTCCATAGTAATGATACTCGATAGTCTGCCAAAATTGTACCGTCTTTGGCCCAGATCGAATTCGCCGATCATGTTGTCCAGCCGCTGCACCTGGAGTGGTTCTGATCGGGAATCAAGACGTTAGAAATGATCGCTACCCCTGTATCCGCAGTTGAAACCCATTATCAAGCTCCTTTGCTCGTGCAAAGCCGCAAATTGCTGATCCACCGGTTATGCCTAAACTATTGATCCAAGTGATCCCATGTTTGATTCCCATTGGTTGATCAGGTGGGCTATAATTGCCGCGGTAATAATGGTCCAACTATTTCATACATTTTGTCTGGAGCATCGCGCAGATATCTTTTAATGGCCACAGAAAGTAAACCTTCACCACAGATAACTATCATCGATTCAGAGTCTCATTGGCGTGATCTCGGATCTGGCTTCCGAGAGGCGTTTCGCTATCGCTGGTTGCTGCAAAACCTGGTAAAACGCGACGTGAAAGTCCGTTACCGGAACTCTGTATTGGGTATTATTTGGAGTCTACTTAACCCATTGCTCATGATGCTTGTATTCAGCCTGATTTTTGGCAAACTTATGCCCCGGGAAGATATACGACTATATCCTATCTTTTTTCTGGTGGGCCTATTACCGTGGCAATTCTTTACCGGCTCATTAATTAGCGGCACTGTCTCGACAACCACTAGTTCGAACATGATTAAAAAGATATATTTTCCTCGGGAACTGCTGCCGACCTCAGCCTTGCTGTCAAATCTAGTCAACTTTATGCTGGCCTTTATCGTTCTGGCCGTCTTCTTATATGCGTCGGGCCTTGGAATTACAATTCATGCTCTGTGGGTGCCGGCCATATTGGTCACCCAACTCGTTTTCATGCTAGGCCTAGTCATGGTCTTTAGCGCCTTGAATGTCTTTTATCGTGATGTAATCATGATCCTGGATGTACTCCTATTGGCCTGGTTCTTTTTAACCCCAATTCTTTATCCTTTGGAATGGTTGGGCGCAGAACAGACAATCCTGGGAATCACTTTTGAGCCGGCCGTGGTGATGCGCTGGGTAAACCCGATGGCCTCCATTGTCGACGGATATCGCACCGTTTTGTGGGGCACGGTGGACAGCAATGGTCCGGTGCCCATGGATCCGATCTATTTATTACGCACCTTTGTAACCTCGTTGATTGTATTTTTCGTCGGTTATCTTATCTTTGCCCGGCTGAAGCATCTCTTCGCTGAGAAACTCTAGCATCGGGGGATCTGCCCGCCAACCTCGCCTTTCCGTTTTGAAATCCGATTTTTTCCAAATAATCTGTATAGCCACCATCGAACTCTGTCAACCGACCATCGCGTAATTCGACAACTTTGTCGACAACGTTATCCAAAAAGTATCTATCATGAGATGCCACAAGCACTGTGCCCACAAACTCCTCTAAGACTTCTTCAAGGGTTTCGATTGAGATAATGTCCAAATTGTTAGTCGGCTCGTCAAGCAAAAGCAGATTGGGTCGGGACAACATTAGTTTAGCCAACTGAAGGCGACTGCGTTCACCACCACTTAAATCACCGACTCGGCCGCGCATCTGATCATAAGAAAAGAGAAAACGGTTGAGAAAGGCGACGGCCGCCTCCTGGCTGAGAGCAGCAGCCAACCGGATTTCTTCAATCAAGCTTTGCTCGTAGTTCAAATTTTCCTGTTCCTGATCGTAGTAACCTATTGTGACACTGGGTCCCAAACGAATCTCGCCGCCACTCACGGCCTCCGGATTGAGCAGTTGTTTTAGCAACATCGATTTACCAGCGCCATTTGGCCCAACCAAGCCAACTCGCTCATTATGCCAAATAGTCATATCGAGACCGCGCCATAGAGTCGTGCCATCGGCAAAGGTTTTTGTAACATTTTTCAATTCAATTACTTTTTTACTGCCTCGCCAGCCGGCTAATTCCAATGACATGGGCCTGGTGGAAGATATTTTCTCCACCTTGTCCATCTTTTCCAACATTTTACGACGACTTCGTGCCTGTCTAATATGTCGTACGTCTACGACCATCGCCGCCCACTTCTCGAATCGAGCGATCGCTGCTTCGATTCGCGCAATTTCTTTCTGTTGGGCGGCATATAATTGTTGCTGACGAAGACGGCGCAATTCTCTTTCCCGACTAAAGGCGCTGTAATTTCCTTTGTACAAAGTCAGGCGGCCGGCATCAAGCTCGGCGATGTGACTGGCCACATCGTCCAAAAGATAGCGGTCGTGGGATATGACTACCACGCAGCCCTCGTAATTATTGATAAATTGTTCCAGATATCTTTTAAAAGTTATGTCAAGATGATTGTCTGGTTCATCTAGAAGTAGCAACCTGGGGCGTTGAACGGCTAATTGGGCCAGCAGAACCAGTTTTTTTTGCCCGCCGCTTAACTGGACCAAGGGTTGGTCCCAGCTCTGCCTATCAAATCCCAAACGCGTCAGAGCCTCCTTAACCCGAGCCTCGTATCGGTCACCGTCCAGTCGTTCGTAATTTGCCAGCATACGCTGGTGGTGGGCCATAACTTTGTTGAGCTTCTCGGCGTCACCATATATATCGGGATCACCCATCTGATCTTCTAAACGTCGTAGCTCATCTTCGACCTGTTCCATTTCGGGTACCGCCGATCGGGCTATTTGCCAGACAGTACGATTCGGCGGTAAAACAGGCTCCTGCTCAAGCTTACCTAATGTCAACCCCGGAATTTTATAGACACTGCCGTCGTCGGTCGCTAATTCCCCGGCAATAAGTCGCAGCAAAGTCGTTTTACCTGCCCCATTAGGACCAACCAGGCCGATATGTTGTCCATGCTGGAGCTCCCAGTCTAAATTGCTAAAGATCGGCCGGCCGGCCAGACTAAGACTCACTTTATCTAGATTGACGATGACTTCAGCCATTTTTCTGCTCCATTTTCAAGATCGGTCTGACCGCGCGTGCCTCGGCTGAATAAGCGGTTAAGATTCGAATAGGCAAAAAAAAACCGAGGCTTCTAGCGCCTCGGTCTCGGATTTCAACATTCGCAATTACTTTACATAAAATACGATCACCAGGCGTGTTTAACTATCCCCCCGATTTCAGATCCAAGATAATAAGGGCGCAGTAGGCGTCCCTTATAGCCTGATAGATAGATCATAACTCCAGAATAACCCAGCTTAGGCATTTGAGCAAATGAGATCGGCCGCAAAATGCCGCCAATGAATAACTTAAAGTTCCTCCGTTGAGGCAACAAAAAGAATCCCCTTAAAAGACAGCTTAACAAGCTGTAACCTGATTTCATTATGGTATAATCCCGGGTTTGTGCACCCTAGTCGCTGAATGATCAGTGAAATTATGGGCTCTCCGAACGGTTAGTACCATTGGATTTATATTAAATATGTGCAGCAAGATGCGCTAAACGGTTTCATCTTTGTATCAAGCCGTGACATCTTTAAGCTGTTCTAGTAACTCAGGTAAAATAACAATTAGTGAATACTGAACCATCAGGTTCGCCTGCCCGCATTATTGTCGTCGTGGGCGTAGCCTTTGTCATAACTCTGATTGCAGTCCTTGCCTTTCGCAGTTACGCAAGTGAAGCGCGGGAGCTAATGCCAACGCTGGTACCGACAGCAGTCGTCGAGGTCGTTATACCTTCTGCCACTCCAACGGAGACATCGACGGCAACCTCCGTTCCGGCAACGTCTCTGCCATCGACGAACACACCTCGGGCCAGTGCCACCATAAATCAACAACCCGAACTGGAAGATACGCCAACAAGTACGCCTAATCCGGCCGCCACACCTATCCTATCTCCCACACCCACAAGCCGTCCTCAGATCGTACCGAGTTTAGCCAGTCTCACTGGAACAAAGTTCATCATCGGCGGCGGTATACCCACGGCCGTGCCCACATTCCAGGTCCCATTAGGTACAACCAACATACTTCTTTTAGGTAGTGACATTGGACTAGACGAGGGCATAGGCCGAACAGATACGATGATCATTTTAGCCATAAATAGGGATGGGCCTACCGCGTCCATGGTCTCACTGCCTCGTGATATGTGGGTTTATATCCCAGGCTGGACGTCGAATCGAATCAATACAGCCCTGTCCCGGGGATCATCTGTAGGTTATCCCGGCGGCGCGGTCGCTCAACTGAAGGATACGATCCTGTACAACTTCGGGATACCTATTCATTACTATGCCCAGGTTGATTTCGCGGGGTTTAAACAAGGGGTTGATCTAATAGATGGCATCGATATTGCTGTCAGCTGCCAGCTGCGAGATTGGCGGCTGAAGTCGCCCGAGCTCAATCCCGATAATGAAGACAACTGGCGCATGTTTACTCTTGATCCGGGCGTGTATCACATGGATGGTGATATGGCTCTCTGGTATGCTCGTTCCCGGCTGACGACGAGTGATTTCGATCGGGGACGACGCCAACAACAGTTATTACGAGCTGCTCTGAACCAGGGTGTAGATTTAAATATATTGTCGAGCATTCCTGAATTATGGGGCACCTATCAAGATTCAGTCAAAACCGATATGGATATCGGCCGTATGCTTCAGTTAGCAGCTTTGGCGCCTGAAGTGCAAGAAAACGGTATACAACATCTTTATATTGTGGGCAATCAATTAGAACCTTATGAAGTTCCCAGTTCTGGCGCTCATGTTCAAATACCTGTTTGGAGTGAAGCCCAAGACACATTCCGACGTCTATTCTTGCCACCAGCTTTAAACCAGGCGAGTCGACCACCTATCACGGTTGAGATTATTAATGGAACCAATAATCCTGATCTAGCCCTTTTGGCCGCTGACAATTTTGCCTGGTATGGTTTCGTGCCAATTATTTCCGAGGACCAGACGGAACCACAAAATGTAACCAGCATGCAATATTACGCTCAGAATTTTAAAGGTTCATTCGACTGGTTATTTAGCTGGATAATGGACAAACGAACAGCCGACATAGAACTCATCTCTAACGATCCATCAGAATATGACTATCGCGTGATTCTCGGTAAGGACTATGATCCCTGTCGGCCACAGCTATTTGCTCCCCAAATATACTTGGGGCAGCAATAGACTGCATATATCCCTTAGCCAAGTGCAATCTTGTCCGGAATTCGGTAATGTTTAAGCTGGCCAACCAGTTCTCGTTTCTGTTTCTCATTGTTCCCGCCGTTGCGCTGGTGTTATTTTATCTACTACGTGGACAAGGTTCTCGCTTTAAACAAGCCCTGGCTATATTACTCGTTGCAGCCGTGACCATCGCCTTCTTTTGGTTACAGCCCGGAAAAAATGCAGTGAGCGGAGAGGAAACTGAACATTTTCTGAAAACGGCGACAACACCGGTTCTTCTGGAAGTTTATTCTGATTTCTGACTGGCCTGTATGCGTGCTGAGCCCATCGTGAATGGACTGAAGGAAGAGTGGGCTGATGATGTTTTGATTATACAGCTAAATATCCATCAGAAGGCCAATGAACGTTTACTCCGACAGTTAGATGCTCAATTCACACCAACATTTGTATTGTTAGACAAGTCTGGTGATGAAGTTTGGCGTCAGGTCGGCGCGATCGATGCGGGCGAGGCTCGCCGGCAAGTAGAATTCATTGATTGATCTGTTAAGAATGGGGTTGATGCGTCAAGAAGTAACTTTATGTTAACTAAAGAAAAACACGTCCTCTTATTTTTTATGGATGGTGTTGGACTGGGAGATGATGATCCCGAAACCAACCCATTTGTGCTGGCCAAGATGCCCGGTCTAAAAACACTCCTAGGAGAGACCTGGTACTTGCGTCCGGGCGTTGGCCGACGTTCAGAACAGAAACGTCTCTCAACGGACAAAGCCTCACTTGTCGCTACGGACCCGAATATGGCAGTTCCAGGACGGCCGCAAAGTGCGACTGGTCAAGCAACTATTCTTACCGGGCGCAATGTACCCGCCCTGGTTGGGGAGCATTATGGCCCCAAGCCAAACCCGGCCGTGGCCGGGGAGATCAAAAATGGCAACTTATTTCAAGAGATTGTCAGGGCTGGCGGAAAGGCGGCCCTTATTACTCCCTACCCGCAAGGTTATTTTGATTCGATAGAAAGTGGAAGACGCCTTCTCTCTTCTGTACCTTTGGCGGCAACCAGCGCTGGTCTGAACTTAATGACGGTCGAAGATTTGCGTGCGGGAAACGCGGTCAGCCCTGGCTTTACGGGCGAAGGCTGGCGGGATTTTTTAGGATATGATGACATCCCAACGATGTCTCTCGTGGCTGCAGGTCGCCAAATCGTCACCGTAGCCCAGCAATACGACTTTAGCTTCTTCGAACATTGGCCAAGCGATCGCAGCGGACACCGGGGGCCGATTGACCAGGCAGTACAACACCTTGAAATGATTGACCAGGTTGTTGGCAGCCTTGTCGATGCCTGGGACGATCAGCGTGATTTGCTCATAATCACCAGCGATCATGGAAATATCGAGGAAAAAAACCACCGGCAACATAGCCGCAATCCAGTGCCTACGATATTGATCGGGCCAGATCACGCCCAGCTCGCCTTAAAGATTAACGACCTTGCAGATATCGCCCAGGTGGTACGAACTTTCCTGGTCCTGCCAGGCATTTCGGGATAAGGGATAATAAAACAATGCCAATATCATCAGAATCATATCGCGAAAGTCTGCGCCATTTCCCTTCCGGAGTGACGATAGTGACCGTAAGGAGCGGCGAGAATATTCATGGGCTGACAGTATCTGCTTTTGCCTCAATTTCACCGGACCCACCATTGATCATGATCTCGATCGACCATCGTCACAGTGCTAATCCATATTTGGAGCATGAAGAGGCGACCTTTGCGGTCAATATTCTGCATCGTGATCAACGCAATCTATCCGATCGTTTCGCCTGGATCAAAGATGAAGACCGGTTCAAACGCGGAAATTGGGGAACGGCAAAAACGGGAGCGCCCATTCTAGAAGATGCTTTAGCTTGGATAGATTGCACCATTTATGCCCGCTACCCGGCCGGCACCCATACTATCTATATCGGGGAAGTTCAGGCGACGGGCATTCCACGGCCGGAAGAACCCCCCTTGGTGTATTGGAACCGAGGCTACCGACATTTGGCATTAAAAAAATTAGATTGAGCCGGTCCCTTACTGGGACACGCCAAGGTTTTTTATTTGGGACGGTATCGCCCATATTGTTCTGGTGTATCGATATCCTGCAAAATGGTTGGTGTGTTTACCTCTAGAAGGGCTAATGATTCAGGATGGCGCTCAAGCAGCGATCGGGGGGCCGCATCCGCCGGCAATGTCAGTAACTCCTCCATGAATTTACGGTCAATTAGAACCGGATTGCCTCTCTTTCCTCGATATGTTGGGGCAACAATCCCCCGCTTTCCCTGCCAGTATGTTACTAAGATCTGGTCGATCGTCTTTGGTTCAATCATTGGTTGGTCGGCCAGTACGACAAGTATGGCTGAACGATTATCCGGAAGCTGGCGAATTGCCACTTGCAGGGAGGAAATCATTTCACCAGTCGCATAATCGGGGTTAGTAATTGTCTCGACTCCCCTTTCTTTGGCAACGGCCGATACAGCTTCTTCATCATGACCAGCTACAACAACCACATCCGTTACCATTGAATTTTGCAGGTTGGCCAAAGTCTGGCCCAGGACGCTGCTGGCTCCCCAAGGCAGAAGCTGTTTCGTCTTGCCCATCCTCTGAGATTCGCCGGCTGAAAGGACAACCGCCGTCACTCGTCGTTGAACCTCGCGAACAGGTCGCTGACCATGCAAGGCCCCAATCACAACCTGCTGAACTCGTTCTTCTTTGAGGATGATCCTGGCCACCTTTCGGGCGACTGCCAATTCAGGTAAAGATTCTACTTTGTTCAAGAAAACGATTACCCGAGCAGAGGTTGGCACTGCTTTCAGGCCACCTTGGGAGTGGACCAATATTTTCCCTAATGCCTCGGCCGTCATCGGCTCCGATGGATGCAGTCCGGTTAAAGCGGCCACCAGTTCAGGTCGATGGGCTACTTTATCCAATCGACCGCCGACAGCATCCAGGCCGGCAACAGGAATTACCATGGTTGCTTTATTGGGAATAACCGGCTCGTGAGCAGCTGGAACTTTGCAGGGGCGCATACGAGAGCCATCAGCCTCAACGACAACGCTTCTCACTGATGGGTGAGCTAACAAGCGAGCCGGAATCTCTGGTAATAAGCCCGAGGCTTTCTCTCCCGACACCTTGCCCACGACGAGACATTGGCCATGCGTAGCCAGCAATTCACCCAGTTCCGATAACGGCCGTATTATTACCCCATCCACCTCCCTTGCGGTATCGATTCCCGTTTGGCAGACGGCTGGGGAAAGTTTCATCTGAGCCGTGAAAATCCGGGTTGTCGTGGTGGTAACAACACCTTGTCCCAGAGATCTGGCGAAGGCAAACATCAGGCTGGTCTTGCCCCCACCCCCCACAAGAGCTATCAATTCATCAGGTCGACCTAGGTCAAAAGCCGAGACTAAAGTTGGCCGATCAGATTCCATGACCGTTTGCGGATACTGGCTCGTTCATCCAGGTCAGGACAGCTTCGAGCACTCCACCTCCGACCGCCAGCGCCTTATCTGATATCGAAAAGCAGGATTCAACTTCTGCCCGTGGATCGACATCACCGATTTTCAGTCCTTGGTTAACCTCAATTCCAGGGGCGATTAGACCACGAACAAACCCATCAAAAGGAGCTAAGACAGGCATATCGGCCACATGGCCCAATAACTGCTCATTTTGAACATGGTCACCAATCGACACCTGCCAGGCGACTGAACCGGCGACCGGTGCTCTGAGGACACGCTCCGAACTTTTCCCGCCCACACGACCGGGACGACCTGTGTTAGGAAGCGGTCGCCCAGACCAGATAACGCGCCCAAGCCGGTGTCCGCGCTGGGTTTCAATGACGGCGTGACAATCGACGCCGGCTGTGAATCCCGGACCGAGAGCAATAAGCAATTCAGCTTGTTCAAGTCGCGTGTCGATATTACGTTGGCCATCCGGGCATCCACGATAATACGCGGCCGGTCAGAATCTCTTCCGGATCTAGCCAGCGGGTATGGCAGTTCCGGCGAAACAAGAACCGGAATATTACCTGAGGCAGCCACTGATCTGACTTCTGACCAGTCTTTTACATGTTGAGCGTGCAGTGATTCAACGTCTATCGAGCCTTCAAGAACGGCCGTGGCCAACGCAACCTTGCGCCGAACTACCAGCGGCAATGGCAGTTCGAGAATGACCAGAGGAAACCCAGCCTGGTGCAAGCGGTAAGCGACACCTGTCGCCAAATCCCCCCCCACCACGAATCAGGATCAGGTCATTGGAAAACAACATGGAAGAATGTTAGTAGCAGCACAAGTTAAAAGCAAGAGCAGAAGAACATTGATTGCTGGGGTAAAGGTGAAGCATGCTTGAGGCTATTTAACTTAACAGCCGGAAATTGTTCTGTTCCCGCCACCAGGCATTTTAGGAACAAGCCAACAGACTAAAAATGTTTTTTAGGTCAAAGCCACTTGTGAATTTTGTAACAATCTGATAGAATTATAAGCAAATGGCAAGTTAACACTTCCTTTACCATAGGTCTTTCTTATTGGTTGTTCTAATGCTAAATGATAAGTTTTTATTATCATAACAATAGATATATAAAACATTATCACTACCAACGCACGATTGAGGCCAAGATGGCGGAGCCAAGAAATAACATCATCGAATCAGGATGGCCGTTTCGGCTGTCTCATCCAAGGAGGGAACCGTGTTAGACGCTCATCAACTCAACGTTTTTCTCACAGCATCTGGAACCTTAAATTTCACTGCGGCTGCCCGCCAACTACACATGACTCAACCAAGTGTGAGTCAACATATCCAGGCCTTGGAAAAGCATTTTCAAGCTGATCTCTTCATTCGCAAGGGGCGTCAGATGATTTTAACTGATGCCGGGGAAGCATTGGTTCCACTGGCTCGCCGGCTGGTAGATTGGTCGGTCCGAATCGATGAGACGATGGAATCGCTTAGCGGAGAAGTCTTCGGTCATCTGAAAGTCGGCTGCAGCACAACGTCGGGCAAATATGTGCTGCCCTTCCTATTGACCAGCTTCATGAGGCGACACCCGCAAGTAACGGCAACCTGCCAAGTCACGCCAAGGCGGCAAGCTGTTGATGACCTGTGCGATGGCCTTGTTCACTTGGCATTGGCTAGCCCCCAGGACTTTTGCAGCACGGTAGAATTTCGCAATTTCATCTCTGACCCAATTCAGCTCATTGCCCCTCTAAATCATCCTTGGGCCCACCGGCAAATAATCGAACCAGAAGAGTTGGTTGAGGCCGATTTTATTATGCGAGAAGAGGGTTCGGGCACATATGATGTAGCTGCGGCCGGCATGGAAGAAATTGGCGTCCCTATTGATCGCCTGCAGACAATACTTACGCTGGGCAACTCGGAAGCAATCGCCTTAGCTGTTGAAGAGGGATTGGGTGTCGGATTTGTCTCTAGGATCGTGGTGACCCGACTCGTAAACGGCCGGGTCGCCTGTATTCAGGTTCGAGGCTTGGAGATGTTGCAGGATGTTTACATTGGTCGAAATACAAGCCTGCCGGGAACAAAAGCCCAGAATGCTTTTTGGGATTTCGTGACCGATCACACCAACCCAGTTATGATGGATTTATCTAAACATGGCTTCGAACATGTTCTCAAAAAGACGATTCTAAACTGAACCATCCCGACGATATTTCGTTCCAAAGACCTCAATTTCCTGTTCATATGCCCGATATTCGTCGGGCTGATATTCATCAGGCTGCAACTCTTCGACGACATCCTGGCTTGTCTGGACTGCCCCATTTCCGTTTGTCGAATAGGAGGATTCACTGGCCGAATAGGTATATCCCTCTTCGGAGTATTGCGCTTGAGCTTGGTAATTATAATGCTGGTCAAAATAGTCGGGATCCTTAATATCGACCGTGGGTTTTCCGGTTCGAGTCCTTGCTTCTGGACTGATGACGGCAAATCCCATCATCATTATTATCTGAAAACCGCAAAAAAACAGGAAGACGACCGCCAGTTGGAGCATTCCTTCGCTGACTTCGGGGGGTACCGATAACTCGCTGTAAAAAAATCCGGGCGTGATGACTTCCAGTGAAAAAAGAGCTTTTGTAACTAGATAAGCTAAGACGAGGGTTGCCCCCATGCCTATCAAAGCGAACATTGTTCGATTGGCCAATCCTTTTCTTTTGGCTAGCTCCGCTTCCTTTTTCATCTCAATTCTCATGATAACCTCTCTTATGCAAGATTCTCAATAAAAACCATCAAGTTTGTGGCAATTCGTTGCCCGGTATGACAGAGGTTAGGGACATGAGATTGATGCTTAAATAGTCCAAAAGTAACAGGGGTTCAAACAGTTAATCAAAAATAACCAGCAGAACTCCCCAATTACCAGTAAAAAAAATGACGATCCTCTAAGTGGCCGGCTCGCTGATCGACCGGTACGCTTATTCACAATCATACCGATCCATCGAAGTTCTCAGCCTAGACTGCCTAGAGATCGGAAAATGTGACAAAGCTCGCGAGTTCGGCAAGCCACGCGCTTGTAAATGCCAATAACTTCTAGTGTTTCGCCAAACTTCTTTTGATGAGTAACACATTCGTGGCGAAACACTTAAAGAGAAGCAAATTGTTTGTTGGAATACCCGTCAAACCCTTTTGCTTCTCTACTAGCCCAAATCCAAGACGGTCGACGATTTAATGGTAGTCGTATTTCCTATCGTCGGGATCAGGATCTGGGGAATAAAGGTATGATGTGCCTGGTCGGCGCCGACCAGTAGGGCTGAATAATGCATACCCAATCAACACGAAAAAGTTTATGATCACGATGACGACCACCATAGAGCCGACGATAATTGCCCATTCTGGAATAACCGGTGGTATACGAAGTTGGCCGTAGAAAAAGCCCATGTTCAGGTAATTATTCTCGAACAACCAACCGATCAAAAAATAGGCGATAGCAATAGAAATTGCCAGCCAAATCACGGCTAATATCGTACGCAAGGCAAAACCCTTGCGCTTTTCCAATTCTCGGTCTTTCTTTGCATCTAAACGCATTAGCGTATCCTCCCTACCCTAATTTACTACTAGAAAACTAGAGTCTCTAAATAGCTTGAATCTATTTGGCACCGGCCATACGATCGCCGGTAGCGCCATATCGAATCATTGTGATTTCAGCCATGATGCTCATTGCAATTTCCTCCGGCGTTTCTGCATTCAACTCCAATCCGATAGGTGAATGGAAACGATCCAAATGCTCTTCGGAAAGACCATCTTTTTGTAACAAGCGTCTCGTTTCTTGCCAGCGGCGGCGACTTCCTATTACGCCGATGTAAGGTGCTAGTGTCTCCGGCAACAGCGGTAATATCTGGCGATCAAGCAAGACGTTACGCGTTACGGCAATAATGTAAGTATTGCTATGAATTTGATACGAACTGAGGACTTCGGCAAAGGAGCCTGGCAGATAAACATCGGCCTCGGGAACAACTTCTTCTGAGGCCAATTCTTCCCGATCGTCATTGACGGCAACTCGATAGCCAAGCCAGTTGGCAAGATGGGCAACGGCCCGACCGACGTGACCGCAACCAATGATCAGCACCGTTGCTGGCGGGTGATAGGGTTCGATATAGACTTCAACTTCTCCCACCGCAAACGCCGGGATCGCCACGTGCGGGATCAACTAACGAATAGCCATAACCTGCGGCCGGCCGTCTGTCAGAGCGCCAAGGGCTTCTTGAATAACCCGGGATTCCATTTCGCCACCACCAATCGTGCCTCTTATACGCCCATCGGCATAAACCAACATCTTGCTGCCAGCATGACGAGGTACTGATCCCCTGGCCTTGACAACAGTAGCCAATACAACGGGTGTTCCATTAGCTTGGGCAGCTAACAATTCGGCTAATATCGAACCATCTTGCTCGTTTTTATTCATTGGATACTCGTTGTCCAAGGCACCAGCCGCTCACCCAGCCGCTACGGCCATCAGCCATGAAAACTTGATAAAATGGCGCTCGAAAACTAGATTGGTCACTTACTTGAATAACCGGATGCATCTCTTGATGGTCGATAGACACCTGGGTCCCGGAAGGGAGCGCTAAATCATAGTTGATAGTTGAAGGAGTACTCGAATTAAGTAGAACTGTTTCTTCCTTTTCAACCAAGCCACAGAAAGCTCTATCGGAACAATCCTGACTGCAGATCAACGCAGCGTCACCACTCAGTGTATTATCACTACCCAACAGCAAATCACCTTGTGATCCGCCTCGACCACAGGCGCTCACCAGGGAAAGGATAAACAACAGCGGCGCTGCCATCAGCCAGAACTTCGTTCGGCGAATCATGATTTATCCATCAACAGGATTCACTTGCTCGTAAAGAGTTGGGCCATAACAATTAGCCTACTCATGAATTTCAAGGATCGATATGCCAACCTAAGGCATCAAGGTCAGCCTTCTCTACTACTTCTTGGGGGACATCGGCCAGTGTTAAGGCTGATTCGGCGGCAATCTTTCCGCCGGGAAGTCGAATTTCTCCAATTGCTTTACCTAACCTTCCCCGCATACGCACAATACGGCCGGTAATACGTAGAGGGGTTTCTGTTGGCACTGGCTGTCGATACTTCACCTCGATTCGCACAGACATCATGAAATGATGATGATCGTCGATCATAGCCACACGCAAGACTACCTCGTCCAACATAGCCGCTACGACCCCGCCATGCACTATTCCTGGGTATCCTTGATAATCCTCCGAAACCGAGTATTCAGATACCACCTCATTTGTTCCATTATCATAAAAAGTCATATACAGTCCGCGCGGATTTTTGCGGCCGCAGACAAAGCAGTCATTGGAGTTCGGTTGTTTATTCATACCAGATTTATCTACTCAATGATATAGGTTATTATAACCGTGTCCGCCAGTAGCAAAAACGACTGGTAAGTAGGATTCCTCATCTTCGTCCTATCTTAAGCTAACATAATTCATAGACAACTTTGGTAGTATATGATTAGTGTAGCGTATTGTTTAACTATCTTGCTACCATGACAATTGTCCTGGTAACTAAAAAAGGTACATGATGGGAAGTTCATTTAAGCTATTTTCTATTCGGGGCATCGACGTTCGGCTTCATATCACATTCCCGTTAATTCTGGTTTATGCCGGGTTGATGTATGGCCTGCGCACGGGAACTTTGGAGAGTGCCCTTTTTGGCATCGTTGGCTTTGCCTTCCTCTTCGTTCTGGTCACACTCCATGAACTTGGTCACAGCTTTGCCGCCCAGTATTACGGCGTGCCGGTGAAACAAATCATCTTATCGCCATTGGGCGGTATAGCCCAGCTGAGCGAAATACCCGAGAATCCGGTACAAGAGTTTGTGATTGCCGTGGCTGGACCAGCGGTAAATGTGGCTATTTTCCTACTCATGGGAATCGCCGCACTGGCGGCTGGCTTTGATCCAGGCAACGTATTGGCGGCAGCAAGCAGTTTTACTGTCTTTACCGGCTTTACCTTCGGCGCGCTTTTTACCTTCGTATTCTTCTATAACATCATTTTGGCACTGTTCAATCTAATCCCAGCGTTTCCTCTGGACGGCGGAAGAATTTTTCGCTCGCTCTTAGCCTTAAAGCTAGAATACGTTCGGGCAACCGTTGTTGCCTCCACTATCGGTCAAGTGATAGCGCTACTCCTGGGATTGTTTGGAATAATGAACGGGGCCATGTTCACGGTGTTCATTGCTGTTTTCATTTTTATGGCTGCGCGACAGGAAGCACAAATGGTCAGGGCCCGCAGCCTTTTACGCAGCATCAAGGTGCAACAAGTGTTTTCACGTTCTGTTTATGTGTTGAAACCTGAAAGCACAGTTCAGCAGGCGACAAATATGGTTATATTCGGAAACCAACGCAATTTTGCCATTGTTGACGATGACTGGCTAGTAGGCTTCGTGCCCCACGAAAACTTGGTTGGAGCGATGCGTACGGCCGCGCCTCACAGCTTCATCAGTACCGTGATGCGGAGCGACATTGAGCCGGTTTCTCCGGATGATGAGTTATTCGACGTGCTCCGGCGGATGGAATCGCTCAGCGTTGAGGCTTTACCGGTCGCTAGCGACGGCCGCTTCCTGGGACAGATAAGCCGCCGACAGATTGCCGGCGCTCGCCATGTGCAACAGGTAGCGCCAAATGCGATGCCCCGGGAACAATCAGCATAATTTCCTAACCCGGAACAAATAGAATATAAGCAACGCGGTTTGTTTCAGTTTTCGACAAACCGCTTTTTCGATCCTAACTCTGATTTCCCTTGGTTTGACTACAACTCAATAGGAATTGTCCCCAAAGTGAAGTTGTTTGCCCTTTGTCTGCTCCTGGGTCATAGTAGCCACAAAACAAATGAAAGAGCTTGAAATGTTAGTATATTTCTTATGGCCAAGAGACCGAAATTCGGCCGGTGGATAATCTCCAATATCCAACGGCTCAACTCGCTTTTGAAGCACTCGTGGCCAGCTACTTGATTAGCGGCTGGCAGCGCAGCCATGGCACTCGCCAGTCGTTTGATGCTTTAGAGTGGATTCGCTATAGCTACGAAGTGGCAGGCAGGCGCAGCTTAGCTGATATGTTTTTTGTATCTGACCTTGAACCGGTCGAGGCATTAAAAAGGATTCACGATCAGAAGCCGGCCGACAATCACCTTATCTTAACCCTGGCCACGCGTCGGGGCTTGGTCGCCGAATACATGAGTGCGGACTGTAGTTATCTGGCGCCACCGAGCTACTTGATGGTCCGCCGTTTGGATGACTTTCAAGGCAAACCGTTAGATCATGAAATCGCCCGCTTATCCGCTGCCGACCAAGCAAACATAGTAAATGCCATCGAGGGGGCCGAGCCGATCTCTCCGGCCGATTTGGAAGATCCGCTATTGGACTATTATGTAGGCCATATTGATGGTAGACCAGCGTCTATTGCCCGATTAAGCCGGGTTGAATCGGGTATTTCCTGGGTATCCCACGTTTATACGGCCTCGCCTTTTCGCTCCCTGGGATTGGCCACATCTCTAATGATCCGAATGATGCACGACGACCGTGAATCGGGTGAAAGGTTGATGTTACTATTGGCCACCGAGGAGGCCCACTCTTTGTACCAAAAATTGGGGTTTCTCGATCTGGCAGCCGTTCTAAACTTCATCCTTCTGTAAATAACCAGCACCAAATAAGCAAGAATTAAATTCCCGATCCTAACTGGCATAGGGACGGAGCCTATCGTACCGTGGCCATTCGCTTGTCCAGCTGAAGGCTTGACGTACGTGCTCGATTGGCGGGCATTAAGGATTCTGCCTGAGCCTGGCCGATATCTAAAACGAGAAAGACTAAGAAACAGATGGGGGAAGGAGCAGCTACCAGACGGAGCATACCCTATTTAAGGTTGGCTTAAGTTAAGCAATAACTGAACTTAAAGGCAACCGATAACCGCTTTGCTATTCTTAGACTGTTAGTGGAATTCGGACAGTAACTCAGAACGGACACATCACCTTTTCGAGTACAAACTCGTCAAATAATTAGGAGAAATATTTAATGAAGAAAGCATTGATTGGCACTATTTTGGCTGTAGGCGCGATATTAGCTTTAACCCTTAGCGTAGGCGCAGCGCCAAGTGATAAAGAAAACAATCCTGGACCATTTGAAGGTGCTTTTCAGGGCACAGTCTACGGCGATAATGGCAGCAAAGCACTCCTCACGCTCAATCTGAACCATCGCGGTGAATTAGTATCCGGAACAGCTTCTCTTGGTACAGGCCTTTACGTAAACGGCGGCTTCTGTGGCGCTGGTTATATGCCAGCAAGCAGCCAAGTAGCTAGCGGAAAAACTTCGGCCAAGAACCCTCGTTTACTCAACGCCACATCCACATTCAAAGTGGCCGGAGTGAATGTAAGACTCTTCTTAGACGGTGAAGTATCGCCAGACGGGGAGGAAATCGAAGCCAGAGCCAAAATTGATCTACCATGGCTATGTGGCGGAGACCCAATCATCACAGGCACGCTAGTAAAGATATAGGGATTGACCAGACCAAGGAGATTACAATCAGCTTAGCAAAAAAAGATCCGGTTATTTATAGAACTCATCATTTTAAAGGCTTTAGTTGGAGTTAAACCAAATGAATGTAATAGGGATTCGTGAACTCAATACACAAGTGAAGGAAGAAGCCATCTTCCTACAAGACTTATTGAACGAAATAAACAAAGTAATGGTTGGTCAAGAAGCGTTAGTCGAGCGGGTTTTGATCGCCTTGTTGGCCGATGGGCATATTTTACTCGAAGGCGTCCCAGGCCTGGCTAAAACACTCTTGATTAAGACTGTTTCGGAGGCCATACAGGCGGATTTCGCTCGCATACAGTTTACACCCGATCTTTTACCGGCCGACCTCATCGGCACCCAGGTGTACAACCCTAGGAGCAGTGAATTCAGCGTTCACCAAGGGCCGATATTCGCCAACTTAATATTGGCGGATGAAATCAACCGCGCGCCGGCCAAAGTGCAAAGCGCTTTGCTGGAAGCGATGCAGGAACGACAGGTTACCATTGGTAATACCACCTATAAGATGGATGACTTATTTTTAGTGCTGGCTACCCAGAACCCCATCGAGCAGGCAGGGACCTACCCCTTACCAGAGGCGCAAGTCGACCGCTTCATGCTGAAGGTATTGGTTGACTATCCCAACCGGAGCGAAGAACGACTGATCATCGATCGCATGACTGGCTTTTCACTACCTACTGTAAACCCTGTGGTAAGCATAGCAGACATCTTGCGTGCCAGAGAAATGGTCCGCCGAATCTATGTTGACGACAAAATCAAAGAATACGTATTGGATTTGGTGGTCGCCACTCGTCAGCCAGGCAACAACGGCCTGAGTGACTTGAATAAGTTGATCGATTTCGGTGCATCCCCACGGGCGAGCATCAATTTGATTCTTGCTTCTCGAGCTCACGCTTTCTTGAAAGGGCGTGGATTCGTAACACCGGAAGATGTCAAGCAGCTTGCGCCAGACATCCTGCGCCACCGGGTGATTACGACCTATGAAGCCGAAGCAGAAAGCATCAGCTCAGATCACATTGTCAAGCGCATTCTAGACCATACAGACGTACCCTAAAACATTTAGCAAAAGAACAACTATAGCCCCCCGATATCAATCGGTTTTGGTTTGACCGGGGGCTAGGTCTGGAGGCTGGAGGTTAGATCCTTCACTTGGGGAAGAGGAGGTTCGATACCGATCTCCGGTCTCCGGACCAGGTCCCCGGTCACCTTATTCAGACGGAAAGAAAACAATGATTACAACAGAACTCATCAATAAGATCCGTCGCATAGAAATTCGGACCCGTCGCCTGGTAAATGACAGTTACGCCGGCGAATATCATTCCGTCTTCAAAGGACGCGGTATGGAATTTGACGAAGTCCGGCCTTATCAGGTTGGGGACGAAATTCGCACTATCGACTGGAATGTAACTGCCCGCACTGGTGAACCCTATGTAAAACGGTATGTAGAAGAGCGGGAATTGAGTGTGATGTTGCTGGTTGATGCCAGCGCTTCGGGAAATTTTGGCTCGGTAAACAGGTTCAAGAGGGAATTGGCGGCCGAACTTACAGCCGTACTTTCATTCGCTGCCACGAGCAACAATGACAAGGTTGGGCTGCTCATCTTCACCGACCAGATTGAGCTATATATCCCCCCACGAAAAGGCCGGCGACATGTTTTACGCTTAATTCGCGAACTTCTGGCTTTTGAGCCGCAGAACCAGGGCACGGACATTAACCTTGCACTGGAGGCAGTAAACCAAATGCTCAAACGCCGAAGCATCATATTCCTGGTATCCGACTTTCTAGCTGATCCTCAAGGATACCGGCAGGCCATGGCCATTACCAATCGGCGCCACGACCTGATTGCTGTTGATCTAAACACGTCAAGCGAAAGTAGACCACATTGCTATCGCTACTGATGATGACTATACGGCGCCGTTGACTCGTTTCTTCGAAGAACGAGTGAGCAGATTAAGACATTAGACCGGCGAAAGGAACAGGCCTAGTCAAGGAGAGGCTGCTGTAGTGAAGGTGGATGAACTTATGAAGAAAAAAGCGTTTTTACCCTTATTAGTCATGATGCTTCTGTTAATCGCAGGACCGGTTGCGGCTCAATCTGGCAATAATACAGACGCCAGATTGTTAATACAGGAAGGGCAGCTGACCGTTGGCGATCCAATCGAAGTGATACTTTCGGTCACTCATCCGGAAGGTTATCAAGCGATTATGCCCCAACTTGAAACCCAGTGGGGTGATTTTGTGGTGCAATCGCAGTCAGCCCCAGAGACCGTCGCTAATGGAAACGGGACCGAAACGACCAGCCAGGTGATTGACCTTCGGTTATTCGCCCCAGGCTCTTACCGTACGCCCCCGCTGGCAGTGACGGTCACCGATGGATTAGGTAGCGTAAACGAAATCTTAGCAACGCCAGCCGAGGTAACAATCGACTCCATATTGGTTGAGGGAGATTCCGAACTTAGGGACATAAAGCCCCAGGCGGAGATGCCCTTTACCAACATACTACCCTGGATTATCGCCGGTTTGTTACTCGTCCTGGGAGGGCTTGCTGTGTACTCATTCATCCGTTGGCAACAAAAACGACGAGCCTTGGCGGCCCTAGACGACCGCTTACCCCATGAAGTAGCTCTCGATGTACTTAATCATATTGAAAAGTTGGCCTTACCTGAACAGGGGCGCATGAAAGAGCATTACACCCTAGTCTCTGACGTGATGCGAACCTACATGGAAAAGCGATATGAGGTTGTGATGTTGGAGCGAACCACGGCTGAGATTGAAACAGCGCTGGATGATTCGGAGATTGAGGCCAACATTGCTGGTCAGTATCTGTCGCTTCTAGATGTTAGTGACTTAGTCAAGTTTTCAAAATTTTCCCCCGAACCCGCCAGCGCCTATAGCTTGTTGACCTCGGCTCGCCAGATTGTCATCGCCTCCAAACCACTACTTGTGGAGGAAACGCACGACGCACCAGGATCTGGCCCTGAGTTGACGGTTGAAGTGCAAAGCGGACCGGGTTTATCAAATAATGGAAACTATCGCCAAACGGAGGTGAGCGCATGAGTTTTCAATTTGCAGCACCCTGGATTCTTGGATTGGCCTTACTGATACCGGCAGCTCTAGCTGCCTGGCATCTGTGGTCACGTCCGGCTGCTCGTCCGGCGACAATGCAATTCGCAGCCACAAAACTAGCTCAGGGTTTACCTCATTCATGGCGCATTACCTGGCGACCAGCCTTAACCGGCATGCGCTTAATGGCCATTGCCCTGGTGTTGATGGCCATGGCCCGACCTCAGATAGTTCAGGGTCGAGAAACGATCACCGGTGAAGGTGTCGAAATCGCGTTAGCGCTGGACATTTCCGGCAGCATGGCTTCTCTTGATTTCGAACCCCAGAATCGCCTGGAAGCATCTAAGCAGGTGATCACCGATTTCATACAAGAAAGACCCTACGACAAGATTGGAATGGTGATCTTCGCCCATGAAGCATTTAGTCAAAGCCCATTGACATTAGATCACAACATGGTTACCCGCTCGATGGATCAGGTTGAGCTGGCTGGCGACCTTGGGATAGACGACGGCACTGCAATCGGCCTGGGTTTGGCCAATGCAGCTAATATGCTTTCCAGTAGCGACGCCGAAAGCAAGGTCATCATCCTTTTGACGGATGGCGTAAATAACGCCGGAGAAATCGATCCACTGACGGCCGCCGAGGCAGCAAAGACCCTGGGTATCAAGGTATACACCATCGGCGCCGGAAGGCCCGGACAGGTTCCAGTACCAGTCCAGTCAATGTTTGGAGGCACTCAGGTTGTCTACCAAGAGAGTGCCCTGGATGAAGAAACTTTGCGCCAGGTCGCTGATATCACCGGTGGAAAATATTATCGCGCCGAAGATTCGTCTGGCCTAAAGGCAATTTACGACGAAATTAACGAACTAGAAAAGTCGCAGGTTGAGGTTCAGGTTTTCAACCAGTACCAGGAATTGGCCGGCTTCTTATTGGTTCCGGCCGTGGCCATCTTTATGGCTGAAATGTTCCTTAGAAATACGATTTTCCGAAAGATTCCATAGAGAGATTATCATGAATTTTGCCTATCCACAATTCTTAGTTGGACTCATCCTTATCCCGCTTGCTGGCCTGTTTCTTTTGTGGGCAAGTCGCAAGCAAAGAAAAGCATTAGCTAGCCTAGGTGATCAGAATCTCATTCGCCGCCTTAGTGCCAATATCAATTGGCGCGGCCGCCGCTGGCAAACCGTTTTCCGTTTGGCAGCTCTGGCCTTAATGATATTTGCTTTAGCGCGACCTCAGTGGGGAAGCGAAGTCCGGGAGATTGAACAAGAAGGCCTCCAAGTAATGGTTGCCCTGGACGTATCTCAGAGCATGCTCGCTCAAGACCTTAAACCATCCCGACTTGATCGGGCCAAGTTGGAAATAGCCGACTTGACGGAGCGTCTGGATGGCGACGAGATTGGTCTAGTGTTGTTTTCGGGAGCTAGCTTTGTCCAGGTTCCCTTAACATCCGATTACCAGACAGCGCTTAATTATATGGATAGCGCTGGACCTAATTCAATCTCCAGGCCAGGTACGGTTATTGGCGATGCCATACGCACAGCGATGATGGCCTTTGATTCAGAATTAACTAGCCAGAAGGTTTTAATTGTTATGACCGATGGCGAAGACCGAGAAACGGATCCACTGATAGCAGCCCAAGAGGCCATCGAGGACGAAGTTCTCATTTATACCATCGGCTTTGGCACACCGGAAGGGGAACCTATACCAGAGGTCGCTCCCGATGGCCAGGTTATTGGCTATAAGACTGATCCGAGCGGCAATGTCGTTTTGTCCCAGCTGGATGAGACTACCTTACAATCAATTGCCCAGACTGGTAACGGAAAATACTATCGAGCAACAGCCGACGGGCGGGAATTAGATAGCTTATTAGCTGAAATTGAGGGATTGCAGCAAGCCCAATTGCAATCGCGATTCGAGACCCGGTACATCGAGCGATTCCAGATCTTCCTGGCCCTGGCCTTGGTTTCCTTGATCGTCGCTGAGCTAATTCCAGAACGACGTTCCAATCGTCCTTCTGTCGCCAGAAAATGGCAGCTGAATGACAACACGGCAGAAGCATAAGAAGCGCTGTCAACTTGCCCCAGAACGCTGAAGTCAACAAACACAATTAGAGGTAGAACCATGCCACCACTAAACAAGATGAAACCGATTATCCTAATAGCCCTCGCGCTCCTGGCATTGCTGGTCACAGCCTGTGGCCAATCGGCCGAGAAGCTCAACAATGAAGGGAACGAGCAGTTCGCTGCAGAAGCATACCTGGAGGCCTTTAGCGCCTACCAGTCGGCTCAGTTTGAGAATCCGAAGTTGGCCGAACCATACTATAACGCGGCCAATGTGCTTTACCGTCAGCAGGCCTATCCCGAAGCTTTAACTTTAATGCAAGAAGCCTTGCGATTTGCCGAAGACGAATCACTAGCCGAAAGCAGTTTCTTTAATATAGGAAATGCCTCTTACAGCAGCCAGGATTTCGAATCAGCTATCGCCTCCTATTCTGAGGCCCTTTTACTGGATCCTGATGATCAAGATGCCAAATATAACCTGGAACTTGCCTTGCAACAGATGCAGCAACAGCAACAAGAGCAAGAACAGCAGGAACAGGAAGAACAACAAGACCAAGAGCAATCCGAAGAGAACCAGGAACAGTCTGAAGAGAATCAGACTGGTGATGGAGAATCTCAAGATCAGCAAGAACAAAAACAGGAGCAGCAAGAAGAGGGACAAGACGACCAGGAGCAAGATCAGCAGGATTCGCAGCAAGATCAGTCCAATGAAGGTGATCAAGAACAAGAGAATCAGCAAGGCCAAGGTCAAGGAGATCAGGAACAGAACCAACAGGATCAACCCAGCCAAATGCCAGCTCCAGGCCAGCGAATGACCGAGGAACAGGCTCGCCAGCTCTTGGCAGCCATTGCCCAGGATTCAGAAACCTTGCAGGAGAAATTAGGGCAGATCTTCGTCGCAATACCACCAGTGCAGGATTGGTAATTACTCTTCAGAATTATCTGCAGGGCAGTCAAAAACTAGCTAGCGAATCAGGTTCGTTGCTATCACGGAGAAGACCATGAGTGAAATAAAGAAACTGTTAGTCGTTTTGATACCGATAATCATTTTGGGTGTGGCTGTTGGGCCAGCGATGGCCCAAAGCCAGGAAGTCGTCACCGCCCAGGTGGATCGCGAATCCTTAACAACGAGTGATACGCTTGTGTTGACCGTGGCCATAGATTCGGCTGCAGGAAGTGCCACACCACCATCACTACCCGCGTTAGATGGATTCCAGATTATTGGCAGTAGCAGTGGCACCTCAATGAGCATTGTTAATGGCCATGTAAGCCGGCATGCAACTTTTAATTATTATTTGCAGCCAAGCAAAACAGGCGATCTAGTTATTGGTCCGATTAATGTCCGAGTTGGTGGCACCGACTATAATACAAATCCGATCCAGGTTAGTGTCGTTCAGGGTAACGGTAACCCTACCCAGCCAAGTCAGCCTAGCTCACCATTTGGCTCACTTCCCGGATTTCCAAATCTACCATCCTTAGGCAATTTGTCGGGACTGGGGAACTTGAGCAACCTGTTTAGCAGGCCATCAGCAGGCACGGGATCATCGGTTCAAACTATTCAGGTCAATCCAGCACCAGTGCCAAACGAGTTGATTGGCAAAGACTACTATTTGGAAGCAGTAGTAGACAATGCAGAGCCTTATCAAGGCCAGCAAGTGACTTATACCCTACGTTTTTACCAGGCCACCGAGACCATGGGACAAGCTGAGTATGAATTACCCGGATTCACCGGTTTCTGGAGTGAAATTCAACAGGATCAAGGTCAATATATCCTCCAGGTAGCTGGGAGGGACTACAAGGTGACCGAGCTTTACGCAATCTTGTTTCCAACGGTAGTGGGCGAAGCAAGTATCGATGTGGCGAGCATGTTTGTTCCTGGTGGTTTCTTTTCTAATGGCGGAACAATCACTTCAAACCCAGTAGCTGTCAACGTTCAATCGTTACCGGACGGCGCCCCCGCCTCATTCCAAGGAGCGGTTGGTCGCTACCTTATTCAAGCGGAAGTCGACAAGACCCAAAGCAAGGTGAACGATACTATTAACTGGCATGTCATCCTGGCGGGAGAAGGAAATATCGAGGCAGTGCCAGATCCTTTATGGCCTACTAGTCAAAATTGGCGGGCTTTCGAAAGCGATCCGGTCGTTGCCAGTGAAGTCAAGGAAGGGAGAGTCATTGGTAGCCGTAGCTATGATCGTGTTCTAGTACCGACAGTAGCGGGCCAGTTAACTCTGCCGCCAATCGAATACAGCTATTTCGACCCGACGATGGGTGAGTACGTAACAATTAGTTCCGAGCCAGTTTCAGTGGATATCGAGGAGGATGGTTCCAGGGCAGCAATCAACGCCAATCCCGTAACGACACAGCCAGCCATTGACGATGGCTCCAATGTACCGCCGTCATTGATTCAGTTACAACCCCAAAAAGAAGCGCCGTCCTCCTGGCAATTAGCTAACGAACCGTTGAATCAGAAAACTGGTTTCTGGCTTTTATGGACTCTGCCGCTATTTGCTCTCGTTGGCCATCTCGGATGGAGGCGATGGCAGATGGGCAAACTAAATAATGCCGATCTGCGCACGAGCCAAAAAGCTGCTGGAAAAGCCTAGAAAGCTCTGGC
>PVMK01121437.1_pt1 | contig 31243 bp, 23 predicted proteins | sample 1853481 | NCBI WGS metagenome assembly PVMK01 (sample SAMN08533507, study PRJNA380276) | Marine sediment metagenome, whole genome shotgun sequencing project.
GAACCACCGACACAAGGCTTTTCAGGCCTCTGCTCTACCAACTGAGCTACCGAGCCAAAATCGTATTTTTATGATGCAAATAACGACGCCGAAATTATCAGTTCCGTATTCATTATGCAAACTTTTCTATATGTATCTTCTTAATTAAATGACTATTATTCCAACAATGTAGTAATTTGTTGATATGGATAAAATTGTATTTGCAACAAGTAACATCAATAAATTAAGAGAGGCACAATCTATATTAAAAGATTCACCTTATCAGTTTGTTGGATTGGATAGTTTTCCCAATATTCCACCAATTGAAGAAACGGGTACAACGCTATTAGAGAATTCACTAATCAAGGCAAGAACAGTTTATAATCTTACTGGGTTACCTTCAATTGGTGATGACACAGGTCTAGAAGTTAAATATCTTAACGGTGCTCCCGGTGTATGGTCAGGAAGATATGCCGGAGAAAATGCCACTTACAATGATAATTTAAATAGATTATTGAATAATTTGGAAGGTGTTCCAAATAGGGAAAGACACGCTCAGTTTAGAACTGTAATTTCATTTGTTACAAATTCAGAGGAACAATGGGTTGAAGGTATTGTTAAGGGAATTATTATTGATAAACCAAGCGGTTCAGAAGGCTTCGGATACGACTCAATATTCTATATTCCTAAGTTAAAAAAGACGTTTGCGGAGCTTTCTATGGATGAAAAAAATAAAATTAGTCATCGTGGACTTGCATTAGAAAAATTCCGTATACTTTTAGGTAAATTTAACCTCACAAAATAATTATGAGGAGTACCATATAGAATCCTATCGCTATTTGTTTATGTGCCTAATAGATAGGCACTAATAATTCAACAACAAATAGGAGAACGCCTTTGAACATGGGGCGGAAAACCACAATATACTTTATAGCGTTTATCGTTTTGGCGATGAATCTGCGCGCCCAATCGGCGATATCCATAGCAGATAGCGACGAAAGCATATATTTTTCTACACCATTTGTAGTGAATCCATTCCAATCCTTTCCCGTTTATGGATTGCCTGGAGATTCATTAATTAAATATCGCGGGTTCTTGAAAAATAATGTTTTAAGACCTCAAATCTCCGTATTTATAGATAATAATTGGCAATTTATAACAATTACTGAAACAATTAATGGATACACTCTCAAGATACCTTTTACTGCATCACTTGATTGGTACTTTAAGAATAAGATTAAACATGATAGCAAAAATTATTTTCTTGAGCGGTTACCGATGTCAAAACAGCTCGCCACCACTGCAGGAGGAGCTCAAAGAAATAAATCATTTGAAGTTGTTGGAGTTAACCTCGGAGACCTAGGACGTGCTTCGCTTCGTATTAATGGTAATGTAACAGTTGCAGGTAAGATGATTTATCAGGATCAGGAATTAACAACCTCTAGTTTTAATCAAAGCCAAAGTTCACGTTTCGATATTGACCAGAAACAACATCTTAATATTGAAGGCACAATTGGAGACAGAATAAGTGTATCAATGGATCAGGATTCCGAGCGCGATTTTGATTGGGAAAATAATATTCGTATCACATATACCGGTAAGGAAGATGAAATCCTTCAAAAAGTAGAAGCCGGAAATACATCATTATCTTTGCCTGCAACGCAATTTGTAACATTCACAGGAAATAGCCAAGGATTGTTTGGTGTGAAAGCAATCAGCAAACTAGGTCCAATTGATATAACCTCAATTGCTGCAGTTGAGCAAACAAAAAAAGCAAAAAAGAACTATAAAGGTGCAGGACAATCCCAGACTCAAAAAATAAAGGATTATGAATATGTAAAAAGCCAATATTTCTTTATTCATGAATGGTTTCGAAACGGTGTATCTACTTCAGTAAATGGAAAATCTATCACATTGCCGTCATATTATCCGCTAGATGATGAAGGACGACATTTGAGAGGGATTTTTCAAATAGCAGATTTTGAATTATATAAACTTGATCAATCAAATAATCCTGCTGCTGATGTTGGCACGGCATATATAGATCCTGCTAATAAGAACGAAAATGCCACCTACAACAAAGAAGGTACTTTTTTACGAATGGAACGTGATATTGAATATTCCCTAAGTGTAGATTTGGGATATATTCGTTTAAGAAGTCGTAGCCAGGAACAGATTTTAGCTTGTAGTTACTTATTAGTCAATAGTACTACAGGAGATACGGTGTTAACGGTTGGGCACGGCCTAATAGAGAGTGATTCTACATTAGTATTGAAAATGCTAAAACCACAATCGCCCCATCCCAATCATCCAACTTGGGATCTAATGTTTAAGAATGTATATAATTTGGGAGCAACCAATATTGATTCTACCGGATTTGCCATTCGTATAATAAATAATCGAGCCACAGTAGAAAGTGATCGGGATGCGACGGGTACATATATTAATCAATTTGGATTAGATAATAAAAATGAGAACGGCGCAAAAATACCCGACGATAAAATTGATATTGATAATATAGTATTTTTGAATTTCGGAGAGATGCATTTACCTGCCTTACTGCCTTTTGTATCCATTGATCAAATTGAGGGAGGGAATACTAATGAAGTTTTGGCAACCTTGCTTGGCGAAGGCAAAATGTATACATCAACTGTGCATTCAGACTATACCGGTGATAGCAGATTTACAATTGAGGCTGATTATTCCAACCAAAGTTCGACGATAAATTTAGGCTTCATGATTGTGAAAGGAAGTGAAGAAGTTAAAATTGATGGAGAACTACAAACAAAAAACCAAGATTATACTATTGATTATTTTTCAGGCACGATTAACATAATTAAACAAAATATTAATCCCAACGCTAATATTGATGTTAATTATGAAAAAAATGAATTGGTTAGTTTTGATAAGAAGGTGATTCTAGGTAGCCGCGCTCAAATGGATATTGGTGAAAACGCTTTTATTGGTGTTACTGCTTTATATTATAATCAATCGGTGATTGATGAAAAAATAGAAGTCGGGTATGAACCGATGCGGAATTTTATTTGGGATATAAACGGGCGTTTTGGAAAAGATTTAGATCGCCTTACTTACTATCTTGATCGGTTGCCGCTCATTAAAACTGATGCATTGTCATCATTCTCAATAGAGGGAGAATTCGCACAAGTATTTCCTAATCCAAATTCAGTATCAAATTCCGCCACGGGCGATGGCAATGGTTTGGCATATATTGATGATTTTGAAGGATCGAAAAGAAGCAATAGTCCCAGCGTGAGGTATGAACGCTGGGAACCGTCTTCGGCTCCAATTGACATTATATCGGGGTTGAGTTATCGACAGAAAAATAGAGCAAAAATGTATTGGTACAGTCCATTTTCAAAATATCCCACAAAGAGTATTTGGCCAAATCAGTCTACTTCTGTTCAGGCAAATGATCAAACAGTTGACATCTTGATATTAAATTATAAAACTCTCCCACATCTGTCAGGAATAGAACGTGATTCGATATGGGCCGGTATAATATCACCATTTTATTCTGGTAGTTATGATCAAACTCAAAGCAAATTCTTTGAAATTTGGATAAAAGGGAATGATGGAAAATTAACCGTAGACCTTGGAAAAATTAGCGAAGATTGGAATAGCGATGGCGTTCTTAACAATGAAGACCAAGCTGAAGCCGGATTTGTACAAGGGAATGGTATTTTAGATGACGGGGAAGACTTGGGACTAGACGGAGCGAGAGATGAATACGAAAACGGTTGGGGCGGTAGGTTAGATTCAACAGGTCTGACTTTTCAACAATATCTTGCGACCGGCGAAACTGTATTAATAAATCCTGAAGCAGAAGATATAGAAGATCCAAATAGTGATAATTGGTTTTACGATGATCAGCAAGATATAAGTAATTATAAAAAGGTTAATGGTACTCAAGGAAACAGAAATGCTTCAGGCGGTAGATATCCAGATACCGAAGACTTGGATGGTTCTGGATTCCTCGATAAGACCAATAATTATTTCACAAAAACAATTCCTTTGGATAAATCTGAGTATTTTGTAACTGAAACCGAAGAAACTGATGGAACTCCTACAGGTTGGCAGTTATTTCGGATTCCGCTCACTCATTTTGAGAAAGTTAATAATGTTGATTGGAGTGAAATTCGCTACATACGCTTAGTATGGTCGGGAGTTGATGAAGCTTCAGAGTTAGGAATCGCAAAAATCGAATTAGTTGGAAACGATTGGCAGGAATTAGGCATAGCCGAAGGACAATCTAATACATTCACAAAATCCGACAGCTCTTTTGCTATTACTGTGATAAATACTGAGGACAATCCTGAGTACACTCCGCCTAAGGGCGTGAAGGGAGAATACAATCCAATTTATCAAACACGATCCAAAGAACAATCATTAGTATTAAAGTTTGAAGATTTACCGGTCAACAATATAGGTGCTGCAAAGAAGACCTTATTTTCGTTAACCGGAGAACGTGCTCAAAGCTATCTTACTTATGATAATTTAAAAATGTATGTCTATGGTGACGATAGTCAGTGGATTGGCTCCCAAGATACAGATGTAGAATTATTATTGCAGTTTGGTTTGGGTGATCAATATTATGAAATAACTCAACCCATTTATAGTGGGTGGGATGAGGATCTCGATAGAAATGCTATAAACTTGGATTTAAATTGGTTAACTGAGTTGAAACTGCAAGATTCTAAAAGTATCGAGTTAATAAATGACACAGATGTTTTTATTGATTCATCAGATGTTAAGCAATACTTTTTTACGGATGAGCAAGGGAGTCTAACCGGTAAAAAGGTTACGATTAAAGGCGAACCGGCGATGTCTAGAATTCAACATTTTATTGTAGGAATAAGAAATAAAGCCAATGAACCGATTACCGGTCAAGTTTGGATAGATGAGTTAAGGTTAAGCGGTGTTAAAAAAGAAAAAGGTGTAGCGATGCGCATTCAGTCTAATTTGCAATTGGCTGATTTTGGTAAGACATCTGTTATATTTAGCCGGAAGGATGCTGACTTTCATGTATTGCAGCAACGATTGGGAACGAATAAAACCAATCAAGATATTCGTGTAAATACTAACTTGCAAATGCAAAAATTCTTACCGGAATCCTGGGGTTTATCAATTCCGGTGAATATATCATATTCTAATTCAAATAATCGTCCAAAATATTTTCCGGGTTCCGATGCACGCGTAGATGCATCGGCTGTGCCGGATTCAATAATCGATAAATCTGAAGTTGTAAGTTTTAGCACAACATTTGCAAAAACACGCAAATCAAAAAACAAATGGCTTAAATACACGATTGATGACATCACCGGTAGTTTTTCTTCAAATAAAATACTTACATCAAATGAAATAATGGCAGAAGTCAGGAATGAATCATACACAGGAAAATTAGCTTATAGTCACTCATTCCCTAGAGACAATTTCTTTAAACCATTAAAGTGGCTAAAAGTTGTACCCCTGTTTGGTGAAAAATTAAGTGAGACAAATTTTTATTATACACCAAGCAGTTTGAATGCCAGTGTTAATTTTTCCGAAAAACTAATTCAAAAGGATTCCCGGGCAGGCGGCAGATCTCCCGATGAGTACAATTTAGGATTAACCCGTACTCTGAATTTGGCGTATAAAATAACCGATAATTTAGAAACAAAATATAGTACCGGCTCACAAAGCGATATGGATGAATTTCGTGCAGAAGTAATAAGGGCTATTCAAAAATGGAATCCGGGAGTCATAACCAATACCAATGAAAATTTAAGCACAACATTTAATCCGATTATTGCAGAGTGGTTAAAACCAAATTTTACTTATTCTGCTGCGTACCGATGGGATCAACCTCGCAGTAGTACAATAGACGGAGCTAATATCGGAACGCAGTTGCGATTTTCGTCGAATCTTTCTTTGAACCCGGTATCGATACTTGAAACAGTATATAAGCCGAAACAAGAAACGAGACAGCGCAGCGAAACACAACCAATAAGAAGACAACGGCCAGTGATTAAAGAGGAAGAAAAGAGTTTTTCACCTGAAAGCGATGAAATAAGTGAGAACAAAAGAAAAATGGATGAAGAAAAAAATGAACCTTCCGCTGTAAAAGATAAACAAGCTAATGATAATGTTTTTTTAGACGAAGCCGTTGAAAAATCTAAAGATAAAACTAATGTGTTGGCGGGCTTCCATAAAGCACTGAAAAAGATCAATCCTATAAATATGACTTATTCTTCCAATCTAAATCGAACCGGAGTAGGTGTCCAAGGCGATGTTCCGACCGGGTATAAATTTGGTTGGTTACCCGATCATGGTTTGCAACATTCTGAAAGCGTAGGGACAAATACAGGGCAATGGAATTTAATACGAAATCTATCAATAAGATCGGGATTCGCGATTTCAACAAAAGCAAATATCAATCTAAATTATGTTCAGGAATTGGGAATCAATCGTAGCGGTGGAACAGATTTGGAATTGCATTCGCTCTCACGTGATTACTTTGCTTACGGTGAAAGATTAGATAAAGGTTTACCGTTTACAAGTTGGACTGTGCGTGTTACGGGGTTAGAAAAATTGCCACTATTAAATAAATTTGCAAAATCAGTCTCCCTTGAACATGCTTTTTCCGGCAAGGAAGTTCGATCGTGGAAAATTGAGGGCGAAGAAAACATTCCTACTACCCAATTCTTTGGTATCTCAGAATTCGCAAATGGCTATTCAGACTATTTAGTGCAATCACGTGTTAATTCAAGTTATTCACCATTAATTGGATTAACAATGTCGCTTGCGAAAGTAGTTTCCGTAAATGTTAGACATAATATGAGTAAGAGTGCGGAAAAAAGTCCAACCGGGTTAACTTTAAAAAAGGAACAATCCGTAAGCATGAGTTCAAATTATTCTCATAAAGGAGGATTTACAATACCAATTCCATTTTTTGATAATTACAAAATTCAAAATACCATGAACTTTACTTTTAATGCAGACTATAATCTCAGGCAAACTTTTGCAACAAAAAATAGTCCTGATTTAGCCGCGATAGATGAAAATAAAAGCATGAAAGTTGGATTAAGGATTTCATATTCGTTTTCATCACGTGTGACAGGTGCTGTAATTTTGGAATATCGTGAAAGTGATTCAAAACATATTGGTAAGAAAATTGACCGCGATATCGGTTTTGATTTAAATCTATCAATTAGCGGATAATAAACGGAATTAATAATGAGAAAACCCATTTTTATTTTATTAACAATATTTCTAATTAGCTGTCAATCAGATGAAATAAAATTTAATGGGGATTCTGCATTTAATTGGCTTGAAAAACAATGTGAATTTGGTCCGCGTAATCCCGGTTCTGATGGTTATTATAATTGTAAAGATTTTTTTATTAAAAATTTAGAAGAATTCTCAGATACAGTTTTTATGCAAAATTTTACTTACACCGAATTGCGGGAAAATAATACTTATGATTTAAGTAATATAATTGCTGAATTTAAAGTTAATAGTGAAAAACACATTTTATTAGGTGCTCATTGGGATACACGTCCATGGGCTGATAGAGATTTAAATCCCGCAAATCGTAATACACCAATTATCGGAGCAAATGATGGCGCGAGTGGCGCTGCCATTTTAATGGAATTAGCAAAAATGTTCAATTCCAATTCTCCACCAATAAATATTACACTGGTTTTATTTGATGGAGAAGATATGGGTGTTGAGGGAATTAATAATAGTTGGACAAAGGGATCACAATATTTTGCGGAAAATTTACCAATCCAAAAACCCGATTATGGAATAATAGTTGATATGATTGGTGATAGTAATTTAGAGATACCGATTGAGCGAAACTCTTACCGAGTTGCACCGGATTTGGTAAATGAACTATGGGATCTAGCCGAAAAATTAAAATTACCAGCATTTCAAAATAGATTAGGATATGATGTATATGACGATCATATTCCTTTGTGGGAGATCGCAGAGATACCCGCTATTGATCTAATTGATCTCAATTATCCAAATCAAAGAATCAACTATTGGCATACGTTAAATGATGTTCCACAAAATTGCTCAGCTGAAAGTCTTGAGCAAGTCGGACGATTGCTTTCAAATTATATTTATTCACTGACTCCTTAAATTGAAAAAAAATATCCAATTAATAATTTTTCTCTTATTTGTAGCACAAGCCGTGTTTGGACAATACAATTTGAAACAAAATTTTAGATTGAACAATATAAATTCTGCCTATTTAAGTGAAGAACCGGGCTTGCGCAGTAATATTATTAATTGTATCGCACTTCAAGGCGATATGACAACTTGGATTGGTACTGGTCAGGGTATTTCAGTAATGCACGATTCTTTGTCAATTTTTACACTTGATACACTTAATTTAATACCAAATACTCCGGATGATTCAGATACATCGCGTTTTTTGTTTGCGTCAATTGCATCAATGGCTGTTCAGGATGATGTGTTAGCGTTTGCAGGAGCTTCACAGGAAAATGGAATTCCTTTGGGTGCCGGTATTTATATAACCGAAGATGGGTTATCTGAACGAATTAAATGGAATAGATTTGACCAACCCGTAGACGCAATAGATGATTCGTTAACGGAAATTGGAGCAGGATATTTTAAAGCTAGACCTGTAACACAAGCGCTTACCAATGTTACTTACGATATGGATATTAGTAGAGATTATTTGTGGATTGTCAGCTGGGCCGGTGGATTACGTCGAATAAATATTAATGATTTAGAAAAATGGGAAAGAGTACCATTGCCAAAAGATGATCAAGTTGAATTAAATACTTGCAATCTTGAAAATTTCAATGAATTTGAGGGGAAGTTAATTTTAAACGACTATTATATGGATTCCAGTGATCCCGAACAAGGTGGCAATCATAATCATAAAGGATTTTCAGTTTTAGCCTACGGAGATACTGTTTGGGTAGGAACGGCTAATGGTATAAATCGTGGTATTTTAGGTGAAAATGGGTGCGTTGATTGGCATCATTTTTCACATCCAACGGATAATCTTTCCGGTAATTGGGTTTTGAGTATTGATAAGCAAGAGTACAATAATGAACGTATCATTTGGGCAGTAACAGTCAATGCTATTTTGCCAACAGAACAAAGGTCTGTGAGCTTTACGCAAGATGATGGAGAATCGTGGGAAATTGTGGAAGCGTTAATTGGTGAACGCTGTCATGATATTTCGATTCAAGGCTCAACAGTATTAATCGCTTCGGATAGTGGATTATGGAAATCTGATGACGGTACCAATTGGGATTTAATTCCACCGGCAGTTGAAGCCACACCGGTTTCATCTAATGAAATATTAAATAATTCAGTTTACTCGGTTGCAGCAGATAATCGTAAATATTTTGGTAAATCATTAATTTGGATTGGTACACCCGACGGCTTGGCCCGGTCGTATAATTCAGTAGGAAGCAACTGGCAAATTTATCGTGCTGAATATGATAAAGAAGAAACTTACGCGTATCCGAACCCTTTCTCTCCTTATTCTCATAATCAACTTAATGATGATGGATGGGTGCGGTTTAACACTAGCGACTATTCTGTACAGCAAGTTGATTTAAATATTTACAATTTCGCATTGGAAGAAGTCTATTCTGAAAAATTTGACTGGCAAAACAATCCCGGTGCCGTCAAGTGGAATGGGCGCGATAGGCGTGGAGAATTAGTCGCTAACGGCGTATATTTTGTAAATTTGCAGTTCTCGGAAAGTAAGAATTCCACTAAAGAAAACCATTGGGTAAAATTAGTGGTTGTAAAATAATGTATAATAAAATCTATTCATTATTTCTTGGTTTAACCACACTCATTGTTGCTCAAGACTATTCAGGTTATGCAGGAAATTATTTTCATAATGGAGCTGATGCACGCTCAATTGCAATGGGGAATGCTTTGACAGCAGGAACTGATTTAAATTATCCGGCCTATTTTAATCCAGCCGGAGTTGCATCTGTATCAAACCGGAAATTATTATTTACGTACCAATTTTTAGCACTTGATCGACGGCAAGCAGTGATTAGTTTTACTGCCCCATTGCCTCCGGTGGGTGGAATAAGTGTGGGTTGGATTGGTGCAGGGGTTAATGATATCGATGGTCGTGATTTAACCGGCATTCATACTGATAAACTATCTGCATCTGAAGATGCGTTTTTAATATCATTTGGAATTACTCCAGTTCAACATCTTCAAATTGGCGGTTCCCTAAAAATTTTACAAAACCAATTACCTACTGTTGATGGAAACATCATTGGAAAGGGCGTTGGTTTTGATTTCGGCATATCATATAATTATAATGACGATCTTAATTTTGCATTAGTAGTGAAAAATATTAATTCCGCTTATCAATGGTCAAACAAATTATCTGATGATTTAGGAAGAGTTTATAAAGATCAATTTCCGACACAAATTAGATCGGGCGTGCAGTATAAAATAAAATCTTTAATCATTGTTGGTGATATTGGATCATATCTTGCCAATAACGAATTATTAGGTTTAGATTATAGAATCGGAACCGAATATACATATAATAATAATTACGCTTTCCGTACCGGTTATAGAAATGATCGCCTATCTTTTGGCGTTGGATTGAAATATCAACAATTTGATAAATTTACATCATTGATTGACTATGCACTCGTAATAGAGCCAGTCGCGAGTTTAACCCATGTAATATCTTATGCGATTAATTTTTAGAATAATAACACCAGTGATGCTTTTTCAAAGTCTAATGTTTGGAATTGGGACACAATTTTTATCAATTCCTCAAAATGCAACGGAACTAATTATTGGGTTAAATCCTTCATTTACCAATATTACAAATAGGCCTATTTTATCAGTATCTTATGGAAATTGGTTAGCAGGAATCAAGGTATCTTCTTTTGGATACAATCGTAATGCTTTTGGTGGGACAGCCGGATTTAATGTTCGTTATGTCGCTTTGAATGATCTTGAACTTAGATCAGATCGCCCAACGGATGATCCTGTATCGGTTTTTGGCGCAACTGCGATTGCGCTCGATGGTAACTATATCAGACAAACGAAAATTGGTTTGCTAAGTACAAAACTCCGTTATATTTCAATGCAATTGCTTGACGAAACTGCAACCGGATTTGCCATTGACATTGGTCTACAACATAATATTAATGATAAATTAAATGTAGGTTTTACGGTATTGAATCTTGGAAGTCTGTCAGAGCTTAATGTGGAAAAACCCAAATTACCTGTTCGTATGATTGTTGGTTCAAATTATGATTTTACTTTTAATGAAATAGATAATTCTCTTTTTATTGCTTTGGAAAAGTCGTCCATTGTAGAAGGAATTATTCTTAGAGTTGGAGAAGTTACTAATTGGAATAAATTACAATTTCTAATCGGAGCCCAATTTTCCAAGGAAGTTGCATCTATTTCAGGAGGAATTGGAATAAAGTTGGGTGCCTATGATATTAAATATGGAATACAATTCGGTTCACAGTCTTTAGGAATTCCGCAAATGTTGGATATATCGGTAATTTTACCGTAATACGAATGGGAATCAACTTAATGAAAATATTTTTCAATGCTTTGTTAATAGCACTACTTATTATAATTTTTGGTTGTAAACCTGAAAAACTATCCGCCCCAACTAATAATATTCCTGAAATGTCGAATGTGAGTTCAATTGGTGATTCTAATAAAATCGAAATAGTTACATGGAATATTGAGCACTTTCCAAAGGCAGATTATACAACTGAATATGTAAAAGCCATTATTGAAGGTTTAGATGCAGATATTTATATGCTTCAAGAAATTCAATCTAGAGACAAGCTTGCTACAATGCTAAGCGAAATGGATGATTATAATTATTATTTACAAACAAACAGTATAGGATTAAACTTAGCCGTCATCTATAATAATGTTTATATCAATATTAAAAGCACTATTGAATTATTTACAGAAGATGATGACGGATATTTTGCTAGCAGGCCGCCATTATTAGTAAATCTTGAATGGCAAAACAACGGAATCAAAAAGGATTTATCGGTCATTAATGTGCATTACAAATGTTGTGGTGACAATTCAATCAGTTACGTTCCTGATGCAGATGGCAAATGGGATGATGAGTATCGTCGTTTGAAAGCATCAGAATTATTAGAAAAATATATTTCAGATAATTTATCTGATAAAAATGTAATTGTAGCTGGCGATTTTAACGATGCAATTGACGAAGTTGACTCAACAAATGTGTTTTTACCTTATATAGTCAAACCAACTGAGTATAAATTTGCTGATATGGACATAGCTTTAGGCGATGCTATTAATTGGTCGTGGCAGGGATGGAGCAGTTCATATCCTGCTATTCATTTTGATCATATTCTAATTAATAATAATTTATTTGATGAATTTGACAATTCGGGTGTGGTTGATGTTATTAAATTGGAAGAATATTTTAACGATGGTAGTTCTGAATATGATAAAAATGTATCCGACCACCGCCTTGTGTATTTAAAGTTTTCTCCATAAATTGGACAAAATATTAATTGAAACAGACCAAATCTTCTTGTAGTTTTTAAATATAAAGAGATATAGATTAGTTAATCATTTTGAGAAACATTTTTCTAAAATCACAATAAGAGGGTATAATGAAGAAAATCCTTAGTATAGCACTAATCCTCGCCGGCTTTGTAATGGCACAAGGCTTTAGCGATTTAATTAACCAATCTGATGCGAAACATGATGCTGACGATTTCTCGGAGACTTTTGAATTATTGAAACAGGCTGAACAGTTAGAAGCAAATAATTTTGATGTGATTTGGCGTTTGGCTCGTGTGCATTTTGATTTTTCAGATAACTCGGAAGATGAAGCAGTAATATCTGACAATTTTTATTTAGGTCTAGATTATGCAAAAAAGGCACTTGAATTAGATGATAGCCGAGCAGAGGGACATAAATGGTATGGCATTTTGATTGGTAAAGTTGGAGAACTCGAAGGCACTAAACAAAAAATATTGAATTCCTATGAAGTCAAAGATCATACTCTTAAAGCAATTGAATTAGATCCTGAAGATGATGGGAATTATCATGTTATGGGTAGATGGCATTACACTTTGGCAGATTTGAGTTGGTTTGAAAGAAAAATTGCCGGTTTAATTTATGCAAAACCTCCGAAAGCTAGTTTTGAAGAAGCGGCTGAGTATTTTAAACAAGCAATAGCATTAGAGCCAACAGATATTCGTAATCACTTATGGTTAGGAAATTCGTACGTGGCATTGGATAATAATGAACTAGCTACACAAGAATATAATACTGCTTTGGCAATAACTGCTGAGAATGATAGCGACCGTAAATTGCAAAAAGAAGCACAAAAATTATTAGCTGATTTATAATTTTTAATAACGAGGACGGGATGACGCGGCTCAAGGAGGAAAAACTGTCGTCAAAAAATGTTTTTAAAGGCAGTTTGTTAGATATTTTTGTAGACGAAGTACGGATACATAATGATAAAAGGAAAATACGAGAATACACAAAACATCCTGGAGCAGCAGCCGTCATCCCGATTCTTCCTGATGGAAAAATCGGATTAATCCGACACTACCGCTACCCGACCAACCAAATTCATATAGAAGTCCCCGCGGGTAAAATTGATCCCGGTGAGGAAATAGAAGCAACTGCTCAACGAGAGTTGCAGGAAGAAATCGGCTATATTCCACAAAAACTCACCTTTTTAACTAAGATTAATCCTTGTATTGGTTACAGCGATGAAAGTATTTGGTTATATTTGGGTGAAGACCTTAAAAGGGTTGACCATATTAACACCGATGAAAGTATCGAATTTTATCCTGTTCCATTCAATAAAGCGATTGAATTAGTTTGGACAGGTAAGATTACGGACGTGAAGTCAATCATTTCGATATTCTGGCTAGAGAAGTTATTACGTAATAATAAAGTTCACATATCCTGAGCAATACCAATAACAATATGGACCTGACACAATCCATCAAGTCCAAAGCGCATGAAATCGGATTTCATGAAATTGGGATCAGTTCACCGGTTGAACCACTCATTTATAATGATTATTTTGATAATTGGCTTGATGCCGGCAAAAATGGTACAATGACATGGTTAGAGAACCGTAAGGAAGAACGTAAGGATGTTAATAATTACTTTCAGGGAGTAAAGTCTATCGTTTCAGTCGCGATGAATTATTTCACAGGTATTAGCGATAAGATTGTTGCAAATGGAAAACAGACACAAAAATTCAGCAACTATGCATGGGGAAAAGATTACCATATTGTTGTTAAACAAAAATTGAATGTATTATTAGACTATATAAAAAACGAACTGAGCCAAGATACTAATGGAAGCATAAGCGTTGATTCATCCCCGATAATGGAAAAACAATGGGCTCAGCATGGAGGTATAGGTTGGCAGGGTAAACATACTGTTTTAATAAATGATGAATTTGGAAGTTGGATTTTTTTAGGTGAATTATTATTAGATATTCCTCTTGATTATGATCAGCCATTTACTAAAGATTTATGCGGAACTTGTACTGCATGCATCGATGCTTGTCCTACAAAAGCTCTTTCTGAATATCAATTAGATGCTACAAAGTGTATTTCATATTTAACGGTTGAGTATAAAAGTGAATTTGATACTGATCAAAAGAGTAAACTAAATGGTTGGATTTACGGTTGCGATATTTGTCAGCAGGTCTGTCCTTGGAATAAAACTAAACAAAAATATACTGATGAAGATTCATTTAAATCGATACGGGAGATAAGAGAATATTCCCTTACAGATTGGTTAAAAATAGATGACAATTCGTTTAAAAAAATATTTAAGGATTCTCCGATTAAACGAATCAAATATGATCATTTTATGCGAAATGTTACTGCATCAAGCAGATAAGTCACGGTATTGATTGAAATTGATTAATGCCGTAGTTTGTGAAGTCAACAATAATTTATTATAGGAGGTTTTATGCCTAAAGTCGGTGTTGTATTATCAGGATGCGGGGTATATGATGGCGCTGAAATTCATGAATCCATAATTACAATGTTAGCCTTAGATCGTGCCGGAGTTGAAAAAATTATGATGGCTCCCGATATCGATCAACTACATGTAATAAATCATTTAAATGGCGAGGAGATGGACGGTGATGGTAGAAATGTTTTAGTTGAATCTGCTCGTATCGCTCGCGGAGATATCAAAAGTATTTCAGAGGTTCTAGAAAATGAATTAGATGCTCTAATTTTTCCCGGTGGTTTTGGAGTTGCTAAAAATCTTAGCGATTATGCGATGGCTGGTGCTAATTGTATAGTCAATCCTGAGGTTGCTCGATTAACACGAGAAATTCAAAACGCCGGTAAACCGATTGGCGTGATGTGTATTGCACCAACTATGATGGCAAAGATTTTAAATATTGATAACTTATCGGCAGATTTAACAATCGGCAGTGATGAAAACACAGCGAACGATATTAAAAGTATGGGATCAAATCATATAGTCTGTCCGGCTCGGGGAGTAATTGTGGACAAAAAAATGAGAATTGTTTCTACACCTGCCTATATGGAAGCAAAAAATATGGTAGAAGCTGCTGAAGGTATAGAAAAGTTGGTATCGGAAGTTTTAAAACTGGTAAAATGATTTTCGTAATAGGTAATAAAAAAGCACCCATTAGGGTGCTTTTTTATTTTATATATTATGTTTTTAATCTTCTATTACGATATCAACTGAACCCATTCCAACATTAACATCCATTGTAATGGTCGGGTAACCACTTTCCCAATTAGGACTGACCCAATATTTATTCTTCTTTTGTTTGAGTCCGTAAATATCTACCGATGATAAGAAGGAAGCATCAACAAATATTTCAATATTTGCTTTTTTGGGAAGCACCATATCTAATGACCCTAATCCAACATCTACGTTTATATCGGTATCAAAAATTCTATCACCGGTGAGGTCAATATCGGCAGAACCTAAGCCAATATTAATATCAATCTTTTTTGCTGCTAGATTGCCTAATCCGAAAACATCTAAATTACCTAGACCATTCTCAATACTTATTGATTCACATTCCACATTATTTCTTTCATTAATTTCAATTTCAACATCACTTAATCCACAGTTGATATTTAGCTTTGTTACTGCAATATCTGTCAAGTCAATTTCAGCATCACCAACACCAAAATCTAGGAATAAGTTTGTCTTAATTTGCGGAGGAAAATAGAATTCCATTTCATTGTCAATATCTTTTAATTTAAAATTACATTTAGTCCTGTGTTTATCTTTTTCAGTTTTGATAGTTAAAACTCCACTCAATGAAACAGATTCCATTTTTACATTTGGGGTGATTTTGTGGCTATCATAAGTTATGGTGCCCTCGATCCTATCTTTTTCATCACTTGATCCAATTGTCAGTTCACCCAAACCATAAGATATTGATATATCCAAATCTTTATACTGACGTGTATTGAAGCTATAAGAATCAACTACTTCATGCTCATCACAATCGTCACTTTGTGCAAAAATAAATGAACTCGTGACAAGTATAGTACTTAATAAAAATATAATGGTATTTTTCATTGTGTCACCTCATTGTTTTCAATTGAGACAGGTTTCTGCAAATCCCTAAGCAATTCTCTTGCTTTCACTCGAACTTTTGAGTTATCATCCATTTTACTTACTACTTCGAGTAACGGTATTAAATCAATTGATTTATTTTTTTCTAAAATATTTAAAGATTTTAACCGCATTTCATAATTGCGATCATCCAATAGAATTCTTTTGCAAGCATTAATTAATTTTGTAGAAGATTCATATTGAGCTAAAGTCTCCATGGATTGCATTTTTACTTTACGGTCAGTTTCTGATAATACAGACGATATCAATACCATTTGTGATTCATTGTCTGGCGTTATTCTTTCGATTTGCTTACCGGCCTGATATCGATTGTCAATATTTTCGTCATTTAAAAGTACATAGTATAATATTTGCTTAATGTTCTTATCGTTAACGTTGCCGGATACGTTGAATCTACTATCGGTATGCGATACCAATTTAATTGAAGATGGGGATAGTGTAGATTGGTCTATTTGTAAATCTGAAAGCATACCGGATTGAATTAGTTTATTCATATCAACTTTTTCTTGACCGCTAATATCGATTGGTTTATCTCCACCGGGGGCGAATAGCAAACGTCCTGCAATTAGTCCGATTATTACATATGTAGCAACTGCCCAAACAGGTTGCCGCGTTTTTGCTAAAGATGTAATACCATTTTTGATTTTATCAAAAATGGTTGATAAACCTGAATTGGTTGTCTCTTGATTGCTAAGAACTTGTATCTTCCCACGGAGCAAATTCCTGCTACCCTGTAAAAATTCTTCAGAAGGGCCTATGGTTGAAATCGCTCTAGTTGTTTCTATAGAGGATTTCAGTTCATTTACATAATTTAGTAATTCTGAATTAGTTTTTAATTCCTGCTCAAATTTCCTTTTTGATGTAATACTCAATGCATTACAAATATATAAGGCAGCTTGCTTTTTTTGTTGCTCTGAGATGTTGTTAGGCATAATGATATTCCTTTAGGCTAACACGTAATTTTTCCATTGCACGGAACAGATATTTTTTTACTGTTCCATCAGATAAATCTAAAATATTAGCGATATCTTTTATTTTTAATTGTTGTAAATGTTTTAAAATAAAAACTGTTCTTTGTTGATGAGATAATGTTAATAATGATTGGTTGATGGCCATAATTAATTCTTCGCGATTGTCTTCGTTGCTTTGTGGATCATAAACCCAATCCAAAAAATCGTATCCGCCATCTTCTTTGGGCTCAACAATTGTCATTTTGGAATGCTTTCTTTTATAATTATAGGCGGTATTTACCGCAATCCGATATATCCAGGTATAAATATCACTCTCAAAACGAAATTTAGATATATTCTTGTATACCTTAACAAACGTCTCTTGATAGATATCTTCAGCATCCTCTTTGTTTTGTGCTATTTGTAATGTTAGTGTCATTATTCTTGTATCATATATTGTAACAATTTTCGTGAAACGATTCGGTATCGCCAGCCTGTGCTTTTATTATTAGGTCTCTGGTTGTTTTATCCACGAATCTATTTCATTTCATTATTTTTGACACTGATAATGTAAAAATGGTTGTCATTGTTTAGGTTTTAGGATGGAATCTAATTAATTAAATATTATAAAAAAACCCTCATAAAGTGAGGATTTTAAAGATATTTTAATTTTATTGATTGTTATGATATAACACTTACAATCTTTTTGTCGCGACCTCTCTTTCCAAATTTTACAATTCCATCGGCAATGGCAAATAGTGAATCATCGGCGGCGCGTTTAACATTTTCACCGGCGTGTATTTTAGTGCCGCGTTGTTTTAAAATAATTCCGCCGGATAGTATCGTTTGACCGTCATATACTTTGACACCGAGCCGTTTAGCATTTGAATCACGACCATTCCGGGAACTACCTTGTCCTTTCTTATGTGCCATTATTTTGATTCCTTCTTTGTTGTTTTAGTCGTCGCAGTTTTTTTTACAGGTTCCTTTTTAGTAGGTGCAGATATCTTAATGCTATTTACCATTATTGATGAAAAATCTTGTCTATGCCCATTTTTACGCTGATATCCCTTTCGGCGTTTTTTCTTATAGACAAGGATTTTTTTAAGACGTCCATGTTCCAAAATTTCTGCTGAAACCACAGCACCTTTTACAGCAGGTTTTCCTATTTTTATATCTTTTCCATCATCAGTCAGCAATACATTATCAAAGTTGACTTTATCGCCAACTTCTGAGGATAGGCGAGCCACTTGAAGTTTATCGCCTTCAGCAACTTTGTATTGTTTTCCTGCTATATTTACGATTGCGTACATTTTATCTCCTAAAAAAGCTTGCGAATTTAAGTCTTGGAATTATCCTTTTCAAGTTCATTTGTTACATTTTTACCATCTGGCACAGTAATAAACTCAAATTGGTCTCTGTGTATCTCAGGATTTGCTTCAATTTTAATATGAACAAAGTTTCTCCACATTAAACCACGTAATGCTCTTTTCTTATTCAGCCGTAAATGTTCTTCGATTTCAGGATGCAATAATAATTTTAATCGCAAATTGCGATGCTTGGCTTTATAGCGTCTTAACCAATGATCAATTCTTGTAAGAAGAGTTTCTTTAGATATTATTTGTCCTGCCCCATGACAAGTTGGACATTCTTCCGTCATACTATCTAATAAACTTTGACGTATTCGTTGCCGTGTCATTTCTAATAACCCAAATTCTGATATCGGTGACACAGCAACTTTAGCACGATCTTTTTTTAGTTCATTTCGTAATTCGTTATAAACTTTTCGTTGATTTTCCTGTTCGCGCATATCAATAAAGTCAATGACAATTAATCCGGATAGGTCGCGCAATCTTAATTGCCTTGCGATTTCTCTAGCTGCTTCCAAATTAATCTTCCGCGAGTTCAGTTCGTGAAGCTGTTTCCCAATGAATCTTCCGCTGTTAACATCGACAACTACCATTGCCTCAGTTTTTTCGATAACAAGATAAGCTCCGCTTTTTAATCTTACTATAGGACTCATTAACCTCGCGATCTCATCCTCAATACCCATGCTCTCGAAAAGGGGAGATTTAATTTTATATAATTTAAGTCTCTCGCTTAAATTGGGTGAAACGTCTTCTAAATATTTATGTAATTTGTTATATAATTTTTTTGAATCGACTGTGATTTTGCCAACATCGGTTGTAAGTAAATCGCGTATGACACTTGAGGCTGTTTCAAGATCTTCGTATATTAGAACTGGGGCAGAAGTATTCTTTGCTTTTTTTTCTAATTTTTGCCAATATTTAATAAGCATTTCATAATCATTTGTGATTTGCTCTTCACTTTTGCCTTCTGCTACAGTTCTAATTATCAACCCAAAATCTTTATTGCGCAAATTGTTTGCGATTTTTTTTAGACGTCTGCGCTCATATTTATCCCAAAGTTTTTTAGATATTCCAATATAATTAACATTTGGGACTAAAACTAATAGCCGTCCGGGAATTGCAATTTCAGTTGTTACGCGGGGTCCTTTATTAGCGAAGGGCTCCTTTATTATTTGGACGAATATTTCTTGTCCGGTGTGAAGATCAACTGCAATATTACCATTGTCAACGCGCTTTTTATTGTTTCGTTTTGTATCTTCACGATCAACATCAGCTAATAAAAACTCACCATTATGAATTTCGGAAAATGGTAAGAAAGCATTTATTCCATAACCGATGTCAACAAATGCTGCTTGCATACCAGGGATAACATTCTCCACTTTCCCTTTATAAATATTACTAACCATTCGATGTTGTCCCTGTTTTTCAACATAAACTTCAACCAAACGGTCTTCTTCTAAAATTGCAATTCGGGTTTCCCCCATGCTCTCATTTATAATAATTTCTTTCTTCATTGCTCCACCTTTTACGTCTGCATTTTTGATATACATAGGCTAAACACAATTGATAATATAATCAACTGTTCCACAATAAATAATTATCATGGTTTGCCTTTTATTTTTAGGGAAGAAAGAAGAGAAGGTAGGTAAAAAAATCTTATGTTTTCAAAATGTTTCAAATATCGGTAAAAAAAAATAAACTTATTAGTCCTTCAAGCCTTTCAAATCCTATTTAAAAATACAAGCTAATGTGATTTTCTTCAAGAAAAATAATGGTTTTGTTTTGGTGTAGTATGATTAAATTACATCTAATGATTTTGTCGTGATTTGCGCTTGATTGCCGCGACAGTAAAAAAAGAGCTAAAATGGCAAGGGATTGCCTCGTTTAGCACGAGGTTTTTTATTATGAACAATATTTACGAAATAGTTAAAAATAGAATTTTAATTTTGGATGGCGCTATGGGTACTATGATTCAATCTTATAGATTAGGTGAATCAGACTTTCGTGGCATACAATTTCAAACCCATTCAATAGACCTGAAAGGCAATAATGATATATTATCTATAACGAAACCTGAAGTTATTAAAGATATCCATTCTCAATACCTTCAAGCAGGTGCCGATCTTATATCAACAAATACTTTTAATGCGACTAGCATTTCTCAAGCTGATTATGGAACGGAATCATATATTTCAGAAATAAATTATGAAGCCGCTAAAATAGCGCGAGTAATTGCTGACAAGTTTACAAAAGATACTCCTTTAAAGCCGCGCTTTGTTGTTGGTGTGCTCGGACCAACAAATCGAACAGCTTCGATGTCAGCCGATGTAAGTGATCCAAGTGCTCGGAATATTACCTTTGATGAATTAGTTGTGGCTTATTCCGAAGCTGCAAATGCATTGATTGAGGGCGGTGTTGATTTATTAATGGTGGAAACTATTTTTGATACACTGAATGCGAAGGCTGCATTATTTGCAATAAAATCGGTATTTGATGAAATTGGTAGAAATGTACCGGTTATGGTTTCCGGTACTATTACCGATGCAAGTGGTAGAACTCTTTCTGGGCAGACATTAGATGCTTTTTATTATTCTATAAATCACTTCCCACTGTTTTCAGTTGGATTAAATTGTGCATTCGGCGCTGAACAATTACGACCGTATATTGCAGAATTATCGGATATAAGTAATAGTTTAGTGAGCTTTCATCCCAACGCCGGTTTGCCAAATGAATTAGGTGAATACGATGAATCTCCGGAACATATGGCTAAAATAGTAAGTGATATTGCTGAAAGAGGATTAGTGAATATTGTGGGGGGATGTTGCGGTTCAACGATGGAACACATCGCTGCAATTGCGGAAGTAGTAAAAAACGTTCAACCGCGCGAGCTCGGAATAAAGGAAAAATATACTTTTCTAAGCGGATTGGAGGCAACAGTCATCAGGCCGGATTCACTCTTTGTAAATGTTGGCGAAAGAACTAATGTTGCCGGCTCAGCAAAATTTCGTCGCTTGATAAAAGAAGAAAATTATAGGGAAGCGTTAAACGTTGCTCGACATCAAATTGAAGGTGGTGCACAAATCATCGATATTAATATGGATGATGCTATGCTTGATTCAGTTTCCGCGATGGAAAAATTTCTACGCCTGATTTCTGCCGAACCCGATATTGCCCGTGTACCGATCATGTTGGATTCATCAAATTGGGCGGTTTTGGAGACCGGTTTAAAAAATATACAAGGAAAGGGAATTGTCAACAGTATTAGCATGAAAGAGGGCGAAGATAAATTTATTGAGCAATCCAAGCTGATTCGCAAATACGGTGCAGCTGTAATCGTAATGGCTTTTGATGAAAGGGGTCAAGCTGATACATACAAACGAAAAATGGAAATCATTGAGCGATGCTACCAAATTTTAACCATAAAAGTAGGTTTCCCACCGGAAGATATCATTTTCGATCCCAATATATTTGCGATAGCAACCGGCATCGCGGAACACAATAATTATGCAGTTGATTACCTCAATGCTTGCCGCTCAATTAAAGAAAATTTCCCCGGCTGTTTGGTTAGCGGTGGCGTGAGTAATCTGTCGTTTTCATTCCGTGGGAACAACACAATTCGCGAAGTGATGCATTCGGTTTTCCTCTATCACGCAGTGCAGGCGGGAATGGATATGGGCATCGTGAACGCGGGGCAATTAGTTGTGTATGATGATATCCCTAATGAATTTCGTAAAGCAGTTGAAGATGTTATTCTTAATCGTCGTAGCGATGCGACCGACAATTTGTTAAAGTTAGCAGATAAGTACAAAAGTGGTAAGGTTCAAGAAAAGTCAATTCAAGAATGGAGAACAAAACCAATTCCAATACGAATTGAACATGCATTGGTTGACGGAATTTCCGAATTTATTATTGAAGACATCGAAAAAGTTCGACAGATTTATGATGATCCGGTTAAGATCATTGAAGGTCCGTTGATGGATGGAATGAATAAAGTTGGTGATTTATTTGGTACCGGAAAAATGTTTCTGCCGCGAGTAATAAAAAGCGCCCGTGTTATGAAGCAAGCAGTAGCATATCTAGAACCATTTATTAATGCCACACGTTCAAAATCCGATATAAAAAAAGCAAAATCTAAAATTGTGTTGGCTACGGTAAAAGGTGATGTACATGATATTGGTAAAAATATTGTATCTATCATTTTACAATGTAATAATATTGAAGTTATTGATTTGGGTGTGATGGTTCCGACGGAAAAAATCATCGCTACTGCGAAAGTAGAGAATGCAAAAATGATTGGATTGAGTGGATTAATAACACCATCGCTTGCTGAAATGGAACATGTTGCGGCTGAGATGGAACGACAAAAATTAAAAATTCCGCTATTAATCGGTGGTGCGACAACATCGCAATTACACACGGCGGTGAAAATTGCGCCAAATTATAGTAAACCGGTGGTTTACGTGCCAGACGCATCACGTAGTGTATCGGTTGTATCGGACTTATTAAGTGAAACGCGCCGAAAGGAATTTTTAGAATTGTTGCATAAAAAACAACAAGAAGTAGTGAAAAAATATACTGAACGAAAAAGACCGACCAAGCCATTATCACTAGCAGAAGCTAGGAAACGGAAATTAGATTTTGATTGGGATAAATATACACCACCTATTCCCAAATATATTGGCATAAAAGTATTTGAAGATTATTCCATTAAGGAACTGATTAATTATATTGATTGGACACCGTTTTTTTCTGTGTGGGAATTGAAAGGGAAATATCCGGCTATTTTTAATGATGGGCAAATTGCTGAGCAAGCTCAAAAATTATTTGACGATGCTCAGGTTTTACTAAAGAAAATATCCAAAGATAAATTGTTGCAAGCCAAAGGTATTTTTGGACTATTTCCGGCAAACTCCAGTGGTGATGACATTGAAATCTATACTGATGAATCAAGAGACAATATAGTAAATAAATTGTATCATCTACGTCAACAAGTTAGCAAATCCGAAGGAAAGTCAAATTATTGTTTGTCAGATTTTATTGAACCAAAATCATATGGTAAAAATGATTGGATTGGTGCTTTCGCTGTTACAACCGGTATTGGTGTAAAACAATTAGTTCAAAAATATGAAAACCAAAATGATGATTATTCTGCCATCATGATAAAAGCAATAGCTGATAGATTGGCTGAAGCATTTACTGAGCGATTGCATGAAAGAATACGCCAAGAATTTTGGGGATATGCGGCGGATGAAAAATTGTCTAAAAATGATCTAATAAAAGAAAAATATAATGGAATCCGGCCGGCGCCTGGATATCCTGCCTGTCCTGACCATACGGAAAAACAAAAAATTTGGGATTTACTTAACGTTGAAAAACAAACTAGCATTTCGCTTACAGAAAGCTTTGCAATGAATCCGGCGGCATCGGTTAGCGGATGGTATTTTGCACATCCTCAATCGCAATATTTTAGTATTGGGAAAATCACAAAAGACCAAATTGCAGATTATGCGAAAAGAAAAAATATGGATGTCGACGAAGCAGAAAAATGGTTAGCGTCAAGTTTAGATTATAATTTTGAGAAGTAAATTCATAAGTTCCGCCCCATGGACAAGGAACTTAAATCAGCGATTGATGCGGCTAAAGAAGCTGGTTCAATCATCATGAATTATTATAAATCAAAGTATGAGATTCGTGATAAGAGTTATCATAATCCGGTAACCACCGCTGATTACGCTGCAGATAAATATTTAAGAGAAACGCTCACAAAAGCTTATCCTAAATATGGATGGCTATCTGAAGAAACAGTAGATTCTAAAGAACGACTTGGTCATTCACGTACGTGGGTGGTTGATCCACTTGACGGAACAAAGGAATTTATTGAAGGCGTCCCACATTTTGTGGTGAGTATCGCCTTAGTTGAGGACGGTGAACCGATTGTTGGTATTTTATATAACCCTGCAAGTAAAGAACTATTTACTGCAACTAAAGGTAAAGGCGCATTTCTTGATGGGAATAAAATAAAATGCTCTGCAAAGAAAGATTTTAAAGAAATGGTTATATTGAACAGTCGCTCGGAGACACGAAACGGATTGTGGGAACCATACGCAAAAGATTTTAAAGAACAACGTTCTGTGGGAAGTGTGGCTTATAAGTTGGGTTTAACATCTGCAGCTCAAGCTGACATTTTTGCATCGTTGCGACCAAAAAATGAATGGGATATTTGTGCCGGACATTGCATTCTTCGCGAAGCCGGTGGAGAAATGGTAAATTTGGAAGGAAAATCAATCACCTATAATAATGAAAAAACTTTGATAACTCCCGGTCTAATTGCCTCGAATACGGAAATCCTTGATGATTCAATAAATTTATTTATGCAAAAGAAAAATTAATTATGAATGATGTGCAATATCCCAAAGGTGCTATAAAATGTTTAGATAAAGGCTTCATTCGTCTTGTTGATACGATGGGCAGTGATGATGCCATCGTACAAGCCGCTCGTGTGAGCTATGGGAAAGGCACAACAAAGGTTTATCGTGATAAAGGACTTATCCGCTATTTATTGCGACATCGACATTCAACGCCATTTGAAATGGTTGAGTTAAAATTTCACGCCAAAATGCCGATATTTGTCGCACGGCAATGGGTGAGGCATCGTACAGCGAATATTAACGAATACAGCTTGCGATATTCTGAAGCACAGCACGACTTTTATATACCAAAGAAAAAAGATATTCATTTTCAAAGTCAATTCAACAAACAGGGACGTGATGACAATGAAGTACCACCGGAATTGAAAGAAAAAGTTATCAATTATTTTAATGAAATATCTGAAAAGACATTTAATATTTATGATGAATTGAATGAAGCCGGCATTGCTCGCGAATTGGCTCGTGGAATTTTGCCGGTCAATTTATATACTGAATGGTATTGGAAAAATGATCTACACAACATTTTTCATTTTTTACGATTGCGAATGGATGAATATGCTCAATATGAAATTCGTGTTTTTGCGGAAGCTATGGCATCATTTGTGAAAAAGGTTGTACCGATTGCTTATGAAGCATTTGAGGATTATTCTATCAATGGAATGTATTTTTCAAAATTAGAGAGAAATTTACTACATACACGACTTCCTAACCGTATTATTGATGATTTGAAAGACGAAGTTATTTATAGAATTGTCGCAAGTCTAAATGACAATAAGAACCGAAATGAAGATGAAATATTTCAGCTATATCAGCAAAATGGTGGTATCGATTGCAAAGATGATTTTAATATCAAATGGAAAACCGGAAATATAGAAACCGACAATGTTTTTGAAATGAGAGAGTTTTTATTAAAACTCGAAGAATTGAAATAAATCTAATTTAAATTATTTCAAATCTTATTCGGTTCAGCTTGCTAGGGTGTAACGTAAATTGATAAATTTCACTCCAACATAATTAACTTACAGGTAACAATGGCAAAATCATTTATATCGGGTGCGAAAGGTGAAAAACCACGTTCCGATCTCCGTGTAAAATATACACCATCAAAAAAACCGCTTTCAATTTCTGTTAAGAGTACTGTTGAAACATTATTTGGCAAAGCAATTAAGCAGCAAACTGAAGAAATTTGTAAAGATTTACAAGTTCGTACTGGTACAATTGAGATTGAAGATTTTGGAGCATTGCCTTTTGTAATTGCCGCCCGCTTGGAAGCGGCGATAAAACAAGCTCATCTGGATTTGCCGTTAGAATCTCTAACTCCGATGAAGGATTTTTGTAAGTATGCGTCAAGCCGTGACCGCTTTCGTCGCAGTCGATTATATTTACCGGGTAACCAAGCCAATTTAATGTTAAATGCCGGTATTCATAAACCGGATGGTATAATACTAGATTTGGAAGATTCAGTTTCTACTCCAGAAAAAGAAGATACGAGATTTATAGTTCGTAATGTCTTACGTTCTGTTGATTTTTATGGCGCTGAACGTATGGTACGGATTAATCAAGGTGAATTGGGGCTAAAAGATTTAGAATTTATTGTGCTGCATAATGTTCATTTAATATTAATTCCTAAAGTTGAAAGCGCTGCAGAGATAAAAATAATTGATGAACGCATTTTAGAAATATCCAATAAATGTGGTAGGAAAGAACCGGTCTTCTTAATGCCAATTATCGAAAGCGGACGCGGTGTGTTAAAAGCATTAGAAATTGCCGAAGCATCGCCAAATATTGTCGCTTTAGCGGTTGGAGTAGAAGACTATACTGCTGATCTTGGAGTACCGCGTACAGAGGAAGGCAGGGAATCATTTTTTGCGCGGGGCATGATTGTAAATGCTGCCCGTGCCGCGGGTATTCAAGCAATAGATACAGTTTATAGTGATGTGGGCAACGAAATTGGATTGCGTGAATCGATTAGGGAAGCTAAGTCACTCGGGTTCGACGGAAAAGGATGTATCCATCCACGTCAAATTAAGCCAATTCATGAAGAATTTGCTCCATCGACGGAAGAAATTGAAAAAGCAAAAAAAATCACATTAGCATTTGATGAAGCAGATAAAAAAGGACTTGGAGTTGTTTCATTAGGAAGTAAAATGATTGATCCGCCTGTGGTCAAAAGGGCATTGCATACTATTGATTTAGCGATTGCATCAAATTTATTAAATCCTGATTGGAAAAATTAACATGACGAAAGTAAAAATGATTCAAAATGCTGTAGATCGCATGGTTCCAACTGTAGTTAACGGAGTAAAACAAATTCCATTTCAAGGCATCGGTAAATATAAACCAAATGGCAAAAAAGCTGCTTTACCGATTCGATCATGCTCAGATTTTCCATTTGATGGAAATAAAATAGTGAAATCATTACAATCTGCTTTGCAAAAGTGCGGCTTGAAAGATGGAATGACAATTTCGTCTCATCATCATTTCCGCAATGGCGATTTAGTTATGAATCAAGTTTTTGATATTGCAGCAGATAAGGGTGTCAAGGGTTTGCGATGGTTCCCATCGGCGGCATTTCCTTGTCATAAACCTGTGATTGAGCACATGAAAAATGGTGTAGTTGATTGGGTTGAGGGTTCGCTTAACGGGCCAATTGGCGATTATGCATCACGTGGAAATATGAATGGCGCCGCAGTTTTGCGAAGTCATGGCGGGCGTTGGCAGGCAGTTCAAGATGGTGAAGTACATATTGATATTGCAATTATAGCTGCACCTACCGCAGATGCATTTGGCAACGCTACAGGCGATAGCGCTCCATCGGCGTGCGGACTGTTAGGATTTGGATTAGTAGATTCAATTTATGCCGATAAGGTAATAGTTGTAACTGATAATCTTGTACCGTTCCCGTGCGTTCCTTGGCAAATTCAAGGACAAAATGTTGATCATGTCGTTGTATTAGATAAAGTGGGCGAACCAGAAAAAATAATTAGCGGAACCACAAAGCTTACAAAATCACCGGATCGTTTATATATCGCTGAATTAACAGCGAAATTTGTACAAGCGGCAGGGATTATCAAAGATGGATTCAGTTTTCAGGCAGGTGCCGGTGGAACTGCGTTGGCTTTTGCAATTTTCCTAAAAGAAATGATGAAAGACGCAGGAGTGAAAGCACGTTTCATCCGTGGTGGCTCAACAAAGTATTTAGTGGAGATGTTAGAAGAAGGATTGACTGATTTTATATTGGACGGACAAACTTTTGACTTGGAAGGCGTACGCTCGATGCGAGAAAATCACGGTCATGTAAATACATCACCGTTTACAAGTTATAATTGGCATGGAAAAGGAAATTTTGCATCAATGTTGGATGCGGTAGTCCTTGCGCTACGGAAGTTGATATTAATTTTAACGCCAATGTTGTAACACATTCTGATGGAAAATTGCTACACGGAATAGGTGGTTGGCAAAATTGTTTATTTAGTAAATGTACAATTTTGCCGATACCGGCTTTTCGTAATCGGATTCCGGTAATTGTCGATGAAGTAACAACTTTAGTCGGTCCCGGTGAATTAATTGATGTGATAGTAACCGAACGTGGTATTGCAATAAATCCATTACGTAAGGATTTAATTAAAGCAACAAAGAATAGTTGCTTGCCTATCCGTAAAATAGAGGAAATTAAAGCTGAAATTGATGAATTAATTGGTGGACCACCGGCTAAACCAAAATTGACTGATGATGTTATTGGAATAGTAAAATGGGTGGATGGTACTGTAATTGATTCGATTTACAAAATTGAAAATTAGTAAAAGCAATTGGAGGACAATTGAGTAATATTATTTTAAAGCTATGGCCAGAAATTGATTGGATCAAAGATAGAACCCTTCGGGATAAAGTAACCGATGCATGGGAGTATGCAATTGAAAAAAGTGTACTATCTTCCGAAGACTTAGAGAAAATTCCATTTTCATTGCTTATTAAAGATTGTAATGTATCGTTTATGAATCATAAACGAACTTGTGTTCAATTGGCTGTTGATATCGCAAAGCGTATGAAGGATAATTTCGGGGACGAAATTAAAATTGATATGGACATTTTAATCGCCGGTGCGATTTTAATTGATATAGGAAAGTTAATCGAATACGAAATTAAAGATGGCAAATTAGGGACAAGTAATTTTGGTACAATTGTTAGACATCCATTTAGTGGAGTTGCTATTGCCGATAGATTTGATCTTCCGGCGGAAGTGCAGCACATTATTGGAACACATTCAAAGGAAGGTGATTTAGGTAGAAGAACAGTGGAATCCATAATTGTACACCACGCGGATTTTGTAAGCTTTGAACCATTTAAATAGAAGTTAAAATTATATGTCACAGAATTTAATTGAAAAAATTGCACAAAAGTATGCAGTTAGGCTTGAGCCGGGACAAAAAATTTATAGCGGTGATTATATAGCAATTCAACCTGCCCATATTTTAACACATGATAATACTGGTGCTGTGATGGGGAAGTTCAAAGCAATCGGAGCAAAAAAAATTGCAAATCCACGACAGCCGATATTTGCTCTTGATCATAATGTACAAGATAAATCTGAAGACAATTTAAAGAAATATAAAGGTATTGAAGATTTTGCCAAGGAAATGGGAGTTGATTTTTATCCGGCAGGAAGAGGGATTGGTCATCAGATAATGTTAGAGGAAGGGTATGCTTTCCCCGGTGAAATGGCGGTTGCGTCGGATAGTCACTCCAATATGTATGGTGGAATTGGATGCCTTGGTACTCCGGTTGTACGCACTGATGCAGCTGGAATTTGGGCTACCGGAAAGACATGGTGGCAAATACCTCCTATTGCCAAAATTGAACTTAAAGGTAAATTATTACATGGTGTAACCGGTAAAGATTTGATCATTACTTTAGCAGGTCACTTTAATAAAGACGAGATATTAAACCATGCGTTAGAATTTTCCGGTGATGGAGTTCAATCTTTAAGTATAGATGACCGATTGACAATTTCTAACATGACAACAGAATGGGGCGCACTAGTTGGTATATTCCCGATTGATGATACTGTATATAATTGGTTAATTCAAAGGGCGAACACAATTGAGGGAAGGGGGTTGGAAGGTGTGCCATCAGATGTTGATGGTGGTGATAGGAAGACCCATCCAAGAATTAATAAAAATAGAATTAAAGCATTACAAAATGAAAATTTAATGAGCGATAAAGATGCATATTACTCAAAAGTTTTAACAATAGATTTAAGCACGGTTAGACCACAGGTTGCTGGTCCTGATAATGTTAAAACAAAAACAAATATATCTGAAATAGAGAAACAGGATATTATAATTAATAAGGCCTATTTAGTATCCTGCGTAAATAGTAGGGTCAGTGATTTGGCAGAAGCAGCTAAAGTGATAAAAGGTAAAAAAGTAGCAGAAGGCATAGAATTTTACATCGCTGCCGCGTCAACAGAAGTTCAGGCCGAAAGCGAGCGAAGAGGAGATTGGCAAATTTTATTGAACGCCGGGGCGATTGAAATTCCACCGGGGTGTGGTCCTTGCATTGGTTTGGGGGTTGGATTACTAAAAGATGGCGAAGTTGGAATTTCTGCGACTAATCGAAATTTCAAAGGGCGTATGGGGAGTAGGGAAGCAAAGGTATATTTAGCTTCACCTGCTGTGGTTGCAGCTTCGGCTGTGGCGGGGAAAATCTGTGGTACTAAGAAATACGATTCGATAATGTTAAATAGTACGCTTCAGATTTCTGCGAAACGAAAAAAAGAAAAAACCATTGTTAAGTTATTAAAAGGTTTCTCGAAACAAATACAAGGCGAAGCTATTTACTGTCCACAAGA
>PVMK01131683.1_pt1 | contig 31237 bp, 29 predicted proteins | sample 1853481 | NCBI WGS metagenome assembly PVMK01 (sample SAMN08533507, study PRJNA380276) | Marine sediment metagenome, whole genome shotgun sequencing project.
TTTCTTTGCGTCCCCACGCTTCGTATACTTTTGCGATGGACTCGCAGGTCATCGAACATCTCAAGGCCGGCATCGAATACGAGCGCACACGGAAGGGTCCGCCGGATGGATTCCCCCGACTGCCCGACCTACCCGGAGGCCGTTACACCGATCCGGAATTCTTCCGCCTCGAACAGGAACACCTGTGGAAGAAAGCGTGGCTGTATGCCGGCCACCTGGACGAGCTGCCCGAACCGGGCAGCTTCAAGCTTTGGCAGCGGACCGGATCACCGATTCTGATTCTCCGGGACGACGACAGTCGGATCCGGGCGTTTTACAACACCTGCCGACACCGGGGCGGCCCCCTGGTCAGAGAGGAGACCGGTACCGTGCAGGGTGCGCTGGTCTGCGGTTTCCACGGCTGGACCTACGACCTCACCGGAGAACTGCTCAGCCTCAGAGACCAGCGGGACTTCGTCGGCCTGGACAGGAGTTGCCGCAGCCTTATTCCCGTGCGCTGCGAACAACTGGGCAACTGGATTTTCGTCAATGAGGATCCCCACGCACTGCCCTTGGCCGAGTACCTCGGCCCAATTCATGACTACTTCCGGGCGCTGCCCCTGGAAACGCTTCGCCTCGTCAACCACCAGACCTTTGACGTGAACTGCAATGTGAAAACCTTCCTGGAAACCTTTCTGGAGGTCTATCACCTGAAGTCGACGCACCCGAAGACCGTAGACCGTTTTCTGGATCATCGTGGATCCAACATTATTCTCTGGCCTCGAGGACATTCGCTGATGCTGAGCCCAACCGCCGCCGGGCTGGGTCGATCCGGGCGTGCAAGGCATGCCGGAGATGGCCGGGACAACGGAGATCGAGCGCGAGGCCAGTCCCAGTTTTAATATCTATCCCAACCTGGTGACCCCGGTGGCGCCCACGGGCCTGCCGTTCAACCTGGTCTGGCCCATTACGGAGCGGCGTTCTCTGCTGGAGGTGATATGGTTCGCTCCGGACTGGGGCGACGGTCCCCGGGATGCCATTGGGACGTGCGCCTTGGCAACTACGAGCGAATCCTGGGAGAGACCTTGCATTCATCGAACATATGCAGACATCGATCGAGTCAGCAGGATTCCAAAGCGTGCCATTGAATTATCAGGAACGGCGCATCTACCACTGGCATGAAGAACTCGACCGCCGCATCGGTGCCGACCGCATCCCGGAACATCTGCGGGTGACCCCCGTTCTGGATAACTGGGTCAGGGAGGGCTGGACATGAGTGAGCGCGGCATACTGGCTTTTGGCGCGTATGTCCCGCGGCGCCGACTGCCCCGCAAGACCATCGCGGAGGCCATGGCCTGGGCGAATCCTGCGCTGAAAGCCCAGGCAAAAGGCGAGCGGGCGATTCGCGCCTGGGACGAGGACAGTCTGACCATGGCGGTGGAAGCTGCCCGCGACTGCAATCTGGCCGATTTCGACGCGCCGGAGAACCTGGTACTGGCGTCCACGACGCTACCCTATGCGGACCGGGACAACGCGGCGGTGGTGGTAGAAGCCCTGGGACTGGACGAGCGCATCAACACCCTTGACATGACGACCTCTCTCCGCGCCGGTACCGCCGCGCTGGCCAATGCCCTGCGTGCCGCCGACGGCCCGTCCCTGGTCATCGCCAGCGACTGCCGGGACACCCGCCCGGCCAGCCCCCTGGAGATGCAGATCGGCCATGGCGCCACGGCAATGCTCATCGGCGGCGGCGACGGACTGCTGGCCCGCGCACTCACCCATCGCGCCATCAGCCGCGACCTGGTGGACCATTACCGGGCACGGGGCGATCGTTTCGACTACACGGTAGAAGGCCGATGGCTCCGGGACGAGGGGTTTTTCAAGCTGATTCCCGAAACCGTTCAACCCCTGCTGGCCGAAGCCGCGGTGGGTGCCGATACCATCGACCATGTGATTTTTCCTTGCCCTGCCCGCGTGGCCGGGCGACTTTGCAAAACACTGGGCCTGCCGGAATCGGCGCTGGCGGATGATCTCTTCGCCCAATGCGGGGATACGGGCAGCGCACATCCACTGCTCCTTCTGGCGCGCGTCCTGGAACAGGCAGCGCCGGGCGCAAAAATTCTGCTGGTGGGTTTCGGCCAGGGCGTCGATGCCTTCCTGTTCGAGGTCACCGAGCACATTAACGATTACCCCCACGACTCGGTGTCGAGGGTCACCTGGAACATCGCCGCGAGGAGACCAGCTATCTGCGCTACCTCACCCATCAGGGGTTAGTGCCGGTGGACTGGGGCAACCGCGCGGAGTTCGATAACCGCACTGCGCTGACCGCTTTGTACCGAAACCGCGACAGCGTGACCGGATTCACCGGCGGGCGTTGTGAAACATGCGGCACGGTGCAGTTCCCCAGCACCCGATACTGCGTGAACCGGAATGCCGGGAACTCGATACCCAGGAACCGGTCTCACTGTCCGACGTGAAAGGCCGGGTTAAATCATTCACCGAGGACTGGCTGGCGTATTGTCCGAACCCGCCCCTGCAATACGGCAACGTTGAAATCGAGGGCGGCGGCAACATCCTCATGGAATTCACCGACTGCGAGCCGGGCACCCTGCGCATCGGCATGCCGGTCGAGATGCGCTTCAGGATCAAGGACGTGGACGCGCGGCGAAGCTTTACCCGGTATTTCTGGAAACCCACGCCGGTGGAGGAATCATAAAAATGGCTACGGGCATTCGCGACAAAGTGGTCATACTCGGCATGGGCTGTGCCCGCTTCGGCGAGCGCTGGGACGCCGGCCCGGACGACTTGATGCTGGAAGCGTTCACGGAAGCGTTGGACGATGCCGGCATCGAGCGGGATCAGATCGAGGCGGGATGGCTCGGTGTGTTCTACGACGAACAAAGTGTCGGTAAATCCGCGATTCCGCTATCCATGGCGCTGCGGCTGCCCAACGTCCCGGTCACCCGGGTGGAGAATCTGTGCGCCACCGGTTCGGAAGCGCTCCGGGGCGCCACCTATGCCGTAGCCTCCGGCGCCTGTGATATCGCCCTGGCCCTGGGCATGGAGAAGCTCAAGGATTCCGGGCTATGCCGGCCTGCCGGAACGCACCAAGGGCAGTTTCGACGACCTCTGGATGCCGAGCTACACGGCACCGGGGGCGTTTGCCCAGCTGGCCAGCGCCTATAGCGCACGCACCGGCATCGCGATGGACGATCTCAAACGCGCCATGGCCCACGTATCGTGGAAGAGTCACCAGAACGGCGCGCTGAATCCCAAGGCGCATTTGCGCAAAGCCATCAGCATCGAACAGGCACTGAACGCGCCCATGGTGGCCTATCCCCTGGGGCTGTATGACTGTTGCGGCGTCAGCGACGGGGCGGCCTGCGCCATCGTGACCACACCAGAGAGGGCCCGCAGCCTGGGCAAGCGCGACCTGGTAGCGATCAAGGCCCTGCAGCTGGCGGCCAGCAACGGCGTCGAGTCCGGTCACGCCTCCTGGGACGGCAGCTACACTTTGACGACCCGCACTGCAGCCCGGCGCGCTTATGAAGAGGCGGGTATCGACAATCCCCGTGACGAGATCGATCTATTGGAAGTGCACGATTGTTTCTCGATCACCGAACTGATCGTGATGGAGGACCTGGGATTGTCGGAACCCGGTCACGCGCCCGGGGACATACTCGACGGGGTCTACGACCGTGACGGTCCGGTGCCCTGCCAAGTGGACGGCGGACTCAAATGCTTCGGTCATCCCATCGGGGCTTCCGGCCTGCGCATGGCCTATGAGATTTATCTGCAGCTGCTGGGACGCGCCGGCGACCGGCAAATCGAATCACCGTCGATCGGCATGACACACAATCTGGGCGGCATACCGATCCGGAATATCGCCAGTGTTTCGGTGTTCGGTCTCGCCCGGTAATCGAAACCATTGATATCAATCCGCAGCGATTTGAGGAGGACAGGTTATGGCCGATACACCACTCGCCAGTATTCCCAGGGACCAGCTGCCGGAGGAGTTCCAGCCGGCCTGGGATGCATTGAACGGTCTGACCGGAGAACCTACCTTCGTCGAGGTATTTGCCCAGGCACCCGAGGTCTTGCGCTTCGTGATGAACGATTTCTACGCGAAGCTGTTTTTCGGCGGCGCCGTCGACAACCATTACAAGCAACTGGTGCGTCTGAAGCTCTCCCTGGTGCACGGCTGCCGGACCTGTAACAAACAGAACGTGCCCGGTGCGCTGGAGGCCGGCATCACCCAGGAACAGATCGACGCCATGGACGACTACGAGCAGGGTCCGTTCACCGATGCCGAGAAAGCCGTCCTGGAATTCGCGGATCAGATGGTCCTGACCAATATGGCGGGCGATGTGAGCGATGAGCGCTACCAACGGCTCTCGGCTCATTTCAGTGACGCGGAAATTTGCGAACTGGGCACGGTGATGGCGATCATCGCCGGCATGGCGAAGCTTTCCTTCATCCTGCACCTGGTGGAGCGTGAGGAATACTGCCCCTTCGGCGCCGATGCGGCGTGATGCGCGGCCCGCTCAGAATTTGACGATGGCGCCGCCGTCCACGTTAAAGCCCACGCCGGAAACGAATTCCGCTTCGTCCGAGGCGAGAAAAAGCGCGGCCGCCGCCACATCTTCGGGCTGGCCCAGCCGTCCGACGGGCGCCTTGTTTTCCCAGTAGGCCTTGAATTTCGGGTCCTTGAAGAACGGCTCGGAAAGCCCCGTCACGATCGCGCCGGGCTGCAGGTATTCACGGTGATCTGGTACTGGCCCAAGTCCACCGCCATGGCTTTGCTCAGCCCGGCAACGGCGTGTTTCGAGGCGCCGTAGGCGCACAGCCCGGGCCCGCCCAGGTCCGACATAATCGAGCCCACGTTAATGATCCGGCCCCGGCCCCGCTGGCGCATGTGGGCAACGGCCTCGCGCGAGATTCGGAACATGGACGTCACATTGACCGCCATGACCCGTTCCCAGACCTCGTCGGTGGTGGATTCGAGGTCGGCGCCCACGGCGATGCCCGCGTTGTTCATCAGGATGTCGATGCCGCCGAACACCTCGACGGTCCCATCGACGATGCGTTCCGGCGCATCGGCATCGGTAATATCGATCTCCAGTCCGCGGGCATGCTCATAGTCGTTAAATTGCTCGAGCAGCGACTGCTCCGGCAAATCGACGACGAATACCTTGGCGCCGTGCTGCAGGAACAGGATCGCAGTCGCCCGGCCGATGCCGCTGGCCGCGCCGGTAATGATCGCGACCTTGCCGGCGAGTTTTTGTGCGTCGCTCATGATGTGCTCCCGTTGCGGATCCGCGTTAATTATGGACGCAAAGAAAAGGCCGGCATAGCCGGCCTTTTGGGTCGCATGGCCGGATGGCCTCAGAGCCTCATACCGATCTCCAGGCCGTAGGTGAGCGGCGGCGCATAGGTAGAGAACGTCCACAAGCCACCGACATATTGCGATGCGCTATGATAAATCTCGTCGGTCAGGTTCTTGCCGTAAATCGACGCGTACCATTTTTCGCTGCTGTGCGTGTAGGTCAGGAACGCATCGATGGTCGTGTAGCTGTCGATTACGGTATCGAATGGCTCCAGATCGAATCCGGGCGGATCGCTAGCGGCCGGTAACGCGTAGTAAAACGTGTTCTCGTCCTGGTAGTAGACACTCACCTGGGCACGCAGATTGTGGGTCGTGGCAATCGGCGTGTCATAGGTCAGGTCCGCACCGAATTGCCATTCCGGGGTGCGCGTCACGTCACGGCCGCTCAGGTCCACGTCCGGGGTACCGTCCAGATCGAGATCGAGATTGAAATCATCGTACTCGGCATTGATATAGCCGACGTTGACGCGCCCGGTCAATTTCTCCGTGAACAGGAAGGAGCCCTCTGTTTCGAAGCCGTAGGCCGGCACCTCGGCGGCGTTGAAGACAATCGTTTCCTGCAAGACACCCTGAGTCACGATCGCGGCGCGCTGCATGTTCGTGTATTCGACATAGAACAGGGCCGAGTTCAGTCGCGCGCGATTGTCCCAGAACCCCCACTTCACGCCGACTTCAAACGAATCCGCCTCCTCGGGATCATATTGACGCGCGGAAGCCGGTAACAGGTTCCCCATGGGATCGGTTAACGGTGCGGAGCCGGTCTGGTCGCTGTAGCCGCCGCTCTTGAAGCCATGGGCGAAGCTCACATAGCCAAACAGGTTATCGGTGAACTGATCCGAGACCATCAGCCGATAGGTCGCTTCATCCCAATCCGCGCTAGGTGTCTCACACGGAATGGCCGCGGAACAGGGAAAGGCGCCGGTGTCGTTCGCATCGAACCAGTAATCGCCCGGAGTCTGGCCGTAAGTCGCAATCGGAATACTCGGACGGGCGAAGAAATCCTTCTCCTCGTGCGTGTACCGGATACCGCCGGCGACTTCCCAGGTGTCGGCAAACTCCCAGCCGGCATCGAAAAACACGCCGATCGATTCCATCTCCTGGTTGTTCGGGATAATGACCGGATTATTGTCATCCAGGACACCGGGAATGGCTGTTCCGAATTGCTCCGTTATACCGAGATACTGCAGCACCTGGAACCTGGTTTCATCGTTCTGGTAGAAAACGCCGGTCACGAAATTGAATGCGCCGTCATAATCTGAGGCGACCCGAATTTCCTGCTGGAAAGTTTCCCTTTCATCATCTCGCGTCGCATCGAATATCGAATTGAGGTTCAGATTTCCGACCTCGCCGGTGTAGGTGCTCGGCAAATGCGATTCCTGCTCGCGGTAGCCGGTGACCGAGACGAAATCGAAATCGCCGAATCGCCAGTTGACATTCAGATAAAAGCCGTCGATATCGATCCGGTGGCCGCCGGCCAGGTTCAGGCCGGTCGTTTGTCCGAAGTTAGCGCTAGCGGGGTCAGTTATGGTGTCGTAGAAGGTCACGCCGGCCTGGTCGAGTGAACTCGACGCGCCGGGCGTCACCCCGAAAAGGTTAACCGCATTAAAAAACTGGTTGGAGGTCGGAAGCGTTTCGTTGACGGCTGGTGGCGTATCGCTCTCGTCCCTGAGATATTCGTATTGAAACAGCAGCTCGAGGTTATCGGTCGGGGTCCACAACAGCTTGGCGCGCCCGCTGATGACGTCATCGCCGCCGAGATCCCGGCCGTCGCCAACGTAATTACCGTACGGAGCCGCGGGTGTGAACCCGCCCACGCTAGTGCTGTTTTTGCCGTTCTTGTAGTAGCCGTCGCTCTTCTGGGACATCGCTGCCAGGCGAAATGCGAGCTTGTCGTCGATGACCGGCCAGTTCAGGGCCCCGCGAACTTCGACCCGCCCATAGTTGGCGACGCGCGCACTGGCGTCGAGGTTGACGCCGTCATAATTCGGGCGTTTTGTCCGTACGCTGACGACGCCGGCCGTCGTATTTTTGCCGAACAGTGTGCCCTGCGGTCCGCGCAACACTTCAACGCTCTCGATGTCGTAGGGCTCGAGCAACTGCGTCTGCACGTGCGGCACGACGAAATCGTCAACCAGCACGCCGACCGGAGGCTCCCAGTACACCAGGATGTCCGTCTGCGAGGCCGCGCGTATCGCGAAACCGGCCGCATTGAAACCCGTGATCTGGGCCGCCGAAAAATTCGGCACCAACCGGGCAGTGTCGCCGATATCGTGAGCAAACAGATCGCTGAAATCCTGTTCTCCGATCGCGGTCACCGCCACCGGGGTCGTCTGGATGTCGGTGGCTTCGGCACGGCGTGTCGAATAAACCGTGATTTCTTCGAGCACCGGGCCTGTTCCCTGAGCCGCAACGGCTAATGGCAGCAGTGGTGTCATTACAAGTGATGCCACGCCGGCGAAAAATGTCACTCGCCGAACGGCGGCGGTAAGGTCGGAACGGATCATCGTCATCGGAATCCCCCCTGTTGGCGATCGAACCATGCTGTTATCCGGGGTGAATTCATTGGAGCGGAGCTATGGCCACGCCCTCTCAAAATCTCCCCGAAGGCACTTTAACGCTATCCGCACTAAAAAAAAAGCAAACAGGACTGTTTTTTTCAGCTGCTATACTGGCCGCCGGTTTAGCGTGCCTTGGGCACTATATATATTAAGGAGTGCAAAGTGGCCTACGACTTCCGCACGGGCTGGGCAGTCAACACGTCCGCGCCGGCCGATTCCCTTGAGGCCAAGGTCGCATATATCGATAACGGTACCGCACGCGCTCAACCTGAACGCTATTACGCCCGGGATTGGATGGAGCGTGAGTGGGAACGGCTCTGGACACGAGTGTGGTTGATCGCGGGGATCGTATCGGACGTCCGCGAACCCGGCGATTACTTTACTTTCGATCTCGGGCGCGAAAGTTTCGTCATTGCCCGCACCGAGAGCGGCGGCATCAAGGCTTTCTACAACGTCTGCCCCCATCGGGGTAATCGCATAATCCAGAACGATTTTGGCAGTGTGCCGCAGTTTACCTGCTCGTTTCATTCCTGGCAGTTCAGCCTGGATGGCAGCCTGCAACGCATTACCGACGAAGACACCGTCCGCCCCGAGGTGATCTGCCACCGCCCCGGCATGCAGGAGGTTCGCTGTGAAACCCGTGCCGGTCTGATCTTTATTAACATGGATGACGACGCCGGGCCTCTGGATGACTTCATCGGCCTGCCGGACGGTTACCTCGAGAATTACCATCTCGACGAAATGTTTGTTATCCGTCATAACGTCGGTGAATGGGCGGCGAACTGGAAAACGGGGCTGGACGCCTTTTACGAAACCTACCATCTGCACGCGGTACATCCCGAGACCCGGACCGTAATGAACGATCTCAACGTGCAGTGCGATCTGTATCCCAACGGCTTCAGCCGCATGATCGTGCCCCTCGCGGTAAAAAGCGGGCGCGTGGCCGATCAGGAAGAAGTCGATGCGGGACTCGCATTCATGATGCAGGATGCCGGCATGAATCCCACCCAGTATCATGACTCGGCCCGCAAGGTCCGCGAGGCGATCCAGCGTGCCAAGCGTGAACGGGCGGCTCGCTGCGGCCTGGATTACTCCGAACTGGTCGACGGCCAGTTGTCTGACAGCTGGGCCACGGGCATATTCCCCAACGTTCAGATCGGTCTACACGCTGAGGGCGCGTTCCTGATGCGCTTTATGCCCCACCCGGAAAATCCGGAACGGTTTTTCTATAACACGATGACACTCTGGCGACCCTGTGACGATCCCGACTACGCCGTGCCTGGCTGGATGGGGGTGCCGGAAGGCACGGACATATCGGGCGAGAGCCGGCCCGAAGTGGAACGCACCGGCATTGGCGAACCGCCCAACCTGGGCCTCGTGCTCGACCAGGACTCGGAACTGCTGCCCGTGGTCCAGCGCGGTATCCGCTCCCGGGCGTTCGAAGGGCCCTTGTGGTCCGAACAGGAACAGCGACTGCGACATTTCCACACCGAACTCGACCGCTACCTGGCAGGCGAGAAATAGCCGCGCAAACGATGCCTGACGTCAGAACGTGCCGTTTCATCGGCGCGTTTTATCGAGTTATCCTACCCCGTAGGTACCCACCGTAAACGCGGCTACTCGACATGTATCTCTGGTCAGTGGAAGGCAACCATCAAAACCTCGACGGCGGGTCGATGTTCGGCAATGTTCCGCGCGCCTTGTGGCACAAATGGCTGCCACCGGATGGACAAAACCGAATTCCGCTGTCGTGCCGTGGGCTGTTGGTCAAAGACATGGACGGCAAGAACGTGCTGTTCGAGACCGGGATCGGAGCATTTTTCGCCCCGGACATGAGGGAACGATTCGGAATAGAAGAAGACCACAATATATTGTTTGAGTCGCTGGCCGGTTGTGGTCTAGCGGAAGATGAAATCGACGTCGTCGTGCTCAGCCACCTGCACTTTGATCATGCCGGCGGACTGCTCACCGACTTTCAGGACGCTAAAGAACCGGAACTTCGATTTCCGCGAGCGACTTACCTCGTCGGCGCCGAAAGCTGGCAGAGGGCATGCCGACCACACGCCAGAGACCGCGCTTCTTTTATTCCCGAACTACAATCCCTGTTGAAAAACAGCGGGCGCCTGGGACTAGTCTCCGCCGATGCATCCGCCACGCTGGGCGATGCGGTCCAGTTCCGCTTCAGTCATGGCCACACACCCGGCCTCATGTTGTCGATCATCGGCGGCGATGGCGGCGTCGCATTCTGCTCGGACTTGATTCCCGGCCGTCCCTGGGTCCACCTGCCTATTACCATGGGCTTCGATCGATACCCCGAAAAACTGATCGATGAAAAGAGAGCGTTTCTCGAAGAAATGATTCAGCGAAATATCCGCCTCATGTTTACCCACGACTTGGGCTGCGCGATGGCGACCCCCGCTCGGGATGAGCGCGGCCATTTCATGACGACCGACGAACAGGCTGTGGTGGCCGACATCAAACTCTAACAGGGTGGATGGCCCCGTTTCTAGTCGTCTTTGTGCGGATAGTAATCGGGATCGGCGTGCATGTATGGCGCCGGCTCCGCCGCGTTAAAGTGAATCGCAATTTGCGGTCCATCTCCGGAAATTCTTCGATCAGGGATTCGAGCGCGGTCCGTTCGAATCGACAGGCGTCGAGTGGAGAAATAGCGGTGACGCCATAGTGATAGTTGTCCTCCGACGTAAATCCGACGAAGCACCCGGAACCAGGAAAGCCAGAATTTGTCGCTTGCCGTCCCTGGTCAGACGGAACATCGTGGCGTGGCCGGATCTTATGCTGAATACGAAGTCGGCAGCCTGCTCCTGGCGAATGAGCAACTCGCCGGTGGGGAACGACCGCTCGCTCGCGAGGCTATACAATCGATCCATATCCGCGTTCGAGAGGCTCGCGCAGAGAGTCGCATCACGGGCGACACAGTGACTGCATGGCAGTTGGCTATACGGAACATCTGACATAGGATTCGATGGCCTATCGCGCTTGATATACATCAGCGGTGCCGGTGTTAGCATCAATAAGCTAATAAGCTAACACCGGCACCCCTTTCTGTTCTCAGTTAAATAATTCGGCCCGTTTGATGAGTTCATCGAGGCCCGGCTCGTCCGGATTTTTTGGTTTGCCCGGGTGGATGATACACACCTGACAGGTCTCGGCGGCTTCCACGAGGTCGTGATAGGTTCCGGCGCTGATATCGGCGATGTAGGCCTGTTTGTTCTCGTCATAGACGAACATCCGGTTATTCAGATCGGTGCACTCATCGCACGTGGTACAGCGAGGGGTTTCGATGTGCGGCTCGTCCGAAGGTGGCGCGGCTATCGCCGCTGCCGCAGTTTCGACTTCGCCTTCTTCGGGCTCGGCCGTTTCCGGGACGACGGATTTCTGCGCCACGGGTCCCGGCTCGCTGGATGCAGCTCCGCCGGCCTGAGACAGTTCAGCTCTGAGCTTGGCCCTTAGATCAGCAATTTCCTGATCTTTCTCCCGTTCCCAGATCTCCCGCTCGCGTGCAAGCAGTTCGAGTGCATGCGAGTTATTGATCCCGCCCTGCTCCTGAAGATTACGCCAGCGCTCGCTACAGCGACGGGCGGCTCGAATCACCTGGTCATCGACGACAAGCCTGTGCAGAATGCCCTCCCCGTCGACCATGAGAATATAAGGGACCGATTCGCCGATATCCTCATCGCCAAGCGACAGGTACTCGGCAGCCGGCACCATGTCTTCACTCCAGCTGTCACGGGGAACGTCGGCAAAATGATCGGCATAGCGCCGATCGTTAGCCACAAAATCCGCAAACGTGAAGGCCACATCCTCCGAAACTTTTTGCAGGTCTTCGTCCTCGTAACAGAATTGCTGACGCGGCCAGACCTCCTCGACCTGTGGATTGTTCTTTACCGAGAAACGTGTCGCCAGGTCTTGTCCAGCCGCCGGGTCAAAGACAAAAGCAGGGAATACACGCGACTCCATCGCCACCGCCGCCGACAGGTAAGGCGGAAGATCCGGAGTCATTTCGGATGAACCCGTAAAAACGCTGAAAAGAGCAGGACCCTGGTAAACCAATCCCCTGCGAATTTCATCCCTGGCCTGATACAGGTTCGAGTTCGCCGACTGCAGGACGTACGCATCACCGAGCCCGACCACCGTATTCGCGAGTTGTTGGCCACTCACACCGTGGGGAGTTCGCCCACTCGCCAATACAGGTTCACCGAGGATATCGCTGCTTTGCACGAGTACCTTCATGGGCAGATCCGAGGAAAAGATCTCCATGAGCTCCGCCTGTACCCGCGTGCCGCAGGCTTCCTCATGAAGGCAGATCAAATACGATGGGAAAAACAGCAGATCCGCTCCCGCCAACGCCTGCGCATCGAGCCGCTGCAGGAAGGAATCATGCTTCGACTCGCGATATCGATTTTCGATTTCCAGTTCAGCGATCGTGATCGCCTTGATGAGTTCGGCCATCTCGGGCAGCCGCTCCCGGTAAGCTTTCAGAGCATTCGCAGCGGTGTTGAATACGAAGCGGTACTGCGTCTTGTTCTTGATCCGCTTTTCGCTCGCGCCCGTCGACGCGAAAAATTTCTGTGATTCCAGAACCGCGAGCGTTGACTGGATCCGGCGCCGGCGGCCGGCCGGCAGCATGCTCTGCGGGGCCGCCTGATTCAAGAGCCGCGACATCAGTTCAAAATCGAACGCATCCTGGTAGCGCTCGCCCAGAGAATTCTTGAGGTTCTGCGGCGTCCGTGAACCGGCCGATTTCAGGTCGTCCACTTTCACGATATCACCGAGCTTCAGGATGAGCGTGTTAATTTTTTCCATCGCTTTGTGCGCACGTTCCGCTTCGATCATCGTCCACACGTGCTGCAGAAGCCGGGCCGGCGCCCGATCATCACAGCCGACGACCTGCCCTTCAATCTGCAGCGCGCCCCTCGCACTCTTCAGACTGTCTCTGAGCAATTCCACTTCGGCCTTGCTACTCGCAGACAGCAACGCCTCCTCGGCCAGATTCCAGAGGTTGGAAAGTGATGTTTCGGTGTCACCCGAAACCAGTTCACGCATTGCCACCTCCAGGCGAAGAACGTGTGCTTTGACGCGTCCACCACCAACGCCCCGTGGCGCTATCTTCTGCAGCAACCGATCCACCACGCCCGAGAGTGTGTACACGAAAGCGTCTTCATCGTTGCGTTCGACCAGAACCAGCGGATAGTCGTAGCGCAATTTCTCGAGATCGCTGTACCGTGCAAGCAGTGCTGAGCGAATCCCGGGCTTCGCTGCATCCTCGAGATCGCCTCCACCTCGTTTCCCCGTCAGGTGAAAGTGGACCATTTCCTGAAGTTGCACGCTCATCTTTGTATCCGTTCAATCCGCCGGCCAGATCGTAAATCTGTCCAGTTCTTCCTCCAGCCCACTCCTGATCATCCCGGGCGTATACAGCTGCTCCGGTTTGCACAGATCCTCGTAACACGGCACGTTTTCATTCCGATAAAGAATGCCCACCGGAAATTTTTCGCTGGTCCCGGCGATTTCCCTGGCCTTGATGAGATCCCCGGGATCGTGCGCCGCCTGGTTCCGGTATACACCCGCCAGGCCCGGACTCAACTGAACCCCATCCTCATGGGTGAGTATCAACACCTCATTCGGGTCCCGCACACAGGCCTCGAAATGATCCGGTAGAAACTCCGGACACCTCTGCAGAATACGAATGAAAGAGAAGCCCCGATGATGAAAGGCCAGCGAGATGATTTTGTAGAGCAGTTCGGGTATCCAATCCGCCGCCTGGGCGACGAAGGACAGATTTGACATGCCCAGCGTGGCCACCAGAGGATCGAACGCCTCGAGATCCGAGCCACGTGGTGTGGTATTGCTGAGTGTTCCTTTTGGAGATGTTGGCGATACCTGTTTCTTGGTGAGACCGTAGATGTTGTTATCGTGCATCATGACGGTCATATCCATGTTATAGCGCGTGGCATGGACCCAGTGGGCGGCGCCGATACTGCAGCAATCGCCGTCCCCGGTATTCACGAAGACGTGTAGATCGGGCCGCCGCATTTTAATGCCTTCCGCAACCGGTAGCGCCCGACCATGCAGACCGTGAAACCCATAGGTCCCCATGTAATGGGGGAACCGGCTGGAGCAACCGATCCCGGATACGAATACGATTTTCTCGAGCGGCAACTGTTCGTCCCGACACAGGCGTTGCACGGTTGCAAGGATAGCGAGGTCGCCGCAGCCGGTGCACCACCGGGGCATGCAGCCTTCGTATTCCTCGAGGCTGTGCTGCTCCTCGCTGGAACGTAGCAGGAAATCACTTGCTCTGACCGCCATTATAGATACCTCTGTTTAATCTAATTCAGCCGCTCACGAATCACCCGCTCGACGGTGCGCGGCTTGATCGGCTGCTCGCCGACTTCACCCCAACAGTCGATGTCGATGAGGCACCTGGCCCGCAACAGCCACGCCAGGCTGGAATAGCGACGGTTTTCCTCGTCGATCATCGCGTCATCCAGGCTGTCCGCCCAGTTGTTCTCGACCGCCACGACTTTATCGAACCGCTGTAATACTTCTTTTATCCCCGATGCCATTGGCTGCAGGAATCTCAGATGCATTGAAGACACCCTGTGCCCATCCGCCCGGACGCGCTGAACCGCCTCTTCGATCGCGCCTTTCGTGCTGCCCCACCCGACTACGAGCAGTTCACCCTCGTCATCACCAAACACCGGCGGAGTCTTGAGTGTCTTCTGCAGTGCTGCCAGTTTAAGGCTCCGGTGCTGAATCGCCTCCCGGTTGATTTCCAGGTTATAAGCCACGCCACTGGTTCGGTCATGGGCCAGTCCGGTCAACGTATGCATGCCGTTCGGTTGCCCGGGTATGAAGCGATGACTCTGACCAGTACATTCATCCCAGTCATAAGGCTCTTCCCCATCCTCCACAGGGCTTTGATCCACTGGTGGCGCCAGCCATTCTTCGCTGAACTGCGGCCGCGGGAACGGTTGTTGAGCGGTGGCGAGACTCGCATCCGATAACAGCACGACGACCGTGTTGAAGGTCTCGGCGATCTTGCGCGCCGTGATGACCGAGTAGAAACAATCCTCGATGTCGCTGGCGGCCATCACGACTTTCGGCGCGTCGCCGTGGCTGCCGAAAATAGCGGTCAGCAAGTCGCCCTGCTCAGCCTTCGTGGGTTGCCCGGTGGAAGGACCCCCACGCTGCACGTCCACGACGACCAGCGGGATTTCGGCCATGACGGCAAGCCCGATGCATTCCTGCTTGAGCGAGTAACCGGGTCCCGACGTGATCGTCACGGCGCACTTCCCGGCATAGGATGCGCCGATCGCGAACGCACAGGCCGCGATCTCGTCTTCGGCCTGGTGCACGACGCCACCGACCTTCTCGAACACGTCACTGAGATAATGCGACGCAGATGTGGCGGGCGTAATCGGATACATGGCACAGACTTCCATGCCGGAGGCCATGATACCGAGTCCCAGCGCCGTATTTCCGTTCACGACGATCCGCGGCTCCTGCGCCGGGGACGCAGGGATCTTGTACTTGAACTCGAGATTGTCCTCGGCCCAGGTCCAGCCGGCTTCGAGCAGCCGGTGATTGGAAGCCACGACAAGGTCGCCCTTCCTGCCGAAGATGAAGCGGATTTGCTCCCGGGCGAGCTGCATGTCGAGGCTGTAGAGACTGCATAGCAAACCGAGGACGAACATATTCTTGCCGCGCCGTGGGTCCTTGACGAGCTTTAAACATTCGACTTCCATCGGGATCTCGTAGACCTGGTAATCTTTTTCGACCAGCTCGTCGTACACGCGGGCGTAGGATGCCGCGATCTTCGGATCCGGATCCGTGCGCCACTTATCTTCCAGCAGAATGATGCCGCCGGGCTTCAGCTCGTTCCCCTGCAACCGGCCCAGCAATACCTGCTCATTGAACGCGACCATCAGGTCCGCCTGGTCGCCACCGTTGGCGACCGGTCGACTGGCGATGCGAATACGATTACCGCTCGCGCCTTCGATACTTCGCGCTGGCGGCTGAATCTCGGCCGGAATGATTTCCACGGTCCAAATACCGTTGCCTACCCGGGCGGCGATTGATCCGAACGATTGGCCGCACTTCTGTGCGCCCTCGCCGGAGTCGCTCAGGATCTCGACGATGTGTTCGTCGATCGCAATCGCCGGCTTGCTGACGGGCGACCGGTTTTTCGTTTGTTGCTTTACGGGCATCGAACCATTCCCTATGCCACGCGAACGCGGGAATACGTTCGCTCCTCGATGTCGATGCCGAACAGCTTGCCTTCGCTGCCGGCCCGCTCCGGAAGATAGACCCGCCCCGAATCACGGATGCCGAGCCAGGCCTTCATGCTGCGCGCTGCCTGACGGCCGGTGCCCATCGCCAGGATGACCGTGGCCGCGCCGGTCACGATATCCCCGCCGGCATAGACGCCTGCCATCGACGTCGCGAAATTCTCGTCCGTCTGGATATAGCCCCATTTGTTGAGTTCTATCTTCGACGTCTGCCCGATGATCGGATTCGCGTTCGTACCGATCGCATAAACCACCGTATCGATTTCGAACTCGAAGTCGCTGCCCTCGACCGGAATCGGACGGCGTCGCCCGGAGTCGTCCGGTTCGCCGAGTTCCATACGTTGGCAACGCATCGCGCGCACGTTGCCGTCGCCGTCGTCCAGGATCTCGACGGGGACCGTCAGCCACTCGAACAGGATGCCCTCTTCTTCGGCGTGCTCGATCTCTTCTTCGCGGGCCGGACTCTCGTCCCGGGTCCGCCGGTAGATGCAGTACACCTGTTCCGCACCGGCCCGCAACGCGACGCGCAATGCATCCATCGCGGTGTTACCGGAACCGATGACGGCGACGCGTTTGCCGAGATCGAGTGGCGTGTCGTATTTCGGAAATTCGGTCGCGCCCATCAGGTTGCAGCGAGTCAAGAGCTCGTTTGCCGAGAGCACGCCGTTCAGAGACTCTCCGGAAATGCCCATAAAACTCGGATAACCGGCGCCGCTGCCGATGAATACCGCATCGAACCCGAGTTCCTCAAGCATCTGCTCGATCGTGAACAGGCGCCCGACGAGCATGTTGCACTCGATCTTCACGCCGAGCCGGGTCAGGTTCGCCAGTTCGGCGTCGAGCACTTCATTCGGTAGCCGGAATTCCGGAATTCCATAGCGCAATACGCCACCGGCCTGGTGCAGGGCCTCGTAAATAGTCACGTCACAACCCGCTTTCGCCATGTCTGCGGCGCAGGCCATGCCCGCGGGCCCCGAACCGACGATGCCGACCTTAAAGCCGCTCGGCTCGATGTACGGGGTGTTGTCCCAGCCTTCGGCAATCGCCAGGTCGCCGACCCACCGCTCGAGCCGCCCGATGGCCACCGGCTCCAGCGTATCGCCGACCGGGCAGACGCCCTCGCACTGATCCTCCTGCGGGCAGACCCGGCCGCAGATTGCCGGCAATAGCGTCGAGTCAGTCAGGACGTCATACGCGCCACGGAAATCTTTCTCGGCAATCCTGGTGATGAAACCCGGAATATCGATGTTGACCGGACACGCCGGAACGCACTCCGCGTTCGAACAGACCAGGCAACGTTCGCACTCGTTGAGCGCGTCCGCCTTACGAAATCCGAGCGCGACTTCATCGAAGTTCTTCGCCCGTACGCCGGGATCCTGAACCGGCATCGGTGAGCGCTCCTGCGGAATCGTTCGGACGGTTTTTTTGACCATTTATGCGGCTCCGGCCGTTTCGTCCCAGGATGCCATCGCTTCGGATTCCTGCTTCTTGAACCTGCCTAACCGGCTCATCAGATCATCGAAGTCGACCTGGTGACCGTCGAACTCCGGACCGTCGACACAGGCGAATTTTGTTTCGTCCCCGACGATGACGCGGCAACCGCCGCACATCCCGGTGCCGTCCACGATGATCGGATTCATGCTGACGATCGTCTCGACTTTGTGCGGAAGCGTCGTGGCGGCACAGGCCTTCATCATGATCGGCGGCCCGATCGCGACGACCCGGTCGACGTCCGGGTGTTTTGCAAGCGCCGCCTCGACACCGAGCGTGACCCGCCCCTCGATGCCGACCGAACCATCGTCCGTGCAGATGATAAATTCATCGCAGTACTGCCTGAACTTGTCCTCCCAAAAAATCAGGTCCCGACTTCTGAAGCCGACAACACCGATGACAAATGCGCCGCTCTCTTTAAACGCGCGCAGTTGGGGAAAGATCGGCGCGACGCCGAGCCCGCCGCCGACGCAGACCACTTTCTTCGTATCGAGGTGACTGGGAATCCCCATCGGCCCGACGACACCGTGCAATCGTGTGCCGGCCTGGCAGCGCCGCTGCATCTCTTTCGTGGATTTGCCGACTGCTTGAACAACGAGCGTGATCGTGCCCTTGTCGCGATCGAAATCCGCAATAGTCAATGGAATGCGCTCACCGCGCTCGTGCGAAATCACGACGACGAACTGACCCGGTTGCGCCGCTTTCGCCAGCATCGGCACACGGATCTCCAGAAGATAGGTGACGTCCGAGAAATCTTCGCGCCTGACGATTTCATAGCCGGTCCCGGCGACGGACCCTTTAGATTCGTGGCACGCTCGCCCGTGACCTTTCTCCGCTGCGGTCTGCCGCTCGCGGGCCTCGGCTATTGTCTCGCGCAATTCGGCGACCACCGAATCGCGCGCCGCCCGCGCAGAATCCAGATCGCGCGTATTGAGCGACCGCCGCAGATCGCACCCCAGCGTGTCACGCAGGGTTCGTGGTACCGCGACCTTGACCCACCAAGTCTGATCGCGCTTGAAGAGGTATTTCATGTCGCTCATGGCTTTGCGGCCCGCCGCTGCATCCTGGCATCCCGCCGGGAAACAACACAATTCTGTACCTTCGACAATTTCTACAAATATTTCAGCAGGTTCCTTTATCCTGACTGACTGTACCTTACGCGCACCCGTTTACCTGTACCTTACGATTCGCTTCGTCTGAAGCATTGATTTTTTCTACAGCTGTACCTTTATAAGATGCCCCGAAACGACCCGGGTTGCATATAGGTGAATACCGAAGGGCGATCGGCGGATGGCAGGTCTATAATCAAACAAATGACCCAGGAGGATTCGTATGGCTATCACACCTCAGGAAAGGGAACTGGTCACCATTGGTATCGCAGTCGCCAGCGGTTGCAAAGCATGCTTGTGGCAGAACAAAGCCGGAGCACGCGAGCTCCATGCCACCGATAAGGATATAGACGACGCGATTTCCACTGCGATCCGTATTCGAGAGGCTGCGACGAACAGTGTCGAAAACTTCGTATCGTCGGGTTTTGCCGAAACGGTGAAACCGGAACCGCATATTCGTCGTCATGACAATCAACGCATCGAGGTTCTCGTTTCGGTCGGTGCCGCCTTCGCGGTTAATTGTGTCGCGAACCTGAAGGATCAAATCGAGAATGCAAAGGCGATTGGTATTTCCGAAGACGACCTCCACGCCGTCGTAAGTCTATCCGCATTCATGAAAGCCTTGGCGGCTTCGCATGTCGAACGCCTGATGGATGCTGATGAGATTCAGTACGATTCAGTCACGCTGGCTGAATACGGGACACCGTTTGGCCCGCAACGTTGCGCCTGGGCTGAACTGTGCAAGTCCGACACGGCGATGGAAACCGACTGGTGACATGAGATACACACCACGCCGGTGTGGTGCTAACTTTGACGGGTGATATTAGTGACCGACCAAGCGGATCGATCAGCTTAAGGCATTCGCAGCCGCCGGTTAACCGGCACCGGACGAAAATACGCTACGCGAATCAGTATTCGGATACAGCACGCTGATCCGCTCGGAACCTTTGTCGTTACAAATTGTTACAGTCCACCTGACGTCCAAAAACGTAAGATTAAGAGTAAGTTCAGGCCAATAACGAAAAGGAGTTGCGGCATGCAATTACTGGAACCGGGCCGCATCGGCACAATGGTGCTGAAGAACCGCGTCATTATGCCGGCGATGGGCATTCGCGGCACGGTGGAAAAGGATGGCGATTGGGGCGACCGGGTGATCGCCTATTACACGGCTCGAGCAGCGGGCGGCGTCGGTCTCATCACACCGGAGATGGTCTTTGTCTCGCGGGCTCTGGAGTTGGCGGCAAGCGATTGCATTGACCTGAGCTCCGACGAACACCTGAAGTCGGTTCGACGGCTGGCCGATTCTCTTGGCAAATACGACTGCAAGCTCAGTGTGCAACTCACCGCCGGTTTTGGCCGCGTTGTTCCGCCCTATATCCTGCCGGAATGGTGGACCGAAGACCCCTTACCCGAACACCTTCGACCGGTTTCCGCGTCGGTCAATGACAATCACTACCTGCCCGATAAGCGCAAGTTCGATAGCCGCCCATTGACGACCGAGGAAGCAGCAGCACTGGCCCAAAGTTTCGGGCCCGCGGCAAGGCGCGCACGCGAAGGTGGCGCCGCGTGTGTCGAGCTTCACGGCCACGAGGGCTATTTGCTGGATCAGTTCATGACAAAACTGTGGAATCGTCGTGATGATCATTACGGTGGCACGCGAGACAAGAGACTGAACTTTGCGCGTGAGGCGATCGCCGCGATCAGACTCGAGGCGGGCGAGGACTTTCCACTCATCTATCGTTTCGGCCTGACCCACTACCTGCCCGGTGGCCGTGAGCCGGAAGAAGGACTCTGGATTGCGCGCGAACTGGAGAAGTTGGGCGTCGATGCGCTGCATGTCGATGCGGGTTGTTATGAGACTCATTGGTGGCCGCATCCTCCCCAATACCAGGAACCCGGGTGCATGGTTTCGCTCGCGGAGCAGGTCAAACGACAGGTATCGATACCGGTCATCGCCGTCGGCCGCCTCCAGTACCCGGACGTTGCGGAACGCGTGCTGAACGAAAACAAGGCCGACTTTATCGCGATGGGCCGGGGCCTGCTCGCCGACCCGGACCTGATCAACAAGGTGGCAGCTCACAAGGAAGAAGACATCATCCCCTGTATCGGCTGTCACGAGGGTTGTCTCTGGCAGATGGCCGAAGGAAAACCTACAAGCTGCGCATTGCGCCCGACCACCGGCCACGAGATCGAGTGGCCCCTGTTGCCTGTTAAACACAGGGCGTCACTACTGGTAGTCGGCGGCGGCCCGGCCGGCATTGAGGCCGCACGCTCCGGCGTGGAGCGAGGCTTCGATGTCACGCTCTGGGAGGCCACCGGCCAGCTCGGCGGAAATCTGTGGCCGGCCGCCGAACCGGACTTCAAGCTGGATATCGCCCGCTACCTCAAATATCTGCGGCACCTGGCGAAGAAACTGCCGATTGAAGTCGTCCTGAACAAACGCGGCATGGCACAGGACATCGCCGACTTCGGTGCAGACTATGTGGTCCTGGCGACCGGCGCGAAGATGGAGGCGCTGCCGTTTCAGAGTTCCGATACCGTAAAGGTTTTATCGGCGATCGATTTATTAACCGGTAAGGAGACGAGTCGGGGCAAGAATATATTGGTCATGGGCGGCGGACTGGTCGGCTGCGAGACGGCTGTGTATCTCGCGCGTCAGGGCAAGCACGTCACGATCAGCACGCGCCGTGGCAAAGAACAACTGGGCGGCGACATTGTCGATCGGTCCAACCGGGAAATGCTCATCGCGATGATCAAAGACGCCGGCATTCGCGTGCACGACAACGCGGTGCCGGTCCGACTCGATAACGGTGCGGTCGTGTTGCAGACCGGAGGTCCATCGAATGAAGGCGGTAGCGGCCCTGTCGAGCGCTCGGAACGCGATGAACTGGTAGACATGATCAATCAGAATGCCAAGGACTCGGCCCTGGCGAAATCGGGCGATAGTGGCATAGCGGGTGAAATAGTAGTCGCGGCCGACAGCTTCGTGTTCGCCGGCCGACTGTTGCCTCAGGGTGCCCTGGCGAAGGAGATCGCAGCAATCAACGGCAGTACTCAGAACATCCTCAGCGCGGGTGACTGCGTCAAGGTTGACTCGATCATGCATGCCGTTTGGGGAAGCTTTACAGCGGTTCGGGAGATTGCCGCCTGATAAAGGTGTTCCGGACGCCATCGTCGATAAACTGGTCGACCACTTAACGATGTCTGGTGCCGTTAACTGACGTTCAATCACCGAGGTAGCTCACTCGCCAGACCGTGTTGCCCGCATCATCGGTGATCAATAAAGAACCATCGGCTAGTTCCGTGACCCCGACCGGTCGACCGTGCACCGTGCCCAGCGTCCGGTCGGCGATAAACCCGCTCAGGAACGGCTCGATCACGCCGGTCGGCGCGCCCGCTTCGAAGGGTATAAAGACGACGTCATAGCCGAGAAATTCCGCACGGCCGACGCCACCTCGCCGCGCCACGAATGCGCCGTGCCGGTACTTTTCCGGAAAATTGCGGCCGCGATAAAACCGCAGACCGAGCGGCACCGAATGTCCGCCCAGCGCGAAGTCCGGAACCCGTGCGCGCTTTTGCGCGGCAGCCACCTTGCCGGGATTCGCCTGCGCGTGAAACGGATCGGGATAAGTACCGTAATAAACATAGGGCCAGCCGTAGAACGCACCGTCAACGACCCGTGTCAGGAAATCCGGCGGCACGTCCTCGCCGAGGCCGTCACGCTCATTCACAGTCGTCCAGAGATCACCGCTGACCGGCTCCCAGTCGATGCCGACCGGGTTGCGTAACCCGGTGGCATACAGCCGCTTGCCGGTTCCATCCGGATTGAGTTCCCAGATCGCCGCCCGCTCCGGGTGTTCGGCGCCATTCTCGTTCGCGTTGGTGCCCGCGCCGACGGTCAGATAAAGTTTTTTACCGTCGGCGCTCGCGATGATGTTGCGAGTCCAGTGGTTATTCCAGTAATTGGTCTGCCCGCCGGCCGGTATCGAGAGAATTTTTTCGGCCGGCGTATCGATGCGAGTCTGACCCGGCCGAAAACGAAACCGTAACAACGCATCCGTGTTCGCGACATACAGATAACCGCCCAGCAATAACATGCCGTGCGGCATGTTTAATCCCTCGATCAATGTCGAGCGCGTAACGCCGTCGTCCGTTTCACGCAGCAGAATAATGTTGTTCGCGGATGGACCGAGAAAGTTCGTGCGAGTCAGCGCTGCGATGACTTCGTCCGACATGCCCGCCATCCGCTCGGACCGCGACTGTGAAACCAGCACATCCCCGTTCGGCAACGCCAGCAACCAGCGCGGGCTGTCCAGACCCCCGGCATATCGACGCACAACGAAACCAGGGGGCGCCGTCGGCGCCCTGCCACCGGACCAGCCGATTATTTTCGGCGGCCGGAAACTGCTGGAGCCCACCGGCGCCAATTCCGGCACTGGCGGATTTTCTGTTGGGGCCGTCAATACCGCCAGCGGAACCAGTAACAGTGACCCGATGATTAACCGAATCGCTGGTGCGTTCAAAAACACCGGTGCCTCATCAGACCTCCAGGTCCGCGAACAGATCTCGCTTCTGCCGGAGCACAAACGCTTTGAAGAGTCGGCCCATGGCTTTAGGCGGTTCAGCCACGCGACCCTCGAGCCGTGCTTGCCGAAATCCGGCACCTTTTTCAAGACAACGCCGGCACGACGCATTCTCCGATCATTCGTATGGCGTCCTCTGGATTCTCATGAACCTTCAGTGCCACCTCATCGAGGCCGGCCTCCTCAAAGGCCTGCAGCTGTCCGATCGCCGTGTCGATCTGATCCGCGTCACCCGCGAAAGTCAGGTTCTCGACCAATGCATCCACGATATGCCCGGGCACGCCTTCGATCTCGTCGCTCCGCTGCAGGAATGCATTCAGAAATGCGGGCCGGTTCGCCTCGACGAGCGCACACTCGTCTTCATCGAGAAATGTCGAGATGTGCCATTCCTGCAGCAGGCCGCGCCAGATTAATCCCTGGCGCGCTTCTGCCATCGACGCGGCACGGTTTTCCTTGATGTGCCACGCAAAAAAGTTATTGATACGAAAGTCGCTGCGATCGCGCCCCGCATCGTTCAAACCCTCGTCGATATATCCCGTCACTTCATCCATGCGCGATAGCGGCACATCGGACATCATCGTGCCATCAGCAACTGCTGCGCTCATGCGCAACATTTTCGGTCCGGTCGCGCCAACATAGACCAGCGGCGCGGGCGCCGTCGCCCATTCAGGACAATAATCCGTGAGTTGATAAACCGGCCCTGTATAGTTCAGTGGCGCATCGGATGAAATGCCTTTCAGGATCGACACACAATCCCTGACCGAGTCGAGCCGGCGAACCGGCTCAAGACCCGTCACGCGTGCCGTCGAATGCCCGAGGCCTCCGATCAAAATCGCAGCCCGACCGGCTGTTAGTTCATTGAACGTCAGCAGTGAATCGGCAATGCGCAGCGGGTGCACCTCGTACGGACTGACCGGCATCGTGCCGAGCCGGATTCGCGAAGTCGAACCTGCGAGACCGGCCATCGTTTGCACCGGATCCCGTCGCGAAGCAAAGCACGACCCCCAGAGCGTCTGAATTCCGTGTCGCTCTGCCAGTTGCCCGAGTTCCTCGACCTGCCGGGCCGGCATGCCGGCATCCAGAATGATGTCAATTTTCATTTTTCTGATTTCCTTCCAGGGCGGTTGGTTCAAACCGCCCCTTGTTCTTCTTCCATAGGTATTATATTGAAAACTGCCATCGGCAGCGATGAATCGAATTTTCAGAATGGTGAAATATTGAGCAACAGACTCAGATATCAATGCCTGGTCTTGGCATTTTTAATAGCGTTCGCCTATCCGGCGCTCAGCCAGGTCAATAATCCTGCTTACGCCAATTATCTCCTCGTCGGTCAGTTCGGGGAAATGTGCACGATGTGCGAGGCGATCGTGTTGTGCGAAGTGAATGATAGCGATGCGCAGTACGAAGCGATTCCCGAAGGCAGGAGTTTTACGCTCTATCACCTGCAGACACGCACGTTCTGGTCCCAGGTCGCGACGATCTGGGAGTGGTTTATCACCAATTTCGATTCGGATTCACTCGCGACTTCGGGGCACAAGCGCCCGGTCGACGTCTATACGGTGACAGATGGCGCCTGGTCGGGGGCGCAAACGCTCGAAGCACATGTCTCGCTCGATCCGGCGACCATTGTCGTCGGTGAATATACGATCGACCGCGTCGAGCGGCGCTGGTTACGGGATCCGGGCAAACCGCCGATCGGATTCTGTCAGCGCCTGCCGCTCTGGGAGTCACTCGACGTGATCGCCGCGCGCCAGCCCGTAGAGGATTCATCATGACGCAGGCAGCACGCAAATACGCCGATATCTGGACCTGGTCCGGCATCCGCCAGCACCCGGTACGAACGCTCGGCATCATCCTGCACCTCGTGTTGCGCACCCTGTTCGGTATTTTCTGGCTGGCCGCAGGCATCAACAAGATCGACAGAGGCTGGCTGACGACCGACATCCTCAGGGAAATTTTTCTCGACCGGCTGACCGAAATGCCGCCGGACAGTTTTGCGGTCCTTTATCTACAATCGTTCGCGATCCCGCTCTATCAGCTCGTGGCGTGGGCCGTAACCCTCGGCGAGTTGTATTCCGCCATCGGAATACTGTTCGGCCTTACCACCCGATGGGCCGCCGGCGTTAGTTTATTTATTCTGTTCAACTTTGCCATCGGCGGCTATTACGACGCCTCGCTGATCCCGTTCTTCATCTTGAACATCATCTTTCTTTGCTGGCCATCGGGCCAGTGGCTCGGGTTCGATCGAGGACTCGCGAAACGGTATCCGGATTCGAAGTGGTTTCGCTAACGCGCTTTGTGAAAATGATATTCGTTCAGGAACTTAATGTCTGGCTGGCCCTGTACGCCGAAATCCCGTACCAATGTTTGCCACTCGCTCGATGATAAAAACTCGCGCGCCTTGTCGAGGTCCGTCGTGCCCAGTAACAAAATCAAGGTACTCGGATCAGAATCGTCCCGCAACATGTGAAGATCGATTAACCCCGATCTCCGGCGCGCATGTAATTGAGAATCAAATTCGGATTTCCAAACATCAAAGTCGACGATTTTTTGTGTTACCAACACAAATGACATTGTAATTACCCTCGTGGCTTTCCTGTTGTCGGCCAACGTCCGACTTCGACCCCCATTCTACGCTAGCAGAGACAGTGCCGGGTCCGAGCGACGTCGGGTATACTACAAACAGAAGGCCGCATAACCATGAACCTGACGAGCTAAAAGTTTCTCCTAGATCAGGCTACCCATGGTCCGAAATGCTTTGACGACGTACAGCTTGAACGATTAAATTGACCCTGCCCGAAAAAACAGTGCTCGATCCTGAAGAAAATTCCATAGATTTCATTGAGCCGTCTGAGCTCCATCAAAAAGTTGAGAAATTCCGCATAGCATCGCAGCTAAAGTGGATCGCTGAGAACAGCCCGTTTTATCAAAATCTTATTGGAAAAGAGACCTTAATTGCAGCGTCCCAGGCCGCCTCTATCTCTAAGCTTCCTTTTACAACTAAGGAAGACCTGTTAGCCGACCAAAAAAACTGTCCTCCCTTTGGCAGTAATGTCTGTGTTGGTTTGAATGAAGTCAGCAGGGTTCACAAGACCTCAGGGACCACTCAAGACCCGCTTCTCATACTGCTAGCGGAAAGCGACATTAAAGAAGCGATTGACGCGGGAGGGAGGGCCTTTCAGGCTGCTGGCCTCAAACCCGATGATATTGTGGTTCATTGCCTGAATTATTGCATGTGGTCAGGCGGCTTCACTGACCATCAATGTCTTGAGGCTACGGGAGCAGTAGTGGTTCCTTACGGTGTGGGAAATTCATCCGAGCTGATCGAAACGATTCTTTCTCTTGGTGTTACCGCAATCCACTGTACTCCGTCTTATTTGACTAAGTTATGGGATGTCGTTACTCAAGAGTTTGGCCGAGATCCTCGAGATTTACCCTTGAGACTCGGCCTTTTTGGAGCGGAGCCTGGGCTTCAATATCCGGGTAAACGTCTGCGGATAGAGCGAGACTGGGGAATTCGGGCCATGAACGCTAACTACGGCGTTTCGGAAGCTCTCAGTATTATAGGCTCGGAATGCGAGGCCCGTGATGGGTTTCACTTTATGGGAAGGGGTTCACTGATTGCCGAGCTTCACCATTCAGAATCGGATAAATACATTCCGTTGGAGAAGGGAGCGATCGGCGAGCTGACTCTGACAAATATTTCCAAGAAAGCTCAACCTTTGATCCGGTATCGAACGGCCGATATTATGGAAATTGTTGACACAGATACATGTCTCTGTGGACGTCGTAGCTTCAGGTTCGACATTAAAGGGCGTTCCGATGATATGATCGTCGTTGGTGGAATTAGTGTTTTTCCCTCAGCCGTTGAAATGATTTTTTCTGAATTCCTGGATCAATTGACCGGTGAGTATCAGATCGTTTTAGCAACACCTCCCCCTCACGAAAATATTTTAGTCCAGGTGGAATATCGCTCCGATCTAAAGCAAGAGAAACAGAATCAATTAAAGTCCACATTGGAAAAAGTATGTCGGAGTAAGTTGGGCTTTCGGCCTGACATCGAATTGCTCCAACAAGGGCGCCTCCCGCGAGGGGATGGCAAAACCCGACGTGTTATTATGAGCTATTAAGGTTTTTTGGCTGGGTCATGTACAAAAAGAAAACCGAAGCAATTTACACTCAAGAGATTGCGGAATATCTGAACCTGGATTTTCAGGGGCATAACTGCCCCGTTTATGGACCGTGCCAATCCAAGGAACCAGAAGAAAACTCAATGATTTTTTTTACCACAGGGTCTGAGGCTGACTCGGCAAAACTGGATGGTTATTCGGAATTACTGGCATTTGTTCCGGTTGGAAAGGGCGGGGGTTTGCCCTGCACAACCATTGAATCGCCAGCTCCTCAAACAGATTTCGTTCGGGTATTGAATGAATTTTTTGTAGAAGAGTTTCCCGTTGAAATCCATGAGAAGGCGATGATACACCCTGATGCGGAAATTGGAGAAAACGTATCTGTGGGTCCCTATTCGATAATTGGGGCAGAGGTGGAGATCGGTGCGGGAACCAAAATCCTGGCCAATGTCGTAGTAGCTGGCGGAGTGGTCATTGGGGAGAACTGTATTGTCAAAAGCAATACCACCATCGGGAGTGAAGGTTTTAAGTTTCTCGAAATGCAAAATGGTGTGGTCCATTTCCCTCCGTTGGGTTCGATTAAAATTGGTGACCGGGTTTGGATCGGTGCCAACTGCACCATCGAACGACCGGGTTTGGGCGCGACCTTAATAGAGAATGACGTAAAGCTAGATGATCTCGTTCATGTTGGACAAAATAGTCAGATACAGAGAAAGGCGCAAATCGCGGCTGGGGCGGTTTTGTGTCGAAACTGTGATATAGGATCTCAGGCTTGGATCGCTCCTAACGCAACAATTAATTCTGATATTCAAATAGGTGAGCATGCTGTGATTGGACTGGGCTCCGTCATTCTTAAAGACGTGTCTCCTGGCACAACCGTGGTGGGTAATCCTGGAAGCGTACTTGAGAAATCGAGGTGATTGAATAGTGGCTGGAGCCAAAGGCGGAGTTTTTGTCGAGAAATTAGGTCCATTCCTGAAGAAGAAGCTTGAGGAAGCCCGCAAAGCCAATAACAAATCTCTGATTCATGCGATAGAAAGCCAGTACCTTGTCGATCCGAGAGAAGGGACCGCCTCTTTAGAGCAGAATCGACGCCACTATGAGGCAGAAACGATGCCTCAATTTGAAGGTCAACCTCTAAAAGGTTTAGAGCGACTTTACCGCAGGACGATCTTGGTTGAGCCCACAACGGTTTGTGCGGCTCACTGCCGGTGGTGCCTGAGAGGTCAATACGATATTTTCAATTTGCGCCCCGAGGAACTGGAGCGGATTGCGCGTTTTATCGGCTCAGGCGAACGGAAGGAAAATATCCGGGAAATTTTAATCACTGGGGGGGACCCTCTTCTGGTGGTGAATCGCCTGAAGTTATTAATTGACCGAATTATCGAGCATGCGCCTCAAGTTCAGATTATAAGAATCGGGACGAGGATCCCAACTCAGGACCCCGCGCGCATCAACAAAGAATTGATTCGAGCCATCACTCCCCGAAGCGGTGTGATTATTGAATTGGGGGTCCATGTAAATCATCCCGCGGAATTATTTCAAGAATCCCGGGACGCTTTCAAAAGGATTAGCGAAGCAGGGGTAAAGATTTACGATCAAACTGTCCTCTTAAAAGATTTAAATGACGATAAAGATGTACTCCTCGAACTCTTCGATGAACTACGATATTTGAATATCGAGTGCCATTATCTCTTCCATGCCATTCCGATGGCCGGCATGGCCCACTATCGCACCAGTGTAGATACAGGGTTAAGTCTAATTAGACAGATCGTTAATAGTGGCCAGAATACAGGTCGCGCAAAACCACTCTATACCGCGATGACCGATATTGGAAAAATTACGTTCTACGACGGAACTATAATCAAAAGAGAGGCAAATCGGCTACTGCTTCAATCTAACTATACTTTAGAAGACAGGCTCAGATGGAATCCAGATTGGAAAGTACCAGGTACCGTTGAATTCGATTCGACAGGAAATATGCGTGTTTGGTACCTAGATCAGGATGACGATTGAAACTCGAATCGAGGGGTTGACCTACCGATCGCTGCGGAACCCAACCGACCTGGACGAATTGGAACGGCTATTCAGGGAGTCTTATCCCGAGGATGATTCAAAGGGCGTTTTTAATCGTTTTGTCCACTGGATTGATAGCAGCCCCTCTGGCCCCGGCCTTCAACTCGTAGTTTGTGACGGTGAAGAGATCGTTGGCTCACTCAGTTTTCTAAGGCAAACGATTATAGGGTTTGACGAAACCTATTGTGGTTTCCTGGCCAGCACTGCCATGACCGCGCCAGACAATCGTGGCAAGGGAATCTATAAAAACCTCACCCGATTGGCTTTTGAGGAACTTCCGAAGCACGGTGGCGATTTTATTTTTGGCTATACCGTGCAGGAGTCGGTCCTGAGAACAGAAATAAAACTAGGCTACACCTTGATTGGTGACTCAGCAGTTCTTGCATTCCCGTTAAGTCCCGGAAAAATACTTCAAAATCTTCCATATTGGAATTCGGCGGGCAATTGGATGAATGGAATTGGAAAATGGGCAAGCAGAGCCTACCTACGGCTAAGATCTTCAACAATAAAAGACGACACTTCTATCGTCCTTCATGACGTCAAAGAATTCCCCAAAGAAATAGATTCTATCTCCGAAGCAGAGAAATCATTAACCCAATATGAAGTATTAAAAGATTCAGTTCATTTGAATTGGAAGTACCGCGAGTTTTTTAGGGTCGGAGAACAACACCATTTTGTGATCGCAAAAAATGGCGATCAGGTCGTGGGGTGGGGTGTTTGCGGAAGGATGGACATGAAGGGCCTGAAGGGATTAGCCATTCTGGACGCATCAGCGATTCCCGATTTTGAAGAGGAGACTCTTGCCGCAATCGTAAAGCATCAAATTCTTTTGGCAATTGAAATGAATTTGGAAATCATCGGTTGTATGGTCGATCAAAACTCTAGGCTTTTTCGGGTCTTACGAGATTTTGGATTTTTGCCTACTTCCCACCGGTTTAAAACTATATTTTTTCCCCTCGTGGATAATTTGTCCGGTCATTTAACGGAAACCAGGAGATGGAGACACACTTGGGGCAGCTCAGATACTCTATAGTGAAATTCCGCTTGTTTCCCAGACGCATTATTTAGATCTGAGGGCTGGCAACGAACCAAAAGGCTCCCACCCGCGTTCCGCTAACTGCCGCACGTGTTCGAGTCCCAGACTGCGGCTTGCGCCGGTCACCAGTGCAGTTTGCATAATCCCGACTCCTTCATCGTGACAACGCCGGCACGAGGCGCTCACCGATCATCCGGACCGCATCGGCCGGATTTTCATGAACTTTCAGCGCCACCTCATCGAGGCCGGCGTCCTCAAACGCCCGCAGGTGCTCGATCGCTTTATCAATCCCGCTGTCATCACCGGCGAAAGTCAGGTTCTCGACCAGCGCATCGACGATTTCCTCTGACACGCCTTCGATTTTGTCACTCCGCTGAAGGAACGCATTCAGAAATGCGGGCCGGTTCGCTTCGACGAGCGCACACTCATCTTCGTCGAGAAAAGTCGAGATATGCCATTCCTGCAGCAGACCGCGCCAGATCAATCCCTGGCGTGCCTCCGCCATCGGCGGCTATTACGACGCCTCGCTGATCCCGTTCTTCATCTTGAACATCATCTTTCTTTGCTGGCCATCGGG
>PVMK01133079.1_pt1 | contig 31235 bp, 43 predicted proteins | sample 1853481 | NCBI WGS metagenome assembly PVMK01 (sample SAMN08533507, study PRJNA380276) | Marine sediment metagenome, whole genome shotgun sequencing project.
TAGTTTTATTTTTCGGCTTAGTTTTAGATTTGGTTTTGCGTTTTGGAGCGGTTCTTGATATGCTAGTTTTCTTTTTATCCACTTTTTTGAGAGTAAACTTGCGTTTTATCTTATCAAAAGAAAGACCTGGTATATTTTTAATGATTCCCAGATTAGAATCATAAATAACATCTTTTACTCTTTGCAATTTTTTTCGTTCCAGACATTTAACCAGATAAATTTTTAGTTCAGATTTTTCTTCTTTTGTAGATTTGAACTCTTCTGTATATTTATTGATATATTCTGTAATTTTTCTAATTTTTTCATTTTTTCCTAATTTATTCCATGGCTTTTCTTTATTAACAGCTTTTTCTTTTTCTAAAAATGCATCAATATTGAGTGAATCTACTTTATTCGAAGTTACTTTTGAATTACTATTTAAAAGCATCGTTTGGTATTTTATATTTTGCAGTTCCATACATTCTTCACTCATGATATATATATTATAGAGATTAATACGTATATCATTTATTTAAAGTTTAATTTTTTTGGCGTTTTATAAATATATTTACTAATATTTACAACATTTTTCCTATAATTTTTAATAATAAGTGCTTCCATAAATAGGAAAAAGAGTGTAATTGCTAATCCAATAAATCCACTAGACAATTTACTTTTATTTTCACTCCAATTCATTTTTTTAAAAATATCATTTGTTTTATGCATTATCATATTAACAAGAGGTACGGGTAAAAGATAAGTAATAATAACCATTATAAATGCAAACGACCATCCTTCAAATATATTTTCTTTCTTAACAGATTCTCTAGCAACAATAAATGTCAGACCTAATAATGCAATATAATTGATTAATACCTCGGTACTAAAATTGACAAATGAAACACCACCACTTTTCCAGGAAGGGGTAGCGGTTGCTGTATATAGTTGTTTCCATATGTCATATGGCCCTCCTACCCATGTTAATAAATTTGCTATTAGATCTACATTTGGTAAATATACTTCAATCACATTAAACAATTTATATTTAAATAATATAATGGGAACCGCGATTATAAATATAATAAAAAATAAAATAAATCCAATTACATCTTTTATTTCAGTATGAACCATTTTTTCTATTTCTTTCGTATCAGATTTATTAGATATTTGCATTGTATATATAAATGATAAGGAAAATAAAAATAGGGAAAGAATTAGAAGTCAAAAAAAATACATCTACTATGAGTAAAACTTTGTTTACAGATAAAAATCAAATACCAATGATAAATCAATTATATTTAAATGATGATTTTGAAGGTAAAAAGGAAATTACAAAATCCATTAAGCAAAAAATAAGCAGTTATAAGTCGCAAGATACTAAAAAAGATAAATTAGATGATAACTTTATAAACTATACTGATTTATTGGAAAAATTGGTAGTATCTAAATTAAAATGCCATTATTGTCGAACAAATACATTAATCATGTATGAAAATAAACGAGAACCATTGCAATGGACTTTAGATAGGATAGATAATACTCGAGGGCATAGCAATATTAACACGGTAGTTTGTTGCTTAAAATGCAACTTAGAACGCCGATGTACGAATGATAAAAAATTTAAGTTTACTAAACAAATGAGGTTAATAAAGAAAATATAAATATATATATTTTTATATGAGTGAATATCGATACTCGAAATGGTCGGATGGTAATGAACGTTTTAAAAGTAAAAGAGATGCAGGGAAAAAAATGGGACAATTAAAATATCCTAGAACAAAAGGAGATAAAGTGGACGTATCCAAATATACTGATAGTCAAGTAAATATAGTGCGTGTTGCAGAACAGGGAACTTTGGATGAACTCTCAAAAAGACATAATATAAAAAAACAACATCATCAAAGAACGCAAGATAGAGAGCAAATCATGGAAAAAAAACGAGTACCTGGTTTGGTAGATTTTGATACGATTCATTCCGAGCCTAGCAATAAACGATCGCGAGTAAACGAGCGTATTTCAAACCGATATATGGTAATTCAAACATCAATCAATCCTTTTCTCTCCACAACAGATTATATAGGCGATTTAAAAGTTCAAGATACAATGTTACGTCCTAAAGACAGTAATATAAATGAGGCTTAATAACTATTTAAAGCTGTGGAGGCGAATTTAACTATATAATGTCATATTCCACGCAAAATCAACTACTGTTGAATAAATTAATGGAGTTTTATAGCAAAGACAATAATATTGACAAGATATTGCCTATTATTAATGGGGAACATAAAGTCAGTTTAAGACTAATTGATTGGTTTGTTACAAATTATAGTAAAAAATATTATACATGTTACAATATTTCGTCAAATGGTAATCAACGACGATTTAAGGTTTATGTTGATTATAAATTGAAATTAAAAGCTTATTCTAAGAAGAGATTCGATCCATTTTGTAGATGGGATCGAATCACTATACCATATAGTGATAATACAAGTATTCAAACAACGCTTGGTCAGTTAAATTTTTTTAGATGGGCCTTGGAATATAGAATTTTAGATTTTATAGAGAAAAATGTGATAGATATTGAAAATGATATGAATAAAAGAAACAGTTCTTCAAAAAACAGATCCGGTAAATCTACTGCAAAAACACGAAAAAAGCGAAAAGAATTGTCAGTCTCTGCTACAAAGAGTATAAAAAAAGAGGAAGTTGAAATTATTGTTAAATTTAATTAAAATTGAAATTATAAATTGATATAAAATAATATGTATATAACGCAAATATGAGTAGTATCGAAAATCCAGAAGAACAAACAATACAAAGCATGGACTTACCCAATGATTCATCGGAATGGCCAGAAGGGTTTATGACATATGATTTAAAATTGATGGCAAATGTTGTAACTAAACTTGAATTATGGGAATGGTTTAGAATGGAATCGCCGCCAGAAAATGAGGGATACCAATGGTGGGGACATGAAAATATAAATAAAATTTCAGAAGGACTTGGCAAAGATAACAATCATAGTGGAGCAAGTTTTGCATTCGCAATGCGAACCATGCAATACATTGCAAAGGAGGGATTTTCACAATGGAAGAAAAAAAAATATTAAGAATGCAAAGTAAAATAATAAAGAAAACTACTTATTATTTTATAATAAATTTTTCAAATGGGAAATAAAGTATCTATTCGCAAAATAGGATTCGAGGATGTGAAATATCTTTTAAACAAAGGTACTCGATTTATTATCATCAATACATTGGATGAAAGAGACCAAGCATGTTTAATTAAAGGTACTATTTCGCCAACCGAAGAGATATCAATCATTAATAAAGCAATTTCTAATCCTACATTACATATAGTAATTTATGGTAGAAATTATACAGATGAAAGTATATATAAAAAATATGAAAAATTGTTGTCTCTAGGGTTTAATAATATTTTTGTATATGCCGGAGGGATATTTGAATGGTTATGCTTACAGGATATTTATGGAGAGAATGAATTTCCTACTACTTCAAAAGAACTGGATATTTTGAAGTATAAGCCATTGCCAGTATTAAATACGCTACTTCTTACAGATCTGGATTAACAAGCCAAGATCTCATCCCAGTTATTATTTACATAATCTGGAACGGGAGTTTTTGTTTTCATAAACGAAATGATTTTCTCGTTCCAATCGGATGGAAGTTTATTAATAAATTCTACATTGCCATCTAAAATTAGTGTATCGCAACTACTATTGTTAATCCAATTTTCATGATAATTATGACATTTAACAGAATATTCTATAGGTATAGTTTCTCCTTCGCGAGCTCTGATACCAATTCTGTTTTGACAAATTTCAGGATCTGTTTTGACATAAATAATCCCATTCAATGGATATTGTTTAACGAACTCATCAAACCATCTATTATAAATATCATAATTAACCAATTCGATCTTTTTATCGTCATATAACATTTTTGCAAACACGTTTCTATCTGTCCATACAGATCTTTCGCATATAATAATTACATTTTGCCTTTTTTCGATTTCTCTTTTAAGAATAGTCAACCGCGAAATATACGCCATCATTTGAAATGAGAACGCATATTTATTTTGATCAGCATAAAACTTTTCCAAAATAGTTACACCATTTTCATCTTTAATGGTGTTCCATACGTCAACAGGTTCTTGTAGGAAGATAATTTCATGGTTCCTTAGGGATTTAGGTAAGCACTTGCTCAAACATTTCACTAATGTTGATTTGCCAGATCCGATATTTCCTTCTACGCTAAATATAATAGCCATTGTTTGATTATTATATTTATTTTAATTTTAAATGAATGTTTCAATTTAATTTTAGAATTCTCTATTTACAATATATTTTGATACTGCGCATCCTTCTAACAAATAAGTATAGTAAAAATATACATAAACAAATCTGCAATTTATGTATATGATAATATTCAATAGTTGGTATGGTAGATTAGGAAACAACATTATACAATTAAAAAATGTGATACAAATAGCTTTTTATTATAAACATAAAATCTTATTTAGGGTCTCTCATCCCTTTTTTGATGTTAGAATTATACAAAGCTATTTTAGAAATAACGTAAATAATCAGCCAATAACGGATAAAAATCACTTTTACTTTGGAAAAAAAATAAAACATATTTCTCCAAAAGTATTTCAACATAATAACAAAGAAACAATTAATTTATTAAAACGCGCATTTATTATAAAGGATAAAGATATTAATATATTAAATGATGGTGATGTGGTAATACACATTAGAAGCGGGGACGTGTTTAGCAGTTGTCCGCATCCGCGCTATGCGCCTCCTCCCTTATCATATTATACTAATATCTTAAATAATATTAAATATAATAAAATAATAATAGTTTGTGAAGATAAGCTGAATCCTGTTGTTGATGAACTGCTTAAACAATATACACATAGCATTCACAATGTAAATTGTTTGAAAGATGATATAAAAATTATTTTGGGTGCGAAAAATATAATAAGTAGTGTTGGGACATTTGTATCAAGTTTGACTATGCTGTCTTCTAATATTTTAAAAGTATACAATACATCATTATATAAAAAAGAGTTACAACAATATTACATATGTAATAAACCGTGGAAGAATACAAAAATACAGAGAGACAACATTATGAATTATCAAATCAATCAATAACAGCTAACTTTTTTAACCATTATATATATTTATTTATTTAATCTACAATAAAATTGAAATAGGATATAAAATTAGGATAATATGGTATTATACTTACCATGGATCTAGCACAACGAAAATTATCAAAAGAAGAATGGGACTCTTTGGAGGTTCCAGTATCACAAGATGAATTGCGTATTTTGAAGCTTATACAAGATGGATACGACGATGTCAATATTGTTTACAATGATACATTGTCGTTGATTAACTTTATAAAAATTTCAGAAGGAGGAACTGAAGAACATCATAGGTTCTTATACGATGAGTATATCAAAACGCCATTTGATAATTTAACAAAGAAATACAAACTTAAGATGTCAAAAACAGAAAAGAAAAAGAAAAAGAAAACAAAGCTGAAAAAAGCGGATATTATTAGAATTCAGAATACTGATAAAAAAATCAAAGCAATAAGAGATAAAATATTTGAATTTGTTATCTTGGATACTTTGGAGGCTTTCCTGTCAACAAAAAAAGACGCGAAAAATAAACACTTTTATACATTGATTCAACTTATGAAGTTTAATGTATCCAATTTTAATACGATATTTGCAAATAAAATCAAAGAGATTACATCAGAAGCTATGAATGATTTCAGCAAAGGTAAATTTATAAAACATGCATATGATTATATTGAACGAAATAATCAACTTGTTAAGTACAGGGATATCAAACTTTACACACATCAAAAAGATTTGTTCGCACGATGTAAACAAAAGGGCGCAAAAATGCTTCTTTATCAAGCTCCAACCGGTACCGGGAAAACTTTGACTCCTATTGGTCTTGTAAAAGGAGGTCACAAAATTATATTTGTATGTGCTGCTAAGCACGTAGGCTTGCAACTAGCAAAGTCGTGTATATCATTAGGTATTAAGATCGCGGTTGCATTTGGATGCGCAGATCCTGGTAGTATTCGTCTACATTGGTTTGCTGCCAAGGAAACAATTAGGAATAGACGTACAGGAGGTATTTTCAGAGTAGACAATGAGGTTGGGGATAATGTTGAAATCATGATATCGGATATACAGTCTTATCTACCCGCAATGAATTACATGCGCGCTTTCAATAAACTAGAGGATATGATTCTTTATTGGGATGAACCAACGATTACATTGGATTATGAAACACATCCTTATCATGATTTACTGTCTAAAAATTGGCAACAAAATGAGATTCCGAATGTAGTTTTATCTTCAGCAACACTTCCCAGACAAGAGGAGTTAGAAGAAATGATATCTGGATTTTCAGCAAAGTTTAAAACTACTAATGTTGACAGTGTTGTAAGTCATGACTGTTCGAAAACAATTCCGATTTTGGATACAGATGGAAATATCGTACTACCTCATTTAGTATATGAAGATTATGAAAGGGTTAAAAGCAGTGTTAAACATCTCAAAAAATATAAAACGTTGCTAAGACATTTTGATGTTCGAGCAGTTACAGAATTTATCGTTTATGTTAATAAAAAAGTTGATATTAAAACACGTTACAAGATAGATGAGTATTTTGATTCTATTGAAGATATTACCGTAATGAGTATAAAAGAGTACTATTTGAAGTTGCTAACAGCAGTTAAAAATAGTTATACAGAAGTGTTTCAATATTTTAAAAACAAGAGAGTACCATTGCATCCAAAGCCTATTAAAATAACTACAAATGATGCATATACACTTACGGATGGTCCCACCATTTATTTAGCAAATGATATAGAAAAAATAGGCAAGTTCTGTCTTTTGACTGCTAAGATTCCTAGTGTTATGTTAGATGCCATTTTAGAGGATATGGGATTTAATGAAGGTGTAAGGATTGAAATGGAAAAAATCCAGAAGAATCTCGAAAAGGCTAGCGATGCTGCAGCCGAAGAAGATCGAGGCAAATCAAAGGGTTCGACGTCAGGTAAGTCTAGAGAAATCAGTAAAAAATCAGGTTCAGTAAAAGATGGTGATCAAACTACTCAACTACTATTGCAAAAGTATGAAGGGTTGCGAACAACTCTTAAACGAATCCGCTTGGGATTAAAATTTATACCCAATACGATTGAACATCTTAAAGAATGGCAACATTCCGAAGCCATATCGGCTTTTAAAAGCGATATTGATGATACTATTGTAGAAAAAATTATGCTTTTAGATATTGATGCAAATTGGAAAGTATTATTGCTAATGGGAATTGCAGTATTTGTGGATGTGAAGCAACTTACAAATGAATTAGGGCAAGTGAAAAAGTGTATGAAAGATTATGTATCTATTATGAAAGAATTGGCTGAAAAGCAGAAATTATATTTGATCATTGCTTCATCTGATTATATTTATGGAACAAATTATCAATTCTGTCACGGATATATTGGTAAAGATCTTGGAGAAATGTCACAGGAAAAGTTGATTCAGGCTATTGGAAGAGTTGGTAGATCGTCAGCTAGACAAGATTACAGTATTCGATTGAGGAGCAATAATATGATTGATACGTTGTTACAGGTTTCGAACCATAAAGTTGAAGTTATGAATATGAACTCATTGTTTCATAATAATGAAGAAGATGAATAGAAATTAAATAATTAATATATATAATATGTCGAATATTGTAGAAGCCGGCAGAAAAAAATTTTTTTGTTTGTCATTTTTAACATTTTTTAGAAGAAGAGCTAAAGTAGAACCATATGATCCGGTAGACTGTAGTATATGTTTTCTTCCTATTGGAGCATCTCGAAATTATTATTATAAGTGCCAACATGGGGAGTTCTGCAAATTGTGTTTAGAAAAATGGCGAGACAAACACAATAATTGTCCAATATGTAGAGCTGAACCAAAAAAAAATATAAAAAATCACTGCGAAAAAATAGTAGGGCACGAAGAAGACATTTATTACGTCTTCAAGTTGAACTACATTCGAGAAGAAGCGCATAGTATTTTTTCAAAAATATGAAATATAAAATGAATTGTTCTCAATAAAAGAATAAATATCATGAAGCAAGTTCCAGTAGACATTGAAATTTCAAGAGGTGGTGTACCACGTTTCCAAGCCATTGTAGCTCTATATCCTTCATTTATTTTTCTATCTATATCTTTATCAGAAGGAGGGTATATAATTTCATAGAAAGTGGGCGACATGGAAATATGAAAAAACGGACCTCTGCCCGCCGATGCTTCAATATCTTTCATTTCTTTGATCGTATTGGAAAATCCACCATCAATTGCTTGTCGTCCATCAACCCCAGATTTATATGAGCAATATAGTGGTACATGCAATGATGAGTGAAAACATTCTCGCAAGTGTTCAGTATTACGCCAGCACGTATATTTTTGATATTTATTAAAAAAACGTGTAACGCCCATTGCAAATCCTCGTTTATTCAACATTTCTACACTTCTATGATCTTTGAGAATACAATCTAACATTTCTTCATGATATATACTCATTTTACCACACCATACACCACCTTTACGCGCTTGCCTTGCCAGTCGCATATAGATAGCTCGTAGCTCAGTCCAATTTATTCCAAGTTGAACACCTGCACCAATTACAGAACCCACTGAATCACCGCTAATTTTCATATAAGAACCAAGTTTACCGGTTAATCTTCCACCTGATTTTATTTTAGCATCTTCCCACTGTTCTTCCAATGCTTTAACGACGCCTATATGAAAAGATGATGCCCACGCGCCGCCGCCAAAATGAAAATTCTTAGGAAATTGTTGTGTTTGAATAGACATATATAAGTATATAAATTTTAGTATTATATCATAGTTTAACCAATAATTGCAATTAGTGAATTTATATAAAGATTCCATTACAATAAATATATGCAATTTTATTGGATATTAACATCCCATATTGTTTCTATTTTACCAATGGGACAATGTTTATGGACATTTAAAAATCATAAAACATATGATTCTCTGTTGACATTTCTACATTTAGCCTTTACCGTTTTTTTTTCTATTTGTTATCATACTGATGATTATTCCGATATCGAGGTACCTCTTAATTCAAGACCAGTTTGGACGATTTTAGATCATTGGAGTTCAAGTATATGTATAGTAGAGGGCGCCTTTTACGGGTTAAAAGTAAGAGACCCTATAATTTATATTATGTCATATGCCTCCGGAACTATTTTATTATTTTTAAAAGTGGCTGATCAGAAGTTTGTATCACATTTTTATGTATTTTTGAGTATTTTTCTTACAATGATTTTTAAATATCGAATTACATTAAAGTATTTTAAAAAATATTATATACGTTCTTTAATTGCATTTTCTTGTGGAAGCGTTGCTACATATTCTATATATGCTCCAAATTTTGGATATGATTATGTGACGTGGCATCCGATATGGCACACATGTATATTTATTACCTCATTTATGACCAACTCTTTACGACATTCATATGACAAAGAACTTTTGGATAAAGCGGAATATACAAGAGCTGCATCTGATTCCATTTAATTAATTACAAATGATTTAATTGTAATTAATCGAATTTACCTATTGACCGCCTCGTAGCCGAAGTACGAGATGCAATGTCGCCTCCTTTTGGATGTTATAGTCGGTCAGTGTTCTACCATCTTCCAACTGCTTTCCGGCAAAAATTAAGCGTTGCTGGTCTGGCGGAATTCCTTCCTTATCCTGAATCTTGGCTTTCACATTTTCAATGGTATCACTTGGTTCAACATCCAATGTTATAGTTTTTCCTGTCAAAGTCTTCACAAATATTTGCATTTCTACTCTATTAATCCAAAAAATGTTTAAGTCAATTTACATATATTTATTACATTTATATGACAATATTTACACCTTCCGGTGTAGAGATTCGATGATCTTCGTCAATGGTATTGTATGTTTTTGGAATTTTCATGTAGGCACTATTTGCACGTTCATCTTTTACAGAAATTGTTCCAACATTGTAGGCAGAATATAATTTCATTGAAACAAGCATAAAAAATGAGATAAATGTTGTTAAAGTATTTGAACCCGCGTAATTTTGATATACTATTGCACCGGAAACACAAAAATTAACTACCATTAAAAATAGTGCAATATAAACGGTCTTAATATATTGATTGTTTAATTTATTCATTTGTTTTTTAAACGCGGGATATAACTCAATTTCGAAATCTAAATTTGTATTTGATTTTTGTTCATCTATGTCTAAATATTCAATACACCAGTTTTCGCGTTTTAATTCAATAAAATACAAAGTACCTATAGATGCAAATGTTACAAAGTTACATGCATTTGCGCCAACTCTTAATTGTTCTGTTGTCATAAAATTTTCAGTTGCTGTACATAACTGATTACCGCACTGTTGTGGGACAAATACAACCAAGAAAGTTCCCATAATAATTTTGTAAAACTCCAGAAGCATATAGAACGCAGTCATAATACGTTGTTTGGAATCAACGTCTAGTTTCATTATATAATAACTAGAGATTGATTATAATAGTGAATAATATGACATAAGACCGCCAATAATAGCAATATTTTTCATAAAATAATTTCTCTGACCAGGATGTGTAGGAAAATGATAAATCAAAGTAGCTAAAATTGTAAATATAATGAGTACAATAACTGATAACTTTGCTAGTTTATTACTTGTATAATTGAATATATTGCCTACTATTATCAAAGGGGATATAAACTCAATTAATATTGCTCCGAAAATAGCAAGTTTAAAAAGAATATTGGGGAAAGATTTTAATTTTGTCATGTTTTTCATTCCCAAGGCAGTTGCATTAAAATTAGTTATTTTACTAAAACCCGCAACTGGGAAAATAAATGTAAGAAGTAATGCTGCAATAAGTTCTTTCATTTATTATATAATTTGATTTTTTTTTCAAAATTAAATTAAGTTCCTTTCTACAAGATTTTACGTATTCAGTATTTGATATATATTTCAGAAATAAACTATTCAACTGATCTAAAACAAATGGCAGTTTCCTTTTAATGTCAATTATTAATGCTACTCTAATGCCCCTTGTTTTCTTTTGGACTTCATGAAAATGTGTATCATCAAATAAAAAACCGTCCTTTTCTCTCCAAAATAGTTTATTATCACCTTTAACTTTAAGATAATCTTTAGTATCGTTACTACTAAAAAGTGTATAATGATATCTTAAAATGCCAGCATAAGGACCTCTGTGTTCGGGTATATCCTTTTTACCTTTAATCACGCTATAAAAACACGTGTAAATATCATTATCCTCTATTAATTTTGTAAGCAAAGGAAATTTATCTTGATTGACATTGCCATAATATTTGATGTTGAAATATCCATATTTATTATTTGTTTCATGAAATTCGTTTGAAAAAATACCAGGATTAATTAATTTATATTTAGAATAGTTTTCATTAAATTCGTTTAATAGTTCGTCGTGGTTTTTTTGTAATAATTTATGAATATCTAAATTTTTGTATTTAAATATACATGTATCATCGTGTAATTTATAAATTGTATTTAGCAACCCCATAGTTACAAGAGGTATATTTTTGTAATAGTTAGTAAATTTATAGATCGGTCTCTGTCTTCTATTAATTTCAGTTGATATAAAAGATAAAATGCATATAACAATGATAAAATAAAACAACATTGTATTTTAAAAATAATATATTTTTTTTATCTTTACTTAATATATAATGCCAGGTTATATGACAGGATCTCGTAAACGCAAATCGCGTGGAAAGCGCAAACGCACTCGCACTCGCAGGGCGAAGACTCATCGCAGAAAGAAGCTTCATAGAAAAAGAACTAGAAAGGTTCAAAGAAAGCGAAGACGTAAAAGAAAGCGTTAATATAATTATTTAGATTATTTACTAAATTATTATAAGCATTTTATTCCATTACCATTGGTATATTTTTCTCGAAACACCAAGCAGCTACTAAACACATTTTTTCAAGGCCAATTTCCCCTTTCCCCGGTCTTTCATGTCTATCTTTTTTACAATCGCACTTTCCTTTCGAATCGTTGAAATGCACTAAAACGATGCTTTCTGGAAATTCTGAATCCCAATCTAAAATAAATTTAATGGGATCGTGACCAGCAGCAAATACGTGACATGTATCAATGCATATTTTAATTTTTTCTTTTTCTTCTTCTGTAAATCTTTTATAGAATTTTTTTAATTCCTCAAACTGCCAACACGTCTCAGATCCTTGTCCAGAAGTTGTTTCAAGAAGCAAAGGACAACTTGTTGAAACACTTTTCAAAACTGTAATCAAATTATTATACATGTTATCAAGAGCTTCTTCAATAGCCATTTTGCAGGATTTACCACAATGTACTACCACACCTTTAAATCCCATATGCATTCCATTATTAAACTCCCATTGTAGACAAGGAAGTGCTTTTTTTCTGAAATCTATTGGAGCCCAGCATAAATTTACTAAATACAGTGAATGAATAAATACATTTAGATTATTTTCAGTTATAAATGTTTTGGTTTCATTATAGTCTGTCAAAGTGACTCCAGGTCTTCTCCACCATTTTGGTGATCCGGAAAATAGTTGAACTGGTTTGGTTAGATTTTCGGGTTTGGTTTCATAGAATGCTCGCAAGGATCTAATAAAACTACCTGATTTGTGGATATGCGTTCCTATATTCATGGTTATATTGTGTGTTAAAACAAAAAGTTTTTAAATTTATTCAATTTTCTATATAAGAATTTATTTACATTGCCAATACATAGGATATCCTTGAAAACGCATGTCCCATCTTTTATATGTCAAAGTGTCTGGGATTTCATAATTTTCATAATCTTCTCCTTTTGAATTACCTCGACTTAACGTCTGAACACAATAATAATCTTCCAGGTAACGATCAAAATATTTTGTCAGGAGTTGATTTCTAATTTCGTCGTGCTCTGTATATTTTGCAGGCGTTATGAGTTTGTTAACTGTATTGAGTTTTTCAACTCTTTCAGCAACTATATTATGACTACAATCACGTTGTGTAGCTGGGAATTCTTGAAATCTCCATCCATATTTCCAATAAAATCCAATTACATTTTCCATAGCATTTAATTTTAAGTATTGATAACCACCCTTTATACCAACTCTTTTTAAACAATCCAGCATATCTTTCCCGCTTTTGACTTTAACACCGTGTCTTTCTTTTACAGCGGAAGAGGGTTTTCCTCGCAGTGAAATATTGCCGATAATTTCTAAAGTATAGTATTTGAATTCTAAGGCGGGCATTCCCTTATGTGGATAAGTATGTTCCTCTCCGATGCCATCAGTGGATACCGAGGCTAGTCCTCAATGATTGTCTTTTACCATTTTTAGAGTCAAAATTAAGTAGTATAAATTTTGGAGGTGAATTATAATACTCTTTTTCGTCCGGATCTTGGGTTCCGAAAATGGCTTCTCTCACAAAATCACGAGGAATGGGTAAGAACATTTTATAATTTACCTATTTTTCTAGCAATTTTATTTGTTTTTTTGACCAACGTTTACCCCTTCGTGTAATAGAATAAAAGTTGTCATTTAATTTGCGCATTTCTATATTTTCTTTGGATTTTAAATCAGATAGTTTTCTGCACGGTGTACTTTGTTGTTTAAAACATAATGCTCCCATCATATGGATAGTTGATAATTGTTAATATAGTTTGTAATAACTTACAAAATATATTTAGATTCAATTTTTTTGATTACTTATTGCGTTGGTAAATGATTAGACACATAATCTGCCACATGGCTTGGATTAATTTTATGTTGTTTATTTTTAGTTTTGTGTTTATTTTTTCTGACGTGCGACGATGTATCATCATAATCGGAATCATAATCAGAATCATAGTCAGAATCATAATCATCATCTATTGATCCCGGATAGTAATCTTCTTCTTGTCTTTTTTTATTTCGTTTATTTCTTTTAGTTGGAAAAATGGCTAAATCTTTACCGTGGGCAAACAGATTATAGACAATTACAATTAAAATTAATACGAGAACTAGTATTATTAATGCATCAACAAAGCTCATTTATAATATATAAGGATATTTTTAGAAATAAAATCTACGACGACGAGGACCATAACCTCTTCTAAATCTTGGACCCCATCCGCGTCTTAAAGGTCTCGCCCATCCTGTTGGTATATTCCACATAGGATATTGACGGTTAACATAAACCACTTCAGATTTATGATTGGCATGTTTTCTAGGGATTTGTATTACAAAGTAAATAAGAACTATTAAAAGAACAGCAATTAAGATAAGACCGTTATTCATATATATTAAATGCGTATAATAATTTTCTAGATAAGAATTATTATATTATAATGATTATGAGTTTGCTAACTCTAAGCTTAGTTAGAGTATGCAAGACCACCCATACCACTCATGACACGAAGGACATTGTAGTTGGTGGCGTAGACACGCACCTTAGCTGTGGCATCACCTCCAATAGCGTTGGTAGAAAGGACAAGCTGAAGAGTAGCGTTGTCAATTCTGGACATATTGCAGGTTCCACTTGGCTGATGCTCCTCAGGGCGGAGTGCGAACGAGTAAACGTTGATTCCGGTGTCTGGGTTGCGTGTGTGGTGTTGGTATGGCTGAACAAGGTCGAAGTAGGTACCTTCGCGCTCAGAAAAGCGATCCTGTCCGTTAAGCTGAAGCTTAGCAGTAACAACTGGGTTCTGTCCCCAGCAGTGCAAGTTAAGTGCGGTTTCAGCAAGAACGAATGCGCCGGCATCCGAAACACCAGAGTCAGGGATTTTGCTGACTGGGAATGGAACATTCATTGCAGGGGCAGTGCACGTAGGCGCCCATGCACCTTTGGATTTGCTCTCGATATCATAAGGGCTGGCGCCGTTGTGTGAGAGTTCGCCGTAGCCCCACTCGGCGGGGTCTGACTTCCCGAAAGCGTTGCCCCACTGGATTCCAGTTTGTGGAAGAGAATCTGCCCCAGGATCCTGGAACATACCTCCACCGAGTTGATCAATGAAAGCTGCGTTTCCGCTCCCAGGGTTTCCATTTTCTTCTATAGTAACTCCCAAAGGACCAGAGAATGCATTGATTGAGTTAACAAGAGCATCAAGGGCATCAGTGTAGTTAAATGGCTGAGCGCCCATAGCTTTGTTAAGGTGTGTTCCCAATAAGAACGATGAACAATAATCAACATTGGAATCTGGCTGAACAACAAAGATCAACTCCTTACAAGGATGGTTGAAATTAAGTTTGATTTTGTTGGACGAAGAACCAACGGATTCATCTCCAGTAAACTGAAGCTGTTCAATAAGGTATTCGTGTGGGTTTTGGGCCATACGTCTGCGCTCATCAGTATCAAGGAAAACGTAATCAACGTAAAGCGATGCTGCAACAAGGGATTTCTGGTAAGAAACAGCGTCCTTAACAGAGGTTCCTGCTTTTGGCGCTTTTCCACCAAAAACTTGACCACCATCCTCCGCAGACCTGGCATCATCACCAAGATTAGTAACAGCGAAAAGAACCTCGTCAGAAGGACGAAGCTCGAGGTTGATGCGGACTTCGTGGTACTGAAGGGCAATCAAAGGCAATGCCAAACCGGGGTTACGGCAAAACCAAAACTGAAGTGGGACATACAAGGTAGTCTCAGGCAAGGCGTTGCGGGGTGCGCAGACGGCAGCTGGGACAGTGTTGTTGGCGCAGGCAGAGTCAACATCAGCGAACAAAGGGTCAACTAAGTAAGTAAGCTGGGTTGTTTGCCCGACCATTTTGTTGTATCCACGCTCTTGCTCAGCGGTAAGGGTAAGCTGGTTCCAGATGTGCATCCAGTCACCATACTGGCGATCGATGCGCTGACCTCCAATCTCAACCTCAACCATAGAGATAAGCTGCTCACCTGGGTAGTCCAACCAGCGAGCATAAACCTTGTCGCACTCTTTAGGATTGCAGCAGGAGTCCTGGCCAATCTCTGGAAGAGTTACCTGAAGGTAGGTGCGGTATGCCAAATCACCATTTCTGGAGATAGTGCACTGCACACGGCGACCGAAATCGGCTTGGCCGTTAAATGTTTGTTCAATAGATTCCATAGCAAAGTTAGTGTGTCTGCGGTAGGTCACTTTCCAGAAAGTGATCTGTGGGTTACCGGTCAAATAGACGTCTTGTGCGCCGTAGGCTACGAGTTGCATTAATCCTCCTCCCATTCTGTTATAATATTGCTAAAGAAAAAAATTTTACGAGAAAACCATTAATTAATCGAATTAATTGTCTAAAATTTTTTTCATATCAAAATTCTCCTTCATGAATCCTTTGAGATAATCATCTAAAAATACTTCTTTTTTACCTTCATGATTTTTAGTGAAAATATATGCATTATTATTTTTTTTTATTGTCCATCCATTTTCTAAAGCATTGTATAAAAACACCATTTTATGCAACTTAATGGGGTCAATTGTGGTTTCCTGACAGTCATTAACATGAATATCCATTGTTAATTGGAGAGAAAAGAGATTATATATTTCTACACAAAAGAAGATTTGTTGAAAAAGTAAATTAAATACTTTATTAATAGTTCTATATATGCCTGCTTTCAAACCCAAAGCAACAAAAAAAATTGGGAAGAAAACAAAAAACAATGTTACTGTAGACAGTAAACATCATGAAAAAATGGAAGAGTTTAAATCAACAGAACTTACGGTGTTACCATCTCTTATATCAGAAAAAAAAGAAATCAAAAATAAATTAAAAAAAAATAATATAAATATCGAAGAACGACTAAATCTTGAAGATAAACTTCGACAAATACGGATAGATATAAAAGTCAATAAAATAAAGAAAAAGAATTATTTGTTAGATAATGCAGAACATGTTTTTGATTATTTTGAAAAAAAGAAAAAAACATCAAAGGGAAAAAATAAAACTAGAATATTACATTCTTTTTTTGATAAAAACAAAAGCGAAAAAACATCTGATAAATCAGATGAACTTTCATCCATTCAAAAATATTTAACAAATATTGATGAAAACTTTTTTGACATTTCACAGTATACAACTAAACACGATATATGTGAAAGTTGTAAAGGCGAATTAATCTCTGTTGATTATGAGGGTGTTTTGATATGTAAAAAATGCGGAAATCGATTTTCTTATTTGGTCGAACACGAAAAGCCCTCATACAAAGAACCGCCTAAAGAAGTATGTTTCTATGCTTACAAAAGAATTAATCACTTCAGAGAAATTCTTGCTCAATTTCAAGCTAAAGAAACAACACAGATACCGGAGGAGGTTCTTATTAATATAAAAGCACAAATCAAAAAAGAACGTATCAGTTTAAAACAAATGACAAATAAAAGAGCAAAAGATATTTTAAAAAAATTAGGTTATAATAAATACTATGAACATATACCATTTATTAAAGATAAATTGGGAATTAAACCCCCCTATAATGAGTCCAGAATTAGAAGATAAATTATGTAGTTTGTTTATGGATATTCAACGTCCATATGCCAAACATTGCCCTGATGACCGTGTCAACTTTCTTAATTACTATTATGTTTTATACAAAATGTGCGAGTTATTAGGAGAGACGCAATTCTTGCCATTTTTTCCAATGTTAAAAGATCCTGTAAAAAGAATAGAACAAGATGAAATTTGGAAAAAAATTTGTTTTGAATTAAGATGGGAATATGTCCCTACAATATAATAAATTGAATTGTAAAAATTTATTATATTAACATTATCCTCCATAACAATAATTCAAGCATGTCTAAGAATCAACCAGTACAGTTAGGATTGTGTTGTATTAATACAATCTTGCGCGAACAAAAACCACCAATATTCTGTTCCAGAAAAATGATAATGAGAAAAATAGAAGAACTGGGAATTGATGAACTTAAATTAAAAATCATACAAAACCTCGCGGATCTTTATAAATTAATTCAGTGGAATGAAGCAAACGGTATTAAAGTTTTGCGGATTTCAAGTGAGTTATTTCCACATAAAAGTAATCCTAAAGTAGAAGATTATACAATGGATTTTGCAGATAAGTTGCTTAAAAAAATTGGCAAATACGCTAGATCACTGAATCATAGACTCACATTTCATCCTGGTCAATATAATGTAGTAGGAACTCCTAACGAGAAATGTTTCCATCAAACCATTTCAGATTTAAGTTATCATGCAGAAGTATTAGATAGAATGGAAATGGGAAAAGATTCTGTAATGGTAGTACACGGTGGTGGTAAATATGGCGATAAACAAAAAACGTTAGACAGATGGTGTGAAAATTTTAAAAGATTACCCCAACCTGTTCAAAATAGACTTGTACTTGAAAATTGTGAAAAATGTTTCTCGATTGAAGATTGCATTTATGTATCTAGAAAGGTGAATATACCAATTGTATTTGATACACATCACTATACTTGTTATAATTTGATGCATCCAGATGAAACACTAAAACCAGAGAGCGAATACATAGAAGAAATTTTGAACAGCTGGAAAAGACGAGGTATTAAACCTAAATTTCATGTATCCGAACAAGGAAGCGGTAGATGTGGTCATCACTCAGATTACATTGAAGTAATTCCTGCATTCTTATTAGAAATCCCGGTAAAATATAAAGTTGAAATTGATATATTGATTGAAGCTAAAGCAAAAGAACAGGCGATATTCAAGTTATATAGTAAATATCCTTTCTTGAATTGCAAAGTATAATTTGTTTTAAGATTATACTAAACTAATTTATTTACATACGGGGGAATCCAACAAGATTGGCTCCCATACCAAAACCGGCACCGGAACGGGCACCAACTGCCATACTAGGGACGTAAGTGTCCAAGATGGAAAAGGTTGCTGCAGCCGTAAGAGCAATGAGCATAACTTCATCTAAGTTAAGAGAGCGTTTTGGGATAGCATAGGCTGCGATTGCTACCATGATACCTTCAACTAAGTATTTGACGACGCGACGGATAAGTTCGCCGAGATCTAAGAGACTTCCTAATTCACCGAGCATTATATAATAATCTCTAGAAAAAAAAATTATAAGCTGTAAAAAATAACTTAAAATAATAAGACTACTCAAATATATAAATGACTAAAGAATTAGCTTTTGAAAGACAAAATTTAGCTGACGGATCTTCTAATCCTAAATATGTCGATTTACTTGATGAAGATAAACCAGTTGCAGGACAAAAATTTACTTGTATTTCATTTGTGAGCCCTGATAATATTTTGAAAAAGAAAGATTTATTTTTCTTCGAGGAATTCCTAAAGCATTGGGATTACACCAAAGGAGTGCAGAAATTTACAGCATTTCTTAATTTTTTATCTTATAAATATAGTATGAATTTTGATAAAATTATGGGTGATTTCCAAGAGTATGTAAAAAGCGAACAAAAAGACCTTGTCCAAACCACAATTGGAGATGACTACAAAAACTTTATTGATGCTAAAGAAGAGGATCTTGAAAAGACATTTAATGAGTTGTACTCATTCCAGACAAATACTCGCGGACTAAAAGTCAGAGGCTCATTTCCTTCACAAGAGGAGGCTGAGTTAAGGTGCAAATTGTTAAGAGAGATTGATCCCAATCACGATGTTTTTGTGGGTCCAGTTGGAATGTGGATGCCGTGGGATCCACAAGCGTATAAAACAGGACGTGTTGAGTATCTAGAGGAGGAACTTAATCAACTCATGCACGAAAAGAATAAAAATGAAAGACAAGCCAAACATGAATTTGAGAAAAGAGTAGCTGAAACTAAGAAAAAAGCAATAGAAGAAAATATTAAAATTGCTCAGGAAAGCGGTAATAAATTAACTCAAAATGTAGATAAGGATGGAAATTTGGTAGGTATTGGAGTTACAAGTACAGAGGATAAATTAAATGAAAAGGAAGTTATAAGTTCTGCCGATATCAGAAAAGAATTGTTTGAGGGAGCTAATATTAGAACGCGTGAAACAGACAAAGAGGAAGCCAAAAAGATGGAGCAAAGTGATGAAAATGTAAAAACAAATGTAGATATGGTAATTTCTGAGAAAGATGGCTCTGATGGAAATAATTAAGTATTAAATTGAAATTAATTAATCGAATTATATAAAATAAAACCAATATCTTATATAATTATACATGAATCAAACGCCCAATCCTCCAACTGAAATTTCTCCAAATTCTTTAAAAGGTAGAATTACTCCAATAAATATGGAAAATAGAAGTAAAATCAAAACTCCACCCCCTGCTCCCAAAAAAAAACCTAAAAATAAAAAGAAAAAAAAGAAAACTCACAGATGTGGGTTTGATGGTTGTAGAAAGAAACTTAATTTAGTTCAACAAAATAAAACATGTAAATGTGAATTAATGTTTTGTTCAAAACATTTTCCATTTGAAGATCATAATTGCTCTTTTGATTATAAAGCATTTTCAAAAAAAAATATGAAACGACTGTAAGTTTGGGCGGCGGATCATTTACCAAAGTAAATATAATTTAGTTACCATCTACTCTTCTTTACATTAATTGTAGGACCCTTCCTTCCTGCGGTTGGGTCATAATTATCATCTTCATCATCGCTTCCCAAATTTTTACTCATCTCCCAAAATTCTTTACTTCCCAATTTAAAGTCTCTATGCGCACTAGCTTTGTACCAAAAGATTTGATCTTCTAATTTATTAGATTTTGCATTGTTTGTCACTACTAAACATTCATAATTTTCTGTACATTGATCCATTACTTGACAAAAAGATTCAAAAGTTGGAAACATCCCAGCAAAGTTTTCATAAATCCTTTTCCTATTTGCAATGTAAGGCTCTCTTAAGATAAATGTGTAATCTATATTAGTCCGCAAATTTGGCGGAATTCCAAGAGGATACTGCATTGTAATAATTAACATAATTTTCCAATGACGACCATTCATGAAAAGGAGTCTCATTAATTTGTCTCTTGACCAAGAATTATCATATAAGCAATCGTCAAGAATACAGAAAGCTCTTCCATCTATATTTGATCTACCATAAGCCGTCTTTTCCTTTTTAACTTGCTTTATCACCATTTTTTGTCTTTTTAAAACATTCTCAATAATGGCAGTGTTATATTCATCATGAATGAATAATTTAGGAACTAATGAACCATAAAAACCATTACCCGCTTCTGTCCCTGAAATTACCGTACCAATTGGAATATCTTGATGATAGTATAGCAAATCTCTAACCAAAAAACTTTTTCCTGTATCTCTTCTCCCAATTAATACAATAACTGGACCGGACGCTTCATTTGCTTTAAAAGAGATATTTTTCATATCGAATTTTTTCAGCTCTAAATTCATTATTATTATATGCTTATTTAATAATTTATATATAAATTACGCACAAATCCAGTTAAAATTAATAATTTCTTTTATCTATAAATAACAATGTTTGAAATTTTTTATAAAAAAAACGATAATTCAGCCTTATTTAAAGAATTTGACTTGAATAAAATTAAGAATATTCAAAATTATATCCCATTATATGGAAAATTTTTTAATTTGGAAGAAACTAATTATCAAAACATTAATTTAAACCAACCATATCAAATTACAAATTTAGAAAAAACAGACCAAAAAAATACATATAATTGCCAAGTTAAATCTAATAATAATGAAGAAGGCGCCAAAGCATTTTTTAAATTCTCACCATTGATCGATCCTATTAAATTTATGGTGGGAAAATATGGAGATTTGACCGAAGAATCGAAAAAATCGTTACCCAAACTATCTCAAAATACTTGTCATCCTAAAGTACTTGATTCTAATAATTCAGCTTATGTGGATGGATTTTTTACTTATTTGACAAGCAATGTTTTACATAATCATAAATTTATTCATGGATTGGACTTTTTTGGGTCTTTTTTGGGAATTCAAGAAAAATTCCATATGAATATTTTTGATGATTTAGAATATTTAAATGATAGCAAATATTTCCATGAACAGAAAGGTAAATTATTTGATATTGAAGCAATTGATGATGAAATGTTTTTTGACGCAGATACTAGAAATTATAAAAAAAAATTGAGGATTGATAAAAATATTAGCAATAAATCGATATATTCCTTGAATGGAGAGAATTTTGATGACTTATTTATTACCACATCCACTATAAATAATGAACCTGTAAAATTAACGGAAGCTTTGGTATTCGAATTTAATCTTAAAAATAAAAACGCTCAAAATAACAGCAGTAGAAAAAGCGATTCTACGTGTTCGTCCCGTTCATCGCATACTTCAGACGGTTCAAATAAAGAAGGATCATCTTCTAGCGATGAAGAGGAAGAAGGGACCATGTCTTCTTTTAGCAGTATGGATTCTGATATTATTTGCAATGCCGTTATCAAAGATTTCCCAGTACAAATTATTTGTTTGGAAAAGATGGAAGCGACTCTTGATTCATTGCTGGGTGAAGAATTATCCGATCAGGAATGGCGATCTTGCTTATTTCAAATAATTATGACATTAATAGCATATCAAAAGATGTTTAATTTTACGCACAATGATCTTCATACCAATAATATCATGTTTAATAAAACTGACAAACAATTCATTTATTATAGATACAATAAAGTTTATTATAAGGTACCTACTTATGGGAGATTATTCAAAGTAATAGATTTTGGTAGATCAATCTATTCATTTAAAGGTAAGTTTATTTGTAGTGATAGTTTTCATCCAAAAGGTGATGCAGCTACTCAATACAACTGTAAACCATATATGAATGACAAGAAACCTAGATTGGATCCCAACCCTTCATTCGATTTATGTAGATTGGGTTGCGCGTTATACGATTTTTTTATGGATGATATAGATGATGTTAAAACATGTGGCGATCCAATAGCTGCATTAATAAGCGAATGGTGCTGTGATGATAAAGGAAGAAATATTTTGTATAAAAAATGCGGTGAAGAGAGGTATCCTGATTTTAAATTATATAAGATGATTGCCAGATCTGTTCATAATCATACACCACAAAAACAAGTGTCGAAATCAGTATTCAGTTCGTTTGTTTCAAATAGGAAGAAATGTGGCAAAAAGAAATTTATCGATATCGATGCATTACCAATTTATGTATGATTTTTCTTGTTAATATATATTATATGAACAAGAAAGCTAAGGGATATTTATTTATAGCGATTTCACTACTATCTGTAGCAGGAATGTCTTTAATAGCATTTGCCTTAAAAAACAACGCTAGGAAAGCTAAAAAAAAGAACCGTGGACCTTCTCGGAGTTTTTAAATAATGGCGAAACTATAACATATAAAACAATATTTGTAGGAGTTTCATATGGTATTATAATAGGGCTGATTGACGTTTTAGGTATTTGGTATGTTTTAAAATATTTAAAAGTATTCATGCCAAAAGGTAATTTATTAGACGCTGGGATAGCAGAGGTTTATGCAAGCGTATTGGCTGTTATTTTTGGCACATTTGTTAGTCACTCTATTAAAACAGTTATACCTCCCGATAATACAATACCAATGTGGTCTGATGCATTTGGTGTTTTGATCGGTTGTTTGATAACATTAACAATTATGACTAAAACTTAATTAAAAGTCAGGACTATTAGTAAATACCACAGGAACGTTGGTTATATTTTTGATAGGTTCTATTTGGGTATAAACAAATATTCCGGAAACAAAACTAATATAAACTACTAAAGTATCACGCATTAATTTTTTCAACGGTACAGTCTCTTTAATAATAAATCTCATTTCGATAAATCGAAAAATAAGGTAAACGCAACTTACAATAATTCCTTGAATAAACATATTGTTGTCCATTATATTTATTCATAAATAATAGATTTGGGATTTTTCCGCACTTAACTTAAAATTTCAACCCCTTCAAGTATAGGTTTATCCTCTAATTTTAGCTGACCATCTAATACTTGAATATCCAATGCGTCTAATTTTGGAGAATTATCAAATATTTTAATTTTTTCGAGATTAAAATCATCCTCATCGTCTTCCTCTTCTTCTTCTAGTTTTCTCTGTTCGTTTCTTTCATGACTAATTTTTTCTAATCTATCGAGTGTTTTTGGAGCAGAAACCAGAGCACTACTAGCCGTTGTTATTTTAGTAGGGGACTCTTTTGTATTATAATTCATTACGCTATCATTATTGCTAAAACTAATTGATGTTTTTGGAGATGAAGCGATTTCTGTTGTAATAGGGATGGCTTTCAAAGGTACAACTGTATCAGTGGAAATTTTAAGAGATGCTGGAATTATATTATCTGATGGTTTTAATGAAGTTACATTATTTTCTAAATCACCTTCGGGAAGTTCTTCAGGAGAATTAATCACGAGGGCGGGTTTTGTTAAATCGGCTTCCTTATTATCATCCGTTTTTACAACTATCGCGGTTTCCTCACTTGCCTCAGCGACGACGTCTTCCGTCTTTTTACCCTCTTCTTCCTTTTCCTCTAATTTTTTCTTTTCTTCCTCTTCTGCTTTAATTTCATCTGCGGATTTTTCAACAGTTTCTTCTACAATCTCCTCTTCTTCTGTTTGATCGATATACGCCCTTAAAATTTTTTCGACTGGCATATTATCGCCAATAACTTTTAAAATACATTCCCGAATTATGATTTCACATTCTCGCATGTTTTTCTGCTGTTGAAGAGGCATAATATGCTTTTCGAATAAATATACGTTTTTGTAAAGTTTTCTCGCACACTCGATATAGACTTTATGTACAAAGTCCGGCAGTTTGGGAATATCAATATCGATCTTTTTTTGTTTACTAGATACCCGAATACTTGTTAAAATTTTTAATTGCGTAATATGAACACAAGTAAGAATATCATCTAGATACCCACATTTACTAGTTGTCACAATTCTATTTGTTTCAACATTTATAATTTCCTGATTCCATTTGGGAACTCGAGTCAAAAAATTTTGAAATGTCATTAGATATTTTGTATGCTCTTCATTTTTTACACATAAATCGTATGCTTCTTTAAAAATAGAATTAAACCCCTCGATTACGAGAGGTGTGAGAATATTCAATAATCTAGACGAATATTCATTTCTTGCTTCAGAAAGGACATTGGTATTAAAATCATCCATTTTACATTTCTTTTATATTTTCTAAATCATCTTTCGGACGCAAAAATGCAATAGTTAATATATAAAAAATAAAGAGTTTCTCATTTCTAAATTCTCTCCGAATTTTGTCAAAATGCATAAGCAATCCATATTTTTTAATGTCATCGATCTTAGATATTTTTTCTAATACATCCATAATATCTAACCCCGAATATCCCTTTTCGTATATTTTTTTAGTAAAATTATAACAGTTGATTATATTACAATAATGCTTTTTTTGATTAATTGATTTTAAAAGCCATTCCTGTCGAGGATTCATAATATCTTTAAATACAATATTGAATTTCAGTTTTTTGTATTCATGTAGACTCATTGGCGAATTATCAATTAACGGAAGAGGTACGTGTATATTACAAAATCGTGAAATAATTGGTTTCAATAATTTATCATGCTGATCAATAACTATAAAAAATCTTGTAGTATGACTAAATTGTTCTATGCACCTTCGCAATGCAGATTGAGCGTCAGTAGTTAATTTATCAGCATTAAATAATATGACACTTTTAAAAATATTACCATTTTTATGTTGAATATTAGTCTTTGCAAAGAATTTTAATTCGTCTCTAATAAAACGAATACCTTTGCCGTGAGCACAGTTTATATACATTACGTATCTATTACTATTAACGATAGATTTGTAAATATTTGATATAAAGTACTCTAACAACGCATGTTTTCCTGACCCTGAAGGACCATGAAAAACAATATGAGGAATTTTTTTTGTTTTGATAAAATAATGCAACTTATTTTTTATATTTTTATGAATATCCATTTATAAATATTCATAAAATCCTTTTATATTAAAATTATGCAACACTATTCAAAGGTTGTGTAAAAGGGTTATTATCAAACGCAGTTAATATATCTGATTGATTTCTCGTACATTCTATAGTAGCTCCCCTTATATTTCTACCACCCATCTCACCATAAGTTGCAACATTACCACTTTCTTTTGGCATATTGGCAGGTCCAGATGCTGGATTTGTGGATCCATATTTTCTAATTTGTACATTTTGCGAACCATTAAATAGAGGCTCGCAACCAGGATTGATTTGATTTTTTAGTAATTTTTCTTTGTTTGGATTCAAATGTGCATTGTATGCTGCATTATATACAGGTCCATTTGTGGTACCATTGTGCGATCCACTAGAATTTCCAGTATAAGATCCTTCAGTGGTAGCACGGTTTTGCGATTTAAGTTGGTACTCTTTGGTAGCATATCCGCCATCATGTTTATAGAATGGTTGGGCAATATCATAAGTTTCTGATGTTTGTTCACGAATAGTTGTCTTAGTTCTATCTGCAGGATTCCATACTCGCGCCTGATCCACCCCATAAGCACCACCAGCATTCCCATTTGGTCTCAAGTTTCCAACAACGTTTTCTTTTCTAGAAGGTCTAAGTACATCCATTACAGGTGCAACGATTGCTTTCATCCATCCATTAACAATACCAAATTCAGTGGGTTGTCGAGTAGTATTTCTTGAATTAGGGTATGATTTATATCCCGATTTACCATAATTTTGTTTTAAATGTTTCCAACCTGTTTGATAATTTAGATTATGCGCTTGACCCGGGTATTTAATATCCGGTGCTAATTCAGGTCTAGTACTGCGTCTATAGTTTTCTTCAACTCTGCCACCAGTACTGGCTCCTCCTTGATTGGCAGCACCTGTTCCAAAATATTCCCTTGTGGTAAATGGTCTATTCTCTGGTTGAAGGGGTTCTTCTGCTCTAGATCGCTGAGCCTTTTCTTGTCCTCCAGTAGTAAACCAGCGGTCTGGAGTATTTAAATAAAAGGTGTCTGGTTTGTATTTTTCTATTTTACCCTCAATACCTCTATTTTTTATAACGGAATTTGCAGGACCTTCATGGTTTCCTAAACCAAATGTAATTTTAGGATTTGTTTTAGTTCTTAACTGATCAACTGTTTTATCAACCCAAATATCTCTAGCCTCCATTCCGGCGTTAAATCCATCGGATCCTTTATTGGTAAATCCTTTATTAAGACCTGGTCCTACACGAATTTCTTCCCACGGTTTTGTATTAGACATATTACGCGAAGGATTCATTCTAGATTGAATAAAATCAGATGTACTTGGCGTCCCGTGTGCATAATGCAGATTTTCATGGGGTGCAAATAAAGGAGCCTGTTCTCTTTTATGAATAACCTGAGATCCTGATCCACTATAGCTATCTAAAATACTTTCATTACCACCAAATTTAGTTGTTCTCTGTGTTACATTGGACCCAAAAAAAGGCACCATATTATTGAATTTAATATCTTTTTTTTGTACAGAATCTCCAGATAAAGATTTGAATAACATTGAATTTGTTGGATCACCACCTGCTTCAACCTTTTTTTCATACACATCTTGTCTATAATATCTATCCGTGGCCGTGTTTGGCGCGGGATAACTTGCTGGATTATCTCCAACATCTGCAAATGTTTGTACTGGGAAATTTACAGGAGGAGTAACAGGTACTCCAGTTTTGACATTTCCCATTTGCAATTTTTTCCTTTCCGGTCCGGATCGATTTGTGAATTTCTCTTGAAAAGGCATATCCTCTTCTTTGTTTTGATTAGATAAAATATACATAGCTCCTAATCCTAATATGGGTATTGCAATCTCTGCCATTATATATTAAACAATATATTTTCTTAAACAATAAATTAACTACATTAATAATTTATTATTTCAAAGTTGCTTTTGGATGTTTATTACCAGCATAAACGCCAATTGGTTGTCCTCTTTGTTTTACTTCGCAAGGTATTTTATCTACAAAGTAATCCTTTTCTAAAATTCTAGTATTAAGATTATTTTGAAAAGGAATACAAGTATTTTCTTGCGGATCTAAAAATAGTATATAACGGTGATTTTGTTCTAAATCTTTATACTTCCACGCAGGATGAGTGGCTCTGGATTGATCGGTAACAGCTTTGCTACATGTAGGATATCGTACTCTTTTTGATTTTACAACACCTAAATTAGGATATTCATCTTTTGAACACCATTTTGATAAGGGTCGAGTGATTCCAATCAGATCGCTATCAATATCTATTGGCGCACCATCCTGAACTTTTCTTAGATTTGCACCCCACCCTTGCATTCTGATTTGAGGATCTTCAAAAAAACAAGGTTTATTCCCCCAACCAGGCTTGTTAAGCATGTATCTTCCGGGACCAGTTGATTCTTGTAATATTTTTTTTGTTCTGCAATCATCATAATTAAATCTAGTAAATGACATTTAATATATAGAATATGAATATAATAAAAAATACTTTAAAATTTATTTTTTACTACAAATGAATTAGTAACAGTTTATGAGAAGGGTCCTATAGGACGTTGAAATTTTTCTACAACTAAAGGTTTTGGCATTATTGATTCTAGTCGATTGAAGAATTTAACATTTCCCATACAATTTAATTCAGGTTTCACAGCCGGTTTTTGTTTTACTAAATTAGTAGATCCTATTCCAAATAAAGCACTTTCGATATCTGATGCGTTATTTGAAAGTACATTGTTATTATATCCGTTTGTCATCATTGGCATGTTGATACCAGCGCATGGAAACCTAGTATCCTCTGAAATGCATTTAAATTTCCATATATTAGTATCAAATTGTCTTTGAATCCCTCTTTGCTCTTGACAGTACCATCCTTTTGAATTTTTTAAACTTGTGTCGGTCATATTAATATGTAATAAAGAAATATTATTTTTTGTTTGATATAATCTTATCAATCAAAGTATTTTTTCTTACTAAAATGTCGTCTAAATTATTGATTATGGAATGTAGGTATTGATGATTTTCATAAAAATAATCCCATGAAAATAGAACCATGAACCACTCTTTGTCTTTCATTTTTCCGAAAGCAAGACTCGCTAATGCCATTGGATGGTATTCTTGAATAGATTTTATAATATCGATGTAATAATTTTTATGGATTTCATATAATTTGTCAATCCCTTCGTTTATTTTATTTGAATACTCTTTTAAATTAAAAGTTTCTAAAATTTCTTTTCTATAAATAGTATCGTCTTGGTCTCTATAAGTTAATTTAAGTGAATAATTATACATTATTATATTTATTCACTTTGGGTTTAAGTATTTATTATTTATTGCGAATGCGCGTGCCTTTCAAGATAGTCTTGATCACGAGTTAATTCGCGAGAAGGAAGTCCTCCACGAATCCACCCTTCAGCAGCAACACCCTCGACAAGGTTATGAGGATTTTGAATTGTCGCTTGTAAAGTTGGTAAAAGAGGAGTGCTTGTATATTTACCAAAAGATGTTTCGGTAATGGTTTTACAAGATTTGGTATCGTTGATCATTGCACCTTGTTGAAGTCTTGCTTCTAGAACGGGGCGAGCAGGACCGCGTCCTAAATAAGGTACAGTACTAAAGGGTCTTTGTTGTAAGCTAATTTTACATTTTGGATGTGTTTGGATAGTGCCAATTTTAAGTTTTGAGTCGGATGTGATATTACATCCTCCAGCACCACAAGGACCAAACCCTCCATTATAAAACATACTAGGTTGTTGCGTTGCAAAAGCGATGGGTTTTTTCATACCGCATTCTTTTAAAAAATAATTAGTAGTATTATAACTACCCATTTCATTGTTTTGAGCCTCGCGGGCTGTTATACTGCATGTGTCATTGCCAATTCTTGTACGGTTATCAAAATTATAATTATATACGCTTGCCATTCTATATAATTATACCTAAGATTATTTTTATTAGTAATTAATCCATCTCGGATTATCTTTCAAACATTGTAATCCATTTCCTTCTTTACAGGAAGGCATATCGCCATAGCAAAATTTCGCAAAAGCCGTTTGATCATTCGCCACTCTCGAATTTGCGGTGGTATAAAATCTTTGCATGGATTGTTCAAAACTTAAAGTATCTCCTAAATCTAAAAATAATCTTGGATCAGGTCCAACATTTCCTGCACTTGTATTTATTTTTTTTTCAATCTCGGGATTAAACGACGGTGCTGCAGCGGGTCTTTTCGGATCATCTTTGATATCTGTTAATAGAACATTTCCAAGTGGATTTTTTACCGTTGGCATTGTAAATGCTTGTTTTGAAGCTTTATTAAAATTTGGATTTGCAAAACCTTCCTTAACTATCTGATCTTTGATTTTTTTCTTAACCGATTCATTTCTCTTAGATTTGTACATCATTACAATTATAACTAAAGTAATACCTGCACTTACTAAAATCTTGAAAAATCCACTAGTGAAAAACCCTACGATAGTCAATAGTATTACTAATCGTGTAACGGCATTTAACTTAGAAATATAGTCTAAATTACTACTTGGCCATATCTCAGTTATATGATCACTATCAAATAATATAGCAGGATTATTTAACCAAAATGTGTTTGTCATTATATATATAATTTAAATTATTTTTTATTATTCATTGTCTACTAAATTAGTTTTCTTTTTTTTCCGCCTTCGCTTCTTTTTCTTCTTTTTATTTTTAGTCTCCGTCGGTGCTCCCATAACAGTGTTTTCATGAGGATTAGCAAGATTTGCATTTTCTGCTCTTACAGCAGCAAGCTGTGTTTCTAAAATTCTAATTTGTTCATCTTTTGCGCTTTTCCTTGCTTCTAATTTTCTGCGCAATCTTTCTTTCGTTTTTGCTTTTGAAATGTTCCTTTGCATTTGTCCTTGAACCGCGCCCATATTAACTTTTGAATTTTTGCCCCCCATAGGCATTCCCATCTGACTCATCATTTTTTGCATATTTTCCATACCTGGCATTTTATGAGCTTCTTCATTAACTCGGAAGCCTCTTCCATTAACTCGCTTTCTTTAATCTCACCCGATTTGATTTTTTCATCTAGATTACCACCAACCTTTTTAATCATTTTCATTAACCTACCAGGATCTTTAAACAAAATTAAAAAGGTTGGTGGTAATCTAGATGAAAAAATCAAATCGGGTGAGATTAAAGAAAGCGAGTTAATGGAAGAGGCTTCCGAGTTAATGAA
>PVMK01128256.1_pt1 | contig 31221 bp, 36 predicted proteins | sample 1853481 | NCBI WGS metagenome assembly PVMK01 (sample SAMN08533507, study PRJNA380276) | Marine sediment metagenome, whole genome shotgun sequencing project.
TCTATAGTGATTTCTTCTTCTTCCATATAATTATATTAAGAATATTGAGCAACTAAAGCCGCTGTTTGTTCGTCATGTTCTGCTGGTAATTCGTTTGATTCTTCTGGTAACTTTTGATAAAATAAAGGTAAACCAGCTTGCCACTCAGTTATACCTAGTTGATTTTTGTAAAAATCTGGCACTGGCATTTGATTTTCGTTTAATGCTTTTATTAAATCTTGACCTTGTTTTGTTTGATCTGTTAAAGTTTCTTTTACAAAACTTGGACCACCTGGTACATCTTCTTGTATTAATTTTATATCTAAATTAGAGTCCATAATTAATTGAGTAACGAAAGCTTTTTGAGCATCAACTAAACTAATTTTTTGAGTTGAATTTTTAGATATGGTATTAAACTGATATCTATTACCTACAAAACTAGCCTTACCTTCTGGAGATAAAGATTCATATAGTTTTTGTAATTCTTTAGTTGCTACTTCATTTATACCTAGCGGTAAATCAATACCTAGTCTTTTGTTAGTATAACCAGACAATACAGAAATGTTTCCACTAGCTATAGCGAATAAACCAGCTATATGATTATTTATTTCTGCTTTATAAGCCGGTGTTAAATTTATAGCCGAAGTATTAATAGGTTTGATGATAGATTTTTTTACTTTATTTTTTTCTACTTTATACATAGGTATTTGAATAGAAGTATCTTGCCCAGGATCGTTTCTGTCTCCACTTGGTATTGTTCCTCCTAAAAAATATTGAGGTTGAAGAGTACCGTTGACCATTATACCACCATTATCAAAAGTAGAACCTAAGTTCATTTGCTCTGGAACTTCAGTTACATATAAATCTAACAAATCACCGTCTGGAGTTTGAGTAGAGTCAACTTCACCATACATAATATAATACGCTTCTCCATGTCATTAACATATATATTTCTATTTGATAAAAAGTCTTCTACAATATATGGTTTTTTATGTAAATATTTTTCAAAAGTTTCACCACCGATTTTAATAAAAATTCTTTGTGTTAATACTGCTATTTCTTTGTTTATTGTTTCTCTAAATGTAAAATTCTTTTCTACATTTACATCGTTAAAATAATTAAACAAGCCCGCCCAACCAGCTAACATAAACATGTTCATGTCTTTAGTTTTTTCGCTTGTACCATTGATATTAAGATTGCTGTAATTAGCTATAAAATTAGGTAAGTTATCAGGTTTAACAGGTTCAACCGCAACAATTAAATATCCTCCTAGTTGCTGTATTTCATTTAGTCTTGTAAAAAAAGTAGAAATATATTTTTTATCTTCTTTTATTTGCTCTTGACTCATGTTTTTAATGTCAGTAGCTAATCTAGTTTGTCTTACTAAAACACCATCTGCGTTGTCTTGAGCTTGTTCTAAAAAAGTATTAACTATAACATCTTGAAGACTTTTGCTTTCGTTAGGGTTTAAAGCAAGCGGGTTGTTTAAATAGTCTCTGTATTTTATACTAGCGTCTGTAAAAAAGTCTAACTCGTTAGCGCGTCTTACTTCAGACACGTTAACAAGTCTATTTATTTTACTGTTATGAGCTTTGATTATTTCGTTCATGTCTTTGTTATTGTTACTTTGTTGGTACAGGAGGGGCTAGTAAACCACCGGCTATTTGTCCTATACCTGAAATCATTTGTCCTGTTCCTGCTGCTGATGAAAGAGAAGCTTGTGATTGTTGGTTTGCAAAACCTTGATACTGCTGTGAGTACATAGCTATGTCTGCGTTACTTCTATTTTCTTGAGCTTGAAATTGAAATACTTCTCCAGCGATCTCAGAGTCTTGAACTCTTGTTCCTTGTTTTATTAACACGTCTTGGTATCTTTCAGACGCTGTTACTTTCTCTCGCATCATCTGGGCCTCGCCTTCAGCTCTTAGTTTAGCATTGTCCGCTTCTTGTTTACCTATATCAGCTGCTACTTCTTTTTTAGATTTTAAAGCTGCCATTGCTAACGCTGTAGCTCCACCTGCACTTGCTCCTGTTTGTTCTAATGTATCTAAAGTATTAGCTAAAGCTATATCAGCTTCTTCAGCTTGCATTTCTGCAGCCGCTGTAGATACTGTTAGTTGATTAAAAGGATTACTAATTTGCGAAGATAAATCACTAGCTAGTCCTGATAGATCAGTTACTCCTGCGTATGGATTTGTTATTTCTTGTCTATTCGCCATAGCCTTTAACATCGCGGCTTTTGCTTTTTGTTTTCTTCCTCTAGCTCTACGCATTTCTTTATGCGCTTTACCGGCCTGTACTGCTCCTCCTACCGCTTTGCCTACTCCAGCTACCACTGCTGTTACTGCTGCCATATTGTTATTTTTTTAAATTATTCTTTTTATCATTTCATGAGACGGAGTTTCGTCTATAGTCCACCCTAGTTTTTTATGTATTTTTAATAAGCTATTGCTTCTGCTTATTGACATTAGGCATTTTTTACCTGCTGCCTTTACTAGTTCTTCTGCTGTTTCTATCAATAGCTTTACTGCTAAAGGTCTAGCTCTTTTGTTCCCTTTGTGATCAGATATTACCCAGTCTAACCAACATAAACCTGAATTACTCCAGTATAAAAAACCAGCGGCAATTGGCTTACCTTCATTTTCAATCATAATACCACCTGTGCCGTTATCAGGTAATATATCTTTATTTAATACGGGCCAACCCCAGTCTTTCCACCAACTTTCTAACAACTTCCAGTCATTTTCAGTTAGTGCTCTTGAATTTAATTTCATATGATTATATTTATCTATTATTGTAAGTAGTACTTACAGAAAATAATTGTTTAGAATCTTCTTTAGAGGCAATTCCATCGGTAGAAAACTTAACAGTTAAATACATACCTTTTATACCGCTAAGACTACTATTGTTGTTGCTTATACTTGAAACTATAACTTGTCCAGGTAAAACATCATCATTTGCTTTTATAGGTGCGTAATATTTATTTTGTTTTCTATCAAAACCTGCTCTGTAATTAACTCCTTTAGTGGTGTAAAAACCTTCGTCGTAACTAAGTATTTTATTACCACTTTGATTTAAATCTGTTTCTCCTAAAGTAGGGTCTTGAGGATTTGTATCCGTACCAGTATAATCTACGTTAGAATAAACAACCTCCCAACCATTACTACCAGTGTATTCCATAGTTTTAAAAGTTTTTGTAAGTGTAGGTTGAGGATTAAACACAAAAATAACACTAGACTCTGTAGTTACACCGTAAAAAGTATTGTAGTTACTGTTACTGTAGTGTTTCCAAACACCACTTTTAGCAAATGTATAATACTCTCCTTGTAAACTAGTTGATAGATCAGGTATATATGTTTGAAAGCTAACCCAACCATTTACAGAAGTATCGTAATGTAAAGTTTGCGATGCTAAAGTTACTACATAATTTTTTTGAAAAACATCATAACCACCTATAATTTCTTGATTAGAAAGAGAGTTTAAAGAGTTAAATGTATCTCTAAAATAATCAATCATACCAAAGTTAGATATTTCAGTAAGACCATTAGGCCCTAGTTGCATTGTTACTCCGCGGTCTCTATCTGTAAAATATTTAAAGTATCCATATGTAGCAAAAGAACTTGGATCTTCACAGATACCAAAGTTACCTTCAAAAGGAGTTGGTGTTCCAATGACTAAAGTACTATTAGCTGTTAAAGGTTGACCTTCTTGTGTAAATACAACGTCTTTATCTATAGGAGCTCTGTTGACTTTACGCTCTTGAAATATAACTAAGTTTGTATTTTCTGCAAATAACTTTTGTATGCTTCCAGAAGCAGGATCAACTGCTCTTGTAATATCTTCGCCAATAGGAAATTGATTACTATTGTTGATACCGTTTTTAGAATTATATACACCTGAATATATTATGGCATTTTTTCTACGCTCTTGTCTAGATTCTTCTTCTACAATGTAAGCTTTATTACCAAAGTCAACAGAAGCATTATTAAAACCACCTTCTATTCTTGCCTCTTCTACAAACCAATCTTCGTTTACATTTGAATCAATATACCCTTCACCGGTAGTTATATCTGGTGTACCAGTTGTTATTCCTCCTCCTACAGGATCTACACCTGATAGAAAATCTAGTTCACCGTCAGGCAATCTTTCTTGAAACTGAGTAGCGTTTTTTAGTCTCTTTAGCCAAAAGGAATTAAAGTACGATATTTCTAGTGTAGTCGCCATATATTATTATCACTTATTTTATATTTTTATTACAGTGGTCCAAGGCACTCTATGCAAGGTAGCACTGGTTGTACTTGTTGCGCGTCGTAATAGTTTACAGTAAAACTAGCACAACTGTCGCAGTTGTTACAACCAACAGCGTGAAGTCCATTGTTTCTAACCGCATATTCTCCAACATTTTGGAAAAAATATGTAATACTAGCTGTTGTTGCGCCAGGTCCTAAAACTTCTAATTCATTAAAATTACCTACAGTTCCACCCGCTGGTTGAGAAGGTGAACCAACTAAACAAGTGGCTAATTGCCATGCGTCACTACTAGTTGGTCGGTATACTATTGTAAAATTAGTTTTATACGTATGTTGAGTTCCTGTTGTTACTGACTTGGTTAATATAGCTTGAATAGCCATTATACCTTGAGTTAAAGCTCCTGTTGTGTACGCAGGTGTAAACACCGGGTCTGGTAAAATTACACATTCAGTTTTATCAGCTCCATATCTAATTTCTTGCAAAACATTATAGTAAGATAAGTTTAGACCATTGTTAGATGTAAAACCATACTTAGGTCCTAAAGCTCCTAAAGCTGTATCTATAGTACCCATTATTGTAGTCGTGTCGCTACCAATATTTGCCCCAGCTATTCCAGCAATACCAGAATTAACAAATCTATTCGCTCCAAAAAACACTTCTAAAGGTAAACCAGTTCCACCAAAAGATGAAGGACAAGATGTGTCTAGCAAACCTAATTCAGACGTAGGTCCAGCACATATAGCTTGATTAGTTGGAGGTGTTCCAAATACTAATTCATACTCACATGTTGTATCTAAGCTACCAGCATCTAAAACACAAGAAGAAGCTGCATCAGTAACAGTGCATTCAAAAATATAAGTACCGTTAATTAGAGTTCCGCTTGTTAAACTTAAAGTACCATCTTGACTTATTGCCCATATAGCTGTAGAACCAACAGGTTCTGATGTAACACTTAAAGTGTAGCAAAGGTCTTGAGTTTCATTAGTTACATCTGCCGAACCGTTTTTAGCATTAGTAAATTGACCAAATACACCTGTCATTGTGGTATCATAACCTACTGTGCCACCTGGTTTACTACATGCTTGCTGTACTCCATTATCAGCAGAGCTAGTTTGTGCAGGTGTAAAACCTCCTATAGTTGGCGCTATGTTATTTAAATCAATAGTTATTTCATTTGACAATACATCTATAAAAGCTCCAGCTTGATAACTTGTTTGAAAGCTTACAAACCATTGATTTGATTTAGTTACAGAAGAATATCCATACCAAAATAAACTGTTTGTTTCAAGATCAAATTTATCGTAAATTGTAGGAACAGACTCACTTATACTAAATATTCCTGTTACATCATTACCATTAGAGTCTAATACTTGAGTTATTATAGGAACACTATCTAAGGTTAACGTATTACCTGCTGAATCTTGAAAATCAAACGAAGTAATAATATCAGTTCCACTAGGAACGTCTTCATCAAAACTACCAAGCGTAAGAGATGTTTTAGTTACGCCTCCGTAATCTGCTAATACTGTATCGTTTAAATCTACAAAGTTTCCAGAAGTAGAAGTTTCATAAAATATTTCTAGTAAACTTTCTACAGGTTCTGTTTCTGATACACTTAAAAAAGGATACATACAACCAATGCCAGCCGGGTCGGAGCTCTCAGGCGGAGCGGTGGTACTGGGAAAAGCTCCGTTGTTAGTAACTTTAGCGCCTAACGTATTTAATTGTGGCGAACCTGGTTGTGTTAAATTTGGTTGAGTATCTTCAGCTCCTATTTTAACAACAACAGCTAAAGGGTTTTGTTCTACGTTATAAAAGCTTTGCACTGCCCCAGCATACCCCATGGTATTGCAGCATGGATCATTTGAAAAAGCACCTTTTGATAGCACCCCACGGGCGTACCGGCTTCAAAAGGAGAGTTAGCTAATTCTAAACCACCAAAACCAACTGGTCCTATAGTTACAGCTTCATCTTTTAATCTTCCTGGATAATATTGACAATTCCAAGGGTAATTTCTATTTTCATAATAAAAATTACCAGCCCCACCTTTTTGATTGTTGTTAATATTAGGGTTATTAACTCTTCCAATTAAACCAACTGAACTACTAAATTCATTTTGAGTTGGTCCTACTTCATTTAAATCTCTAGGTACTTTATTTATATTATCTCCAAATAAAGAAGCAAACGCTATTCTACCATAATCGTTCGCTGTTGATATTGGATAACCAGATATATAACCCTGGAAGATATACATTGTAATATTCTTGCTCTTGTTGTTTTACAACTAATTTGTATGACTGCCAACCTAAAACATTAGGAGGGTTTACAGTAACCTGCACTTGTAAACCAGTTCCTGTAATTATAATATTGTTATCAAGAATTTGACCATCAACATATCCACCACCTGATTGTACAATACTTAAACCAGTAACTCCACCAGCTCCATCAACAGTAATAACTTCAATCTCTAAACCACCACCTTGTCCATTTCCGCTATTAAATGATATTTCTTGCCCAACAATATAACCAGTACCTGGAGTAGCAACAGCAACACTATCTGTAGTTTTATCACGCCAAGATTTATAAAGACCTGGTTCGCCAGTTTGAGAGTTGTTAGTTATTTGCGTAACACCATTATTTATTTTTAATCTTAAAACATTTCCTAACCACTTATAAGTAGTTACGTCTGTAATAGGATCGTCAAGTTCTCCAAATGTTTTATAAGGAACGTATAATGTTGAACCTGCTAAGTCTGGATTAGAATCATTAGTAGATAAAACAACACTAGAAGCTCTACCATATCTATCACTTAAAACAAAGCCTGCTTGATAACTTCTATTTTGTTTTACAGTATGATAAGGATATTGAGCGTAATTATCATAATTAACAGATTTGTCTTCGTTAATAATTTCGTAATCAATACCATTTGGTGGAGTATGTTTTTGTAAAAAATTACCATACATAACTCTATTAGCTGTTATTTCTTGAGCTAAAGCTTTAACAGGTACATTATCATAAACTCTATTTTGTTCTGATGTTGGTAAAGTTCTAAAAGCTTTTATAGATTTATAATCAAAATTATAATACCATTCTCTTCCACTTAATCCGCTTCCTACTTGTGGTATTAATTGCAAAAAAGAAGGTAATATAGTATCATCTACTTGTATACTTTCTAGTATTTTAGTAGACAAAGCATCGCTTTCTTTATATAAAATTTCTATGTTTGTTATTTTATATTCGTTTATTAAATTGCTTACTACCTGTGCACTTGTAGAAGTGGTAATAGTTGGTAAAGGTACTTTTAAAGATACAGTATCTATGTTGTTTGTAAACCATTCAACAATAGTTGAATCATAAGCGTTTTTCATGTCTTGAAGAGTCTCATTTTGACCTCCTCCAAAAAGACCATTATGTTTAGGTATAAAACATATTTGTGTATAAGGAGCTGCTAAAGAATACTCATTGTCTTCAAATTTAAATCTATAGCTAAATCTTATAAATTTTTCTTCAACTAAATCAGGATCACCTGTAAATAAAGAATCGTAATCTGGGTTAGCAGCTACTGTTACATCATCACCGATAGCGTTAACCGTTACGTCTTTTGTGAGTTGTAAAGTTATAAATGATGATGTAGGAACAGATGACGGGCCGATATTTTGAATACTTTGTATGACTACTTCATCAGCAATAGTTATACCTACGCCACTTGGTCCTGTTAAAGTTTCACTTATTATAAAGTCACCTACTCTTGGTGTTGGCTGTGCGCTTTGATCATCTACTTCATTAAAATAACTATAATTTAATACTATATCATTACCGGCTACTACAGCTCCTGCGGCTGATGCTGTGGTTTCAAAACCATTTGTTTGTCTTTTATTAGCAAGGTTTTTTGAAGATGGTCTTTTAAAACTTACAAGCGCTTTTTGAGTTGCACCGTCAAAAGTGCCAGGTGACATGCCTGCTGCAAAGTCTCCATCTTTAAAGTTATTATAAATTGTAACACTAACGTTTGGTTCAATTGAAATAACGTTCCATAGTTCTTGATCTCCTTGATCTGGAAAACCTGTAGCTATATCACCTATTTTTATACCTGAAGTATCTACAACACTTAAAACATAACCTTTTAAAGGGCTTACTGCTTGAGCTCCTCCATTTGCACTTCTTACGATATCTTCTAAGACTAAAGGTGTTTTGTATGGATAATATTTTGCTACAGATATTTGATCTTCATTAACGTAATGAGTTGGTGAAGGTAAAGATTGAGGGTTAGCTAAACTAACGTTTATTTTTCTAGGTTGATTTCTATTGTCTGTCCAAAATAATAAATCATCTATAAGATTAATTCCTGTTATTTTATTTTTTTGACTAAAGTTTAAAAAATCTCCTCTAACTAATAAATCTAAAGAATCACTAATAGGATTGTATCTATGAATAGTGTTATTATATCCAATATAAATTTCATCACCTACTTGTAAGCTAGCAGGTAAAGGACCGTTAACTTGAATTTCTCCACTAGGAAATGAAGTTATATTTTCAACTAAAACATCATTTTCAAAACCGTTGGCTCCAGAAGGTAAACCAGATGGACCCCATGAATTTCCCCAAAGTAACATACCTATTTCTATGCCTAAAACACTAGGATCAATTTGGGTACCTAAAGAATTTTCTATTGTAAAAATATTACTACTACCACCTACAAATCCTCCAAAATAAACTACAGTATCTCTAGGACATATACTATCTTCTGTAAAACTAGAGCTATAAAGAAATATATCACCAGATGTTTCATTTGTAAACTGACCTATAAATTTACTACTTTCGCCAGTATATAAATTTCTTAATTCAGTATTACCTGATATGTTCTCAAACTCTCCTACTTCTGATCCTTGTGATCTACTTATTTGTAGATTTTGAGCATCTCTATATTCGCCACTTGGTAATATTCTAGAATCTAAGTCTTTATTCATTTTAGACTTTAGAAACGTATTAGTTATTTTTGGCATGTGTTATCGTTTTATCCATTTAGATTTACCTCTCATTACTTGAACTATTTCGTCAAGTTTAATGTTTGATAATCTTATTTTAGCATTTCTTAATTTAGCACTTTTTTCTTGTCTAAGTCTTTGAACAATGTACTCAGGTTGGTTAATTCTAGTAGAAATTATAGCATGAGAAATATAAGTATATAAAGCATCTTCTGCTAGTTTTGGTATTCTACTATCTAAATCGTAAGCAAGGCCATCAGAGATGTATTCTAATACAATTAAAGCACCTACTAAATTACTTGAGAAAGATATTTTACCTTCTCTTTCATTCATGTTAAACCATCCGTTATATTGAGCATATTGCGGAGACATTCCATATTGTTCTCCCCAGCCCCAATACCAGTAACCACCAAAACCCCAGTTATAACCTGCCCAGTCTAAACCTTCGTTATAAAGACCAAAAGATGGTAATCCATTTATTAAATTAGTATTACCTCTTTTCCATTTCATTTCAGTTAATGAAGTTCCTTCTGTATTTTCACCAAAGTTATCTTGAGTTGGACTACCTAAATTATCTTGTACTGGATTTTCATAAGGAGATATAGTTAAATTGTTTGATGGGTATATAATTCTTTTAACACCTAAAGCATCTATTCTCGAAACCCTAACATAATTAACATAGTCTTGTGGTAATATAACAGAAAGACTTGGAGGTATATTTAATTCTTGAGATTTTACAGATTTTAAAGTATCATAACTAAATTCCTGTAAACCACGTTTTGCGTGAAATATTATATCAGTTCTTTTAGCATCTGATATTAATTTGTCTTTTCCAACAAATCCAACTATAAAATTATTAACAATGTCTTTTAATGTTACATAACTATAACTTCCATAATTTTGCTCCGTAGTAACGCCATATGCATCTCTATTACCAAAGCTACCACCATCAATTGTTTTTAATTGACATACTAATATGTTATTCTGTGGTAGTGGAGCTGCTAAAGAAACAATATTCCTATCAACACTGTAAGATAATATATATTCTACATAAGTTATACCATCTACACTAGAGTATAATTTAAAATTATTTAAAGCATAATCAGCATTGGCAGGATCATAATTACCTAATATTAAATTAGTATTAAAAGTGAATGTAAAATCACTTTGTCCTGCGATATCTGTTACTGTAAAACCCTGCGCGCCCGCGTAATATTGTTGATTTGTTTCGGTGATTAATCCACCATTTGGTATTGCCATATCTTATTAACTTTTTTCGTTTGCATCTACGTTAGCTACAGCTTGTGAAGCTGTTTGTATAATAGTTGGGTCTTGTATTATAACACCTGCGTAAGCAAGTATTCTCATTATTAATTCATCTTGATCAGTAACGTCTAAGTCAAATTGAACTGAAGTACCTACAGCATATATAAAAGCACCTACGCTATTAGTTGTAAAACCCCAAAGAACATTGTTAGGCTTTTTTAAATATGATATAGATATATCATTAGTTATAGTGTTAGGATATACTTTAACTACGTCTTCTACGTAAGTATATATTGGAAAGTTTTCTGTAGGTTGAGTTAAAGGGGAAAGTAATAATTGTCTTAACTCATTTGGTTGAGTATATTGACCTAAATCTGTGTCTTTGTAAAATACAGAACCTAATCTATATAAAACATTTGTAGTTCCTATAACAACCGGTTGATCAGGATCACTAGTCTTTAATAAAGGAAAATTAGAATTAACTGCATCATAAGGTATTACAGTATTTTTTTGAAAAAATTGTAACTTTTGTTCAATGTTTTTTACTCTATCTGAATACTCTGTATCATTACTCGGTAAACGATATTGTTGGTTTAAGTCACTAGCATAAGCTTCAAACATAGTAAGTTGAGCTTGCGTAGCAATTTTATTAAACTCATCAGGAGTTATATAACCTCTTTGTTGTTGATTAAGGATTAATAATACCGTTTGATATACTGTGTTAACGTTTACCATTATATTTGTGTTTTAATAAAAAGGCGGACGAATCCGCCCTTGTTATTATTATTTTAGTCTTTTTTCTATTGACTTAAATACTTCTACTCCTTCATCTGTTTTAAACCACGCAGCAATAGCTGAGTAAGGGTTTTCATCAAATGGAACAGTCATTAATTTTCTATCATTACTAGCCCAATGAATTGATCTTTGGTCTGGTGATATTCTTATAATGTTATGTTCTACCGCGTTAATTGCAAAGTTTCTTAACTGCACGTTTTCATCAGCAGCAAGAGACATAAACAATCTAGCGTTCTTTTTAGCAAGTAATAATAAGTCTCTTCTTAATTCTTTTGAAGACATTTTATTTACTTTTGAACCATATTCTACTCTTACAATAGCTTCTGCTAAATCAATATCCATATCTCTAGCAACGTTTAATGCTTCAATTTCCCATTCAATATCTTCAAGTTCATCTTGTGCTATACTAACAGGTTTATGTTCAGTATACTTCAAATCTTTCATTGGGTGATATATAGATAATAACTTTTGTAAAGCTGTTTTTTCTTTTGGAACACTTAAAGTTCCATCAACAAACGTAATATGACCTAAAGTTACTTCACCTTTTTGTTCGTCACGAAAAGGACTATTCATGTTAGTAGCGTATCTTAATTCTCTTTGTTCATTTGTCTTATTGTCAAACCACAACATTGGATGTCTTAAAGTATGTTTGCTTGGTATTGTAAAAGTTAAAGGTGATTTACTTCCTTTAAGTAAATAAGTTCTATCTTTTATTTCCCAGCTTGGTTTAGCTGGTTTTTTTGGCGCAGCTTTCACTGCAACCTCTTGAGGAGCAACCTCAATAATTTCTTCTGCTTTAGCTTTTTTAGCCATAATATAATATAATTAAATAGTTTATAAAAGTAATAATTACCCCCGTTGATATAACGAGGGTAAAAATTACATTAGTATTGAGTTATTACACTCCTTTGAATAATACAAAGTTGTTAGCAGCTTGAGTTACTAAACATCTTTCTGATAGGAAGTTTACTTCCATAGCATCAAGAGTTGAAGTAAATGCACCACCAACAGAACCTGTTAACCATGATTTCATTCTTCTATCATCAGTTTGTGAAGCTCTATATCTTACGTGTAAGAAAGGGCGTCTGATGTTAGTTCCTAAAATTTGATCGTAAACAGTTGTTGTTCCTGCTGGAATTAATACTCCTTCAATAGACTGAGGTCCTACCATTCCACCACGAGTTGAAGCGTCGTTTAAGTATTTCCAATCAGTTTTGTAAAAGTCATAAGAACCTCTTCTGAAACCGCTGAAACCTAAGTTTAAAGCCATTTCTTCTGAGTTTTCAAATAATCCAAAAGCAGTACCACCATTGAATCCTGCAGAAATTCCTGCAAGCATATCATCAAAGTCAAGAGCCGTAGATCTGTCTAAGAATAACATGTTTTCTTCAATTGCACCTTGTGTATCTAAGTTTCTAAGAATACCATCGAAATCTCCAATACCTGTAGCAGCAGAGAATCCAACTTGTACATTACCTCTATCTTCGATAGCTGCAAATAAACCTTGAGAACCTATAGCGCCTGAAGCACCTAAAGCAACTGCAGAACCTGCTGCTGTAACTTCTGATTCAACACACATCATTTCTAGGTAATCTTCAAATCTTAATCTTGTTTCAGATTCAGATTTTAAATACCAAAGGTATCCACCAGTTCCATCTTCAGTAGCAACTTCTACCCAGCCGATTTGAGCTGTATCAGATCCATTTACTGTGTACTTGTTTCTGATAATGATAGGGTTATTACTAAATTGCGTGAAAGCAGGTTCAACACTTACGTACTCATTGTTCGCTAGTGTAGAAGCACCACCGTTACTATTTAAAGTAACTGATCCTTTAGCATATTCAGAACCGTATACGAATATTTTAAGATCTCCTACTAATCCAGCAGCAGCCCAAGTAGACGTGTAAGGTTCAACTGTTATAGTACCACCTACACCAGGTGTAGAAGCTACTACTAAACATTTTACTTCACCACCAAAGTTATCTAAGATAACTACTGTAGCTCTAGCTGATACAACGTTTGATACAGTTCCTGGCAGTGTTAATACTGTTGGAGGTCCTGCAACTACGTTAGCAGCTGGTACATCATAAGCAATGTGTAATCTGTTTTGTTCTGACCAAATTACTTGGTCACTTGTCATTGGAAGCTCTGCTCCAACCATTCTTAAGAATCCAGATAAGGTTCTGTTACCATATCTTTCAACTTCAGCTTCGTAGATTTCTGGTAAATACTGCTGTGCAAAATCTGCAAAGTTAGCAGCTCCAGCATCTGTCCACTGTAAATAGTTAGATTGTAAAAGCTCTTGTTGTTGACTTGGTATTATAGTACCAAATTGTGGGTTTAAAGCCATTTTTTCTAAATTTTAATTGTTAAATGTTCGTTTTTTTATTTTCAATTTTGATGAATCAGATCCACTAATAGACTTTACCTTCATTCCACCCACAAAAACATCTCCACTGGCAACCTGCCTAGGTGTGTCTGTAGCCGGATTTTTCGATTGTTTAACGATAGTTTTAACACCATCTGCTTTACCTTGCTCATAAAAATGAGAAGCTAGCTTGTCCGCATTCATCGCAGCATATAAAGCTTTGTGGTAACCAGCTGCATCAGAAATATTTCCATTATTGTCAATAAATTTATTAACAAAATTTTCAATATTACTTTGAGCCTCTGCAACACGCCCCGGATCTTTTACCTTGTATCTAAAATTTTTGTCTCCGACAGAATAATCAAAACCTTTGAATTCTGATCCGAACAAATCATTAGTACGTTTTTGGAAAATTTCCTGTGACTGCTTTATAGTTTCTTGCTGTTTGTTGTAACGATTAAAAAAATCTGTAGCTTTTTGTTGTTCTGGATTAACTCCAGGTCTGTTTTTTATATCAGCATAGTATTGATCTTTTAATTTAGTTAGATCATTTTTAGCATGAGCAACAGCTTCTTTGTAAGCTAGTTTTTTTCTTCGTATATCTTTTGCCTCATCTAAATCTTCATCGTATTGATAATCTTCTAATAATAGACCTATATCTTCACTGTCTAGATGTGGTTTAGTTTTTTTATAATATTCTTGTAATACCTGTTTATCATCTAAAGAACCATAATCTCTATTTAGTTCTACATAATCAGATACTGTACCACCTGTATCGTCCATAAACTTAACCAGCTTTTCAATATTTTCTGGTAATTTAGGAGTTTCAATTAAAGGTTCTTTTTTCTGTATTGGAGTAGTTTCAACTTTTTCAGTTACTTCTTCAATAATTTCAGTAAAAGGTTCTTCTTTAGTTTCAGTAAAAGTTTCTTCTTTAATTTCAACAATTGGTTTTTCTTCTACAACTTTTTCTGGTTCTTTAGTTAAATCCATTTTAGCAACAGCTGGTTGTACCTCGCCTTGTGCTTCTGGTTTAGATAAATCAATTTTAGCTACTTCTTTATCAGATTTAGCTAGTTGTTTTGGTTTTTTACTTTTTGGTTTTGACTTTATTTTAAAGTCACCCTCCTGTTTTACAGGTTCTTTTGCTTCTTCAGCCATAATATAATATAATTAAATAATTAATAATTAAGCAACTGGAAATTGATCTTCCATTTGCCCTTGTTGTTCAAAATTAGTAGGTAATAAATCATTTTTTCTTTGATCTATCATAGCACTTTGTTGTGTACCTGCTATTCTTGTTCTTTTGTCTTTACGATCTTCTATTTCTTTTTCTCTTGTAGATTCTCTTTGAGTTTTCATTTGTTCTAATTGAACTTGATAATTAAACTCTTCTGACATTAATTCTCTTTTTATTTGAGCCTCTGCTTGCATACGTTGTATTTCAAACTGAGACTTAGCTTGCTCAAAGTTTACTTTTTCAGATGTTAAAGCTTGTTGTTTTTGTACTTCAGCCTCTGCTGCAGCTTGACTAGCTTGAGCGTTTGCTTGTGCCTGTTGTTGAGACATTTCAGCTTGCATTTGTCTTTCACGTTGTAACTTACGTTTACGTTTCATTTTTAACATTTGGTTAGCAAGCTTTAAATTACGTATTTGACGTATTTCTATTGCATCTTCTAAATCAATACCACCACTTGATAAAGCCACCTGTATGTTTTGTTCTAACATTGCTTTTTCTTCTTCATCTGGCTCAAGATCTAAGAATATACCAAAGTCATGTAAATTAATTTGTTCTAAACCTCTTAACGTTTCAGTATTAAATATAGATATACTTTGTTTTAATACGTTAGCAGTTAGAGGATAATCTAACATGTCATTAACTTTCTTAGATATATTTTCACATATTCTTAACGTTAAATATAAACTAGCGTTATTAATATGTTTTGTAGCTATATTAGAAGCTTGTGCTGCTAGCTTTTGTAAACCAACTAAAGTACTTTTATCTGGTGTACTACCATCTCTTGCTTCGTTTAATCCTGTTACATCACGTATCATTTGTAAATAATAATTATACGTAGATATTAAACTTTGTATTTTAGCTTGACCAGAACCTGTAGCTAATTCTTGTACAGGTACTTTACCTCTATTTATATCACCATCTTGTGTTAAAGATCTACCCACAACAGAACCTGTTTGGAAATACATATTAAGAGCTTCTGCTGGATTATAATTTGTACCATTACCTAAATCAACCTCTGCTAAACCATCCATATCTAAGAATACACCATCTGGCACCATTCTAGCTATTACTTGTTGTAGTTTAAGATGTGTTATTTGAATCATGTCTGCAAAACCAGTTATTCTACCAACTGTAGAATCAATACGACCTTTATATATTCTAGGAGCGCATATTGCATAATTCATTTCTACTTTTGTAGTGTCAGCAAAAGGTCTTGTCATATTAGGACACATTTCCCACCTTAATAATATATTTGTTCCTAAAACTTTAACACCTCTATATAAAACTTCTATTGTTCTTCCAACTCTTTCAAAGTTATCATTTTCAGGTGGATTAAAACTATCTGGTTTTTCTATAGCCTTTAATAAACCGCTTTCTGTTTCTTTTATTTTAAATACTTGATTACTATATGTTTTGTATTCAAAATACAATAAAGGAATAGTATTAGAATCCCATGCTCCTTGACCAAAACCATATTTACTTTCTTGACTACCTTGATATTCTTGTATTTTTTCTAATACATTATCACTTAAGCTTGGAAATTGTTTTGCTATTTCTGGTAGGGTTTGCGCTTTTAATTCACCTACATAATATATGTCTTCAAAATTTGGATCTTCTGTGTAAGAATATATTAAATAAGCTGGATCTACATAATCAACAGTTATACCGTTTGATACGTTAAAATCTGTTTTAACAGCTCCAATACCACAAGTTACTAAATCATAGTTTACTCTACGTCTTGTTAAATCCCATTTGTTATAATCTAACACTTGGTTTATAACTTCTTCTTCTGCTATTTCTACAGACTGCTTGTAAGTCAACTGCATATGAAGCTCTAACTCTTCTGGTGTTTGTGGTAATTGATCTTCAGGTATGTTAGTATTATATAGCTCTTTTCCTAGTTGAGCTGTTATTTGTTTCATTGTATCTCTTGCGAAAATATCTTGCGCTAATAATTCAGCATAACTAGTTCTTTTTTGTATAGCAGCAGGATCTTGTGCAAAAGCATTTATATCATAATCTTTGTTAGAAATACCATTAGATAATATATCTACGAATTTAGATATAATAGGTACTGGTTTCCAGTCTAAATTAAGATAAGACAAATCACCATTAATAGATAGTTCATCTTTATATTTTTGAGTAGGTTGTTCGCCTCTAGCGTATAATCTAAGTCTATTATAATTATTCCATGTGGTTAGATATCTATTGCCATTTGTTCTCCCTTGATTAAACCATTCTTGCTCTATAGCTTGAGCAACCTGCTCGCCATATTCCCAAGATGCTTTTTCAGCGTCGCTAACCACTTGGCTAGGAAAAATGCTATTACCGTTAGTATATACTTTTCTCATTTAATCTATCATTTTAGATAATAACCCACTATTATCAAATTTTTTTATTCCTAAGTCATAATTTTTTCTCATAACTTGAGGAACAGGTCTATATTTATTTTTATTACAAGCCATTATTGCTAAACCAGAGCTAATAGAAGCATCGTGTGTTGTTCTATTGTTTATATTAAATTTAGCCCAGTCTTCTAATGTTCTTTGAAAATATGTATCTCCATATGTATTGTCGTCTCTAAGTCCAACGTAGCTTTCAACATAGCTTTCTATAGCAGCAGCGTGAGCTTGCATTATATCTTGACTAGAGTTAGGTATACCACCTATTTCTCTTTCTGTAACAGATAGTTTGTTATAAACTTTATCTGGTCTATTCATTGCAAAACCTCTATAACCTCTACGTTTAAAATGGTATAGTAATCTAGGTTTATTATTCTCAGCAAGTATTGGCATACCATAAAAAATACAAGCCATTAAAACATCTTCAAAGAATATTTCAGCTGTTTGTGGACGAGCGATATATTCTAAAAAGAAATGATTTGGTGGCACGTCTTCCATGCTAAATTTAGTTAATCCATGCAAAGCTCCATTAGAACCTCTACCGTCTACTGTACCTGATATATCATAACTGTCACAACCAAAAGCTCCTAAAGTATCATTACCAGGATATTTATTGCCTAACTTACTTATTACATTATTTTGTAATCTTTTAGGTGGAACCCATGAAACAAAAAATCTTCCGTTTTTATTTGGTACAAATATAACAGTAGTATCTTTAATACCTCCTGTCCATTGAAAACTTCCTTGTGTTACAACAGATGATCTTTTTATATCTGCATTCCAGTCTATTTGTTCGTATATTTTAGTTAAATTAAACAAAGAAGATTTAGCCTCATCTCTAAAAGCATGCTCTTCAGTTCTTGGAAATTGTCTATAAAATTCATTTAAAGCATCTTGATCTTGTTTTAAACCATCAACTTCATTTTGCCAGTATTCAATGACTCCAATTGTAATCGGTGTTCCGTGAGGGCCTTTAACAAGGTCTTTTGGTGAGTCGAAGACAGGATAACCGTAAGAATCAATGTATCCTTCGTAATTCCATTCCATAGGAATGAACAAAGAATAGAGTCCTGAACGTGTCTGTCCATTTGCATTTCTTTTTGTGACATCTGAGTCATAAAATAATTTTTTAAAATTCGCGCCTCCTTTGTCTAAAGCATTTGATGTTGATCCCATCATGCACTTACCGATAATTCTACTACCTAATCTAAGGGTGGTTTTCGTAACGCGCCAGTTGTTTTGAATATTGTTCGGGCGTTCCCATTTACCTGATTCGTCGTGGACGAGGAGCCTGAGTTTCTCTCCATCGTAGGCGTTGTCCCCCTGTGTTTTTCCAGTCGATCGTGGTGTCCAACCCGGTGAGATCCTCGGTCTGCTCGGTTGATACGATTGATCTTCTTGTGAACTTGGACGCTGGTACTCTGTATGCGAGTTCGGTCTTTGGGCGGTCCATACCGTCCTGGATCGGTTTGAAAAAGAATGGATAATTAACGGATATTGGTACAACCTTATCGGTGAACATCTTCTTAGCATCGGAGCCAGATTTGGACAATATCCCAAAACGTGAGTCGCTTGATATGGTCGCCATATCCACTGTAACTCCGGACGCCATAAACGAAAAGCCTGAACGTCTATTCTTGAGATAGCACATACCGTAACACCTTGCATCAGCGTGTACTGCGGTCCAGAATATGAAAAAGAGACGGTTTGCCTCTCGAAAGTCTGGCTGCCCAACGTCAATCTTACTCCACTGCAAGTACATATAATGATTGCCAGTAATGTAAGTAGGCTTATCTTTGTTAATATACCAGAAACCTTCTTCACGCCTTCTAAATTCTTCATTAATATATTCATACCATTGCTCTTTAAAATCTTCTGGATATTCTCTCCAGTCGAATACTGTTTTTATTTTTTTTAAAACTTTAGGATATTCAAAAACTGTCCATTTATTTTCTTTAAACTTATGAACGTTCTCTTCTAAAGGCAATGCTATTTTAAGTCCTTGAATGTCATATATTTCACCTATTTTACCAGTCTTTGAAATAACAATAACATCATGTTCTGCGTTATAACCATACTCCCATTTTTTATACCTATTTAATTGTTTTATTATTTTAGGTTTTATATGATCGTCTAGTATTTTATATAAAGTTTGCTCGTACATTACTTAGATCTTCCTTCAGCAAAACCTTTAAACTGTTTAGGTTTCTTAGTTTCGTTTTCTATTTTACCTTCAATTATATCTTCTTCTTCTTGTATTCTATTTAAAATTTCAAAAGCATCAAATATAGCAAGCTTTTTTGTAGCTGCAGCATTTTTAAGTCTATCAGCAGATATATCATCATCAGAGTCAACAATAGGTTCTTTAGCTACCTTTATTAATTCTTCAACTGCGACTTGCCCAGCTAGGATTATACTCTTCTTGGTTTTCTTTATTTCCATATTTAATTACAATATCATTTGATTTCATACAATAAAGACGTTGGTCGTCTACAATAAATTCCCATTCAGCACCTGGAACAAAACCTATAGTGTCTCCTGGTTTAATATTAGATGCTTCTAGTTTATTATTACTAATTTTAAGCACTCCAACACTAGGATCTTCTTTTCTGTTGATTAGATCATTAGAATTTTTAATAGGCATTACAAAGCACCTATCTCCAAAAGATAACCACTCTGTATCGTGTTTATATAAATATATTTGATCAATAGCAGCAAAATACATATTATCTTTAAAATAAGATCTACTGTTGCTTTGTTCACCTTTCATATTGTAAAATCTTCTAAATATGTTTTGATGAACAATTATAGTATCACCTTTTTTTATAGGAGTTTTTAAAGCTATTGGCAACGCTACAACTTTTGCTAATCTATTAACAAATTTCCAAGACTCAACTTTAGTGTTAAGTATTAAATCTTTACCGCCTACTGTTTTTTTATTATCATACCTATCACCTACAGGTTCTATAATAAAATCATATATACTATTCATTAATATTCTAAATCATACTCTATAGATATAGCCATGTTAGAGTTAAATTTCTTCCACGGCAATACCTCGTTGTTTTTCTTTATATGTATGTTATATGAATTATCAGTTGTGTCTAAAAGTATATGAGATATTTCATGACCACCATAAACTTGTTGACCTACAGAATAATGCATAGCATCATTTTTATAATCAGAACCAATGCTGATTTTTCTAACTACATTATTCATTTTCTTGATTTTCAGTATAAGTTCCGTCTTCTAAATTTATATTTATAGAACCGTATTTATTTTCTAATTCTTTTTTTACAACATCTTGGTCTTGATTAACTCCTGCTATTTCATGAAGTATAGCATGTTTTTGAGTTTCTGCCAATCCTATTTGTTGTGTTAGTTCAAAAAGTTTAGACTGAAAGTCTCTTACTTTTTTTAATTCTTCTTTAGTAATTTCTTTTACTTTTTCCATTTTATTTAATTTAATTTGTCATTATCCAGTGCCTTTTATATATAGAAGTTCTATTAGTGCTTCCTTCAAATTTCACTGATAAAGTGTTTTGGTCTACATGTTTATAGGTTAAAAACACTTCCCATTTATTTTTAGAGTTATAAATTCTTGTTTTAACGTAGTCTTTTTTTTGTTCAACCACAGTCTCTGCTACAGTGTTGTTATCTGTAAAAGAGAAATTAACAAACTTAAACTCTTTGCCGTTATGCAGTATAACTACATAATAACTTGTTGTGTCACTTGACCAAACTCCTTTTAATTTTTTGCTCAAGTCTTGACTTTGGATGCTAATACTAAATAGCATTAACACACTTAATAATAAATTTTTCATTTAATTGAATTTAATTAATATAATACTCTTATTTATTATCACCTATTTTTTTGAATTTTTCCACCCCTCGTGAACCAAAGTATGCTACATAAACTGTTATAAGTAAAGATTTTAATAAATCTACCCAAGTATTATCAACTCCAAAACCTATATTACCGCTGTCTAAAAGTATTAAAACAATTAAAGACACAGTTAAAAATATAAGTGTCATTGGTCTTGTATTTTTACTTAACCATGAGTCTGACGCCATGTCACTAGACCAACGTTTACTTATTTCTTGCATTTCAACTATATCTTGTTGTAATAATAATAAAGCTTTTTCTTTATCTTCTGGCGGTAAAGCCTGTTCTTTATGTATAAGATTTTTTACTAAACCCATAACACCATTGTTAGGTAATACATCACCTACAGTGTTTAATATGCCAGGAGCTGCATTAGATAAAAATTTACCTACTTTAGTATCTTTAAATTTTTTTGACATATTAAATATTAATATTTTTTAAATGGATCTGTTTTAGAATACGCTTCTTTTTCCCAAGGCAAGTTTTCTGCACCTTCTTGCATTTCTTCTCTAGAGTATTTTTTACCTTTCCAATACACGTTTTCATCGTCATAATCTAAGTCACCTCGTTTCATTTGATCTATATGTACTTTTTCATGCTCAATAACACTTTGTCTTTCTTCAGGGTCTTTTATTTTGTCTGATACTAAAATAGTACCGTTATTATTAGCTTTACCTAGAACTCCTTCTTCAAGATCTGTATTATATATAGGTGTAGCATCTTTTAAAAATGGAGCTTTTACAGTAAACTTATTTTTTAGTCTAAGCATATTACTTTGAATTACTATAAGGGAATTTTTTATTTAAAGCTTCTTGTCTTTGAGCGCAACCACATGGTTTACCTACTGCTTTAGACACGGCTTGTACTGCTGAACTAATGCCAGTTTTTTTAGTAAAATTAGCTATGCTATCACCTAATCCTTTTGCTTTCATAAATTTACAAGTTTAAAGCTTTATTTATTTGGCCTGTTAATTCATTTCTCTTTTTTTCATTTCTAGCTTCTTCATTAACTCCAACTAAATGTGGTGCTAAAATCTGTTGAGCTAAACTATCATCTTCTAAACCATGTATAATTTTAGATCTTTCTATATTAGCTTTTTCTTGTTTTTCTTTTTCTTTTTCTTTTTCTTGTTTTTCTTTTTCTTCATTAGCTTTTTTAGCTGCTTGTTTTTTACCAATAGCTGTTCCAATTTCTTTTGCTGCACCCATTATAGATTGATTAATAGCTTCTCCGCTTTTAAGTTTAGCATTAGATATAGCTTGAGCCCCGTCAGCTATATGTTTGCCAACTTTAGCTCCATCTAATTTAGGTAAATCAAAACTAGTTGGCATAGCGCTCTTATATTGATTTAAAGGAGATCTATTGTTAAAACCTACGTTAAAAGAATTTCTATTAATAAAATTACTTTTTAATTTATTTATTGTTCCCATATTATCCTGCGTGATAACCTCTTAAAGCAGCTTCAGCTTTTGATTTGCTTCCGTATTTTGCTGGCCAAGGTTTGTCTGTTTTATTACTAATTACTCTCCATGCTCCACCCATTTCTTGTATACAACCGCTTCCGCCTTCGTCTTTAGCACAAGCGTTAAAAGGACTATCTGGTCTGTTGTCCATCATATCGTCCATTTCTCTACTTCTTAATTCTCCAGATCTTTCGTCTCTAGATTTCATACCGATTCTTTCATCTACTTTTCTAGCTTTGCTTAAACGTTTTTGTACTTTCGGGTCTTCATAATCATAACCGCCTTGCCCTTGCGTTTCGCTAGATATTTTGCCAGCTCTTTCTCTTATTTTATCTGCTCTATTATTCACAGGTGAATGACTCTTACAATGTTTATTCATTGGTGATGCGCCAGAACCTGTGTTTTGTCCCATACCAAAAGAATTTTCTAGTCTTTCATTCACACTCATGTGATGAGGTGAATCATGATCATGTCTGTCATTCTCTAAATAATGTAATCTAGCAGAAGCTGTAAGATCTTTGTTGTATGCTTGTTTAGCATCGTATCTCTCGCCTGAATAACGAGGGTGATTTCCACTGTATCCTCTTCCCATAATTAGCTCATTTTTGGATCAGAAGAATAAGCTCCTTTTCCTTTTGATTTTTTCATTGCTTTTGATTCGTCTCTACGATCTTTCATAGATTGTTTTTTGCTAGACTCTGTACCGTCTTTAGCTAAACTTTCATCTAATCTATCGTTATATCCTTGTTTTTTAGCTGGAGAACCTTTTTTGTGTCCCATTTTAGCAGGGCTTTCTGGTGCAGCTTCAATTTTAGCTTTTAACGCTTCTGGTAGATTTTTTTGTTTGCCAACTAATTCTTTTTTTTTATTTCTGTCTTTCTTCAGTTTAGTTGGTGAACCAGAATGCGCGGCTACGTGTTTAGGGTTTTGTTTAACTATTGATTGGTCTTGATGAGCAGCATATTGTCCAGCTGTATAACCATGACCACTAGCGCCTTTTGAATATGCTTTAGCAGGAGAACCTTTAGCATCACCTCTTTCAATATCTACTATTGGCATGTCAAATTCTCTTGAAGCTTCTTTTGCATACATAGGTGATTCCATTCTATGCATACCACCTTTTTTTTCTGCTTTATACATTTTTAAAGCTGACTCCATCATTTTTAATGGATTTGGTTTATTGTATCCCATTGTTTTGTTTTTTAATTATTTATTTTTAATCTGTATCTAACGCGATTATATTAGCCGCGTCACATGACACAACTCTTTGTACTTTTATTTCACTTAAAACTTCTTGTACACTAAGATTAGTGTTGTTAGTTAATGATATTGGTTCTGTTTGGCCAACCGGTATAAAAACTATATTATCTGCGTTGTCTAATTGAACTAATAAACTATAACCGCTATTACCTTCTAACAAAGTACCTCCATTGGCTCTGTAAATTTTAAAATCATAAGGAGCAGCTATAACAACACCTGTTGATAGCGTTAATTCAGTGTCACTATCAACTGATGTTATTGTATGTATTTCTGCGTTTAAATTTATAACGCCAGTAGCTCCAACTTGTATAGAATCTCCTGCTTTTACATTTGAAGTAAGGAAACCTGTTGAAGTAACTGTAGTTCCATTTGTACTACTAGAACCTTGATAAATAGCTCCTGGTTCTGGAATATTTAAAGTAGCGCTTGGCACTACTGGTATTGCTTTTATAAAGTCTGACATAATTTATCCTTTTGCTATTTGTGTTATTGGCCCTCTTCCTCCTAAAGGAACTGGAGCTGTTTTTAGTTTCATTCCGTATATACCGTTACTAGCTCCTTCACCGTGAAGTCTACCAGCTTGGCTTAATGGTCCGTCCCATATTTGAGATTCACCAACTATTCCACCTCTTTTGCCACCCATTTCTTTAGTGTGACTAGGATCTTCTTTAAAATCTTGTGTATGCATTTTTTATATATTAAAAATTTATTAATGGTTTTTTGTATGGTTGTATACCTCTTGACTCTTCACTACCAAATATTCCTTCTGCAGCAATTGATGCATCAGGAGAAAAACTTCCGGTTTGAACTTGAGGAGCAACGCCACCAACTCCAGCCATAGCGTCTGTGGCTACATTTCCTACAGTTGTATTGGCTGAACTATTTTGAAGTGAGTCTAAATTGTTATATGTAGGTGTTGTGTTTCCTGTATTAGGATTAAAACCCGTAGCTGATATACTATTAGCATCTGCTCCACCTAAAGATCCACCTAAAGCTCCAGCTACAGATCCAGTTACACTAGCCATGCCTGCGTTAGCTCTTGCTTTTGATGAACTTTGTCCATACTCTCCTAAACCTCTTTGTTGCATTAAAGCTTCAATAGCTGGATTACCATTTGGGTTAAACATGTTAACACCTCTAGCTATTGCACGGGATCTTTGAGCCGTTGTTAAAGCACGAGCTCGAAGTGCTGCTGAAGCAATACCAGATATAGAATTGGGATTTGAGGAATTTGATGTTGAGCCAACAGTACCACCTACCGCAGCCGCTGCCATTCGTGCCATATTATCTATTTTTATCGTTATTTACATTGTATATAGCTTGAGTCATTACTTTGTCTGTATAGCTATTACCTTTTATTAATTTATTTCGTCTCATGCTGGTAGGGATATCTTCTTCGTTTAGCATAATACGATATATTCTCTGTATTAGTTGTTTACCTTTAAAAGAAACTTTATATATATTATATTTTTGGGTTGTTCTATTTCTATTTCTCCATACAACTACCCAATCGTTTTGTATTAACTTGTTCCATCTTCGGTTATCCCAACTGTAAGAATAAGTACCTTTTTTAAAATCTTTTATTGTAAATAAATCAATACAATCAAGATATATTAACAGTTCTAAATCTGAATCATTTAAGCCGTTGTTTTTACAGGCCCATTTACGTATTATACGATAATGTTTAAGCAAGTTTAAATCTTTAAGATCTCTTGCGTCTAGCCTTTTCATAAAACAACGACAACATCTTGCATTTTAATTACATGATAAGTTTTATCATCTAATTCAATAAAATGACCAGCATGTCTGTCAAAAAATATAGTATCTTTTTCTTTTAATCCTTGTACTTCTTCACCGACAGATACTACTTTAGCTTCTACGTACCTTATGTCAGATCTGTCGTTTTTATTTAATAATAAACCACCTTGTGATTTAGTTATATTTTGTTCTATCTTTTGTATAATTAAATTTCTACCTACCGCTTTCATTTGCTCTAATATTATTAATTACACAATTAGTTGATAGGATAGTAGTTGCTACAGAAGCCGCATTTTTTAAAGCACTTTTTGTCACTAGTAAAGGATCAATTATACCTTCTTGTATCATATGTACCATTTTGCCTGTAACCACATTTATACCAAAACCATCTTTGTCAGAAACTTCTTTTTCTATTCCAGCGTTTTCTAGTATTGTATTGAAAGGATATAATATAGCTTTTAACAATATCTCTTCACCTAAATTTAAATGTTTAATATTATTAGAAGCATTCAACAAAGCAACACCACCTCCTGAGACTATACCTTCTTTTATTGCGGCTTTAGTAGCACATATAGCATCTTCTACTCTATCTTGTTTTTCTTTTAATTCTATATCAGAATTAGCACCAACTTTAACTATAGCTACTTTAGCTGATAATCTAGCTAATCTTTGTTCATAGCCTATAACCTCGTGAGGTTTTAATTTTTTAGTTAGTTTTTCTTTTATAGTAGATATTATCCCTTCAACTTCTTCTGGAATTTCTTCTACTTGTATTATAGTTTGATCATTAGTAGTTGTAGTCTTTAAACAAGTGCCTAAATAATCAACTTGTATTGTATTTAAATCATCACCTAGATTTTCATCTATTATTTGAGAGTTTGTAAGTAAAGCTAAATCTTCTAATATTTCTTGCCTTCTTAATCCAAAAGCTGGTGGATCAACTACATTCACTTTTATATTACCTTTCATCTTGTTCATCACAAGAGCAGATAAAACTGGTGGTTCTACATGACCTATAATAAATAAAGACTTGTTAGTTTTAATAACATGCTCAAGAACTGTTTGAACTTGTCTTACTGACTCTATTTTAGAATCTACAATCATAACTAAAGGATTGTCTAGTTCGCAACTATTTTGTTCTTTATCTGTAACAAAGTTAGGGTTTAACAAGCCTTTGTCATATTCTATTCCTTCTACAATTTCTACTTCTGTTTCACCAAGTGATGATGATTCCATTATAACAACACCTGTTTTACCTACTTCTGTAAAAGCGCTAGCTATTAAATTACCTAGTTCAGGATCATTGTTTGTAGATATTGTAGCAATTTCTTTAATTTTGTTTTCTACTGGCACTGAAGTATTTTCTAAATATTCTATAACTTTATCAACAGCAGAAAGTATACCTTCTTTTATTAATCTATCATTAGATTTATTTAAATGCTTATAAGCTTCGTTTAATATAGCATGAGCTAATATAGTAGCAGTTGTTGTACCGTCACCTGCTTCTTTTACAGTTTTACGAGCAGCTTCTTTTATTAATGTTGCTCCTATGTTTTCTACAGGATCGTATAAAACTATAGAGTCAGCTACTGTTACACCATCTTTAGTTATTATTGGGTTTCCGTTTTGATCTTCAAGAATAACGCATTTACCGCTAGCTCCAAGTGTGGAGCTAACAGCATTTGCTAATTTTTCAATTCCATTAAAGACCTGTTCTCTGGCTGTATCGCCAAAGTTTAGGTTTTTTACTATCATTTGATTAAATTAAATTAGATTATTTATTTGAATGTTTTGACTACTTTTGGTCCTTTTAAGTATTCCACTTTTTTTGCATAATGTTCCACTGAAGAATCAATAGCTTGCTCAGCTCCTTCTAATGTTTCACGTCTAGTGACGTCATCCCATTTTTCACAGCATGGATCTTTTTGTGGATCGCAATGGCAATTGATGTTTTTGTATTCAGTTTGGTAAAATCCATTTGGTAATTGTACTATTCTCCAGTTCTTTTTTTCTGAAAGATGTTTCCAAAGGTTAATGGTTTTTTCTGAAACTTTTGGTTGACCGCTCCAAGAGCTAGTCTGGTAATAAAATGTCATAGGTTTTTGGTTTTAAGTTAGACATTGGTTAATGCTCTTACCGAGCAGGTTTGTTATTGTTATTATTACTTAATTTTTTATTTTTTTACTCTTACATTTTAGATATTACATAATAGAGTGTGCCATCGCAAAATACTGAAATAGAAGAATATTGGCTAAGAGTTATAGATGGTGATGAACCTATATTACCGCCACCACTAGCTGTTAAAACAAGAGTAGTACCTGTTATCCATGAGGCGTCTAGAAGTATTGTTAATTGTCTGCCTGCAAAAACTGATGGATTAGGTAGTGTTAAATCTGCAGAACCAGGAGAGGCAAATCCATTTGAACTTGCTAAATAAACTTGCTTAACTGTTGCTCCAAGAAAAACTGAATCTCCAAGCGCAAATGTTCTAGTTTGAGAAGTTAATGATCCTATTGCTGATTCTACTATTTCTCCATTGCCTTTAACTCCTAAACCATAAGCAGCAGTGTCTGCAAATGTACCTGAGCCATATTGTCTTGCTCTTAACTTACCAGTATTGAGAACTTCAAAAGCATTATCTCTAGCAGCATCTGAAGTACCTATTCCTACTACAAACTTTCCGTTACCTAAAGCTACATTATATTTACCTACAACCGTTTGATTAGCGTTTGCATTTAAACCTTGTCCTAGTGTAAAACCGTTAGCTCCTACAATGCTATTATCAACTCCTCCAATAATAACTGAATTATTTGAAGTAGCGTCTACAGTGTTTCCTTGGCCTGCAAATATACCACCTTGTGGTGCGCTTTGAAGATTTCCAAATCCGCCTATAATTACTCCGTTTTCTCCTTTACTTTCATTTATAATAGCGTTTGAAACTTCACTTATACATATTGCAAAGCTATCAGCTTTAGAAGATCCCGCTGAACCTATAGCTATAGAACCTTGAATATTTGAGGTCGTGTTGTTACCGTTTGCTCCATTACCTATAGCGATATTATTACCTACACTACTAAAATTACCACTTGAACCAAAAAATGCTTTGTTACCAATACCTACATCTGAGCCGCTAGAGAGTCCAGTTCTTCCTACACCTCGACCAGCATCAAAACCTATAAATACAGAACCAGCCATGCTAGTACCGTCTAAAAGATTAGAACCAGCATTAGTACCAACAAAAACACAGTTTCCTATAAAACCTGTTGTAGCGTTTAAAGTTCCAGCTTTTTGGCCTATAGCCACTGTATCGGCGACAATAAGTTGATTTGTAACAGTATCTTCAAAAGCTGAATTACCTATTACTACATTGTTATAAGATTGCTCTTGATTATGTAAAGCGTTAAGACCTATAGCTATATTATTAATATCAGTAGCACTACCGCCACCTCCTGTAATAAGTAAAGCGTTTTTACCTATAGCTATATTATTTCTTTCATCTTCCATTTTTGGCGCTGTATTAGCTCCAATAGCTATATTATTAGTGCCTGTTGTAAGGTTTTTTAAAGCATTAAATCCAACAGCTACATTTTCTCCCGCTTCTAATACACCACCTGGAAGTTCTCCAGTAGTAAAAAGACCTAAAGCATTATTTCCTATACCAACATTATAATTACCAGTAAAACCTGCGACATTTGGATTTTTGTCATTAGCTCCAGCGTTAATACCTATATAGTTAGAAAACCCTAAATTTATTTGACTTATAGGACCACTTACTTCAATTAGCTTACTAGCATCATAACTAGTACTTGATTTTTGTAATATTATAGAATCACCTAAAACACCACTAGGTCCATCTGTCCATATTGGTAAATTATCAGTTGTGCCTGTTCCAGTTACTGTACCACCGCTTGGTGGTATTAAGGCGGCTATAAAGTTTGCTAAGCTAGCTGTCGATACAGATCTTGTTGGTCTACCTTCTTCGTCCATCTTGCTAACAAGAAACAAATCTGTGCCTTCCAAAACTGTTGTTTGTGGATATGTATATATTACCGCCATATTTTATTTTTAAAACTCTGTTACTTCAACTGTACTAACAGGTGCTCCTAATATATCAACAGATACACCACCTGGATTAGCTTCAAGTGCATTGTTTATAGTTTCTACAATAGCTTGATATCTTGCGTCTGATTGATCAGCACCACTTACTTCGAATGTTATTACCACGTTATAATTTGCTAGTAGAGGTAAATAAACTATACTATCGCCTGCATTTGTGAAAGCACCTGATGCAAGTCCTGCAACGTTTATTTTTAAGTCTTTATATACTCCTTCTCCTTGTGGGAAGTTTAAAAATTGTCTCATGTTTTTTTATTTATATTGTTATATTATTCCGTTATCTTGAAACTGCCAACTTGTAATAGTTTGACCAACTGGTAATTGAAGTTCTATAGCTTTTCCACCAGGGTTTGCTGCTAAAGCTTGATTAAGCGCTATTATAGTTTCATCCTGTAAAGTACCGTCACTTAACTCAAGAGTATAATACCTTACAATACCACCTGGAGCTCCACCTGCAGTAGCTACTGCGTTTTGCCAGATAGCTATTCCTAATCCACCAGACTCGCACATTAGTATGTTGTCTATAGGTAGATAATACGTACCTGCAGATGCAACATCTGCACTTCCTCCGCCTACGGATTTAAATTTTAAAAATTCTTTCATTGTTTGTTTTTTTTAATGTTATTTTTTGTTTGTTTTATTTAATTACCAAAGTATTCAACCGTACTAATTTGCGAAGGAAGTGTAATTATACGTCCTGCTGGACTTGCCTCTACAGCTTTTTGTATAGAATCCATTAACACTGGAATACCAGAGTCTATACCATCTAAGTTTATTATACCTGAACTACTATTTCCAATGTCTCCATAGAAAATATTACATGCAATTGTAGATCCAAAATCTATAATCGTTGCATCACTAAAGTTAACTAAACTAGTTCCGTTAACGTTATCAGATAGTAGGTTTATTTTTAAAAATTGTGCCATTGTTTTATTTTTTTGTTAAAAAGGTTCTCTGAAAACATCTTGTACCACAAGATCATCCACTGCTATAGTTTTAAGAATAGCATTAAAATCTACAACTACTCCAGGGTTTGAAATTGCAATTTCTATAGCTGCATTCATAGCTCTTGTAATAGGAAATTCACCTGACGGTGTAGATCCTGGATCGCAGTCTATTTCTACTTGCCAATTTTGCGGTCCATTGCTAGACCATGGTAATATAAAAGATACTAAAGTTATCGACGGATCTCCACCATCTGATTGTACTGAAACTATTTTTTCAGGGTTTAGAAAAAGCCCTACACCAGTACCAATGTTTGCTGTAGTTGTTACTTTTATGAAACTTGCCATAATTATTATTTTAATGTTATTTGTATATTATATATACTTACAGATAAGAAGAGAGTTTTACATAAACAGTGACATTAGGGTACTACTATACTATTATAACTACCTATTGTCACTAAATTTAAAAAGTTGTTACAAATATAGATGCTGGGTGTTCCCCCC
>PVMK01156186.1_pt1 | contig 31196 bp, 25 predicted proteins | sample 1853481 | NCBI WGS metagenome assembly PVMK01 (sample SAMN08533507, study PRJNA380276) | Marine sediment metagenome, whole genome shotgun sequencing project.
CAAGAAAGAAGACTGAAATTGCAAGTGAACTGGCATTTGCAAAGGCCAATTATGTGGGATTATTTGTTAAGGGGTTTCTGTTAAATTTTATAAATATTGGTGTTTTGGTGTTTTGGCTCGGGGTTATAATTATTACCGGACCGGGTTTAGAGAATGATATTAACAGGTTTTATATCTTCTTTGGTGCGGTAATATTGACCTATTTTATTACCGATTTATTTAAAATCCTATTGGCAAAACAGCTTAGAAAGAAACTCACCCAGAGCCGTATTTTAAAGATTAAAAAGGTTTTAGGTTTAATTCTTATTGTATGTGGTATCATTCTAATAATTAAAGGATTTTTACCCAAAGACAAATTAAATCCACGAGACATAATAGAAGATATTAGGCAATAAAAAAGAGACCCCTTAAAGGATCTCTTCTGTTTTGAGGCGTCTAGCGGATTCGAACCGCTGTAGATGGTTTTGCAGACCACTGCCTAGCCACTCGGCCAAGACGCCTTATTTGGTCATGCTCCCGTTCACTTGTTTAATAACTCATTTGCATTACATTGCGAAACGGGTGAGCAAATTTAAAAAAAAATAAGGCTATTACCTTATTTACCCTCTCTTTTTCTTTTTTCACTCATTTTTACAGTTACAGCTTCGACATCACCACCAATTGGCGGATTGAGTTTAGATACGGAAACGGTTGCTTTTTTTACTAATGAACTTTCTAAAAAAACCCTGGTAAGAATGCGTTTTGCAACGGTTTCAATCAATTTAGTGGGTATAGCCATTTCTTCTTTTACTATCCTGTTAAGTAAGACATAATCTACGGTCTCGCTAAGCCGATCGGATTTACTGGAAATCTGCAAATCGACCTTTACAGTGAGATCAACCCTATATTCACCGCCAATTTTTGTCTCTTCTTTCAAACAACCGTGAAAAGCATTAAGCCTTATATTTTCAACTTTAATTATTCCCAATATTTATAAAATTAATGAGTGGAAATACACTTGCATTTTGATAACTTTGTAAACTTATTAAAAACGAATGAACGAAGAAACAAAATCACTCAATTTTATTGAACATATTATAGAGGAAGATTTAGCCCATGGAATGGCTAAGGATCAGCTTCGTTTTCGTTTTCCACCGGAGCCCAACGGATATCTCCATATTGGTCACACCAAAGCCATAGGCATTAGTTTTGGTTTGGGCGAAAAATATAATGCCCCGGTAAATCTTCGTTTTGACGATACTAATCCCACAAAAGAAGAGCAGGAATACGTGGATGCCATAAAAAGAGATATTGCCTGGTTGGGCTATACATGGGAAAATGAATTGTATTCTTCAGATTATTTTCAGGAATTATACCATTGGGCCGTTAGGCTGATAAAGGATGGTAAGGCTTATGTAGACAGTCAATCTTCCGAAGCAATGGCTGAACAAAAAGGGACTCCAACCAGGGGAGGGACAAATAGCCCATACAGGAACAGAAGTGTGGAGGACAATCTTGATTTATTCAAACGGATGAAGGAGGGAGAGTTCGAAGCGGGAACCCATGTCCTTCGTGCAAAGATCGACATGGAAGACCCCAACATGTTAATGAGAGATCCGATCATGTATCGTATCTTATATGCTAAACACCATCGCACAGGAGAGCATTGGTGTATTTACCCATTGTACGACTGGACGCATGGCGAAAGCGACTACCTGGAGCAAGTTTCTCATTCACTTTGCTCCCTGGAATTTAAGCCTCACAGGAAGCTTTATAATTGGTTTAGAGATAACGTTTATCAGTATAGTAAGAAAGACTATCCATTGGCGCCCAAACAACGGGAATTCGCGCGTTTAAACCTGAGCTATACCATTATGAGCAAAAGGAAATTATTACGTTTAGTAGAAGAAGGTATAGTTTCTGGCTGGGATGACCCGAGAATGCCGACGATTTCTGGTTTAAGACGCCGGGGTTATACTCCAAATGCTATAAGAAAGTTTGTTGAAACTGTGGGCGTGGCTAAACGTGACAATGTGATTGATGTATCTCTCTTAGAATTTTGTATTCGTGAGAATCTAAACAAAACAGCGCCAAGAGTTATGGGGGTATTACATTCTGTAAAACTCGTTATTACCAATTATCCTGAAAATAAAGAAGAGCGGTTTAAGGCCGAAAACAATCCTGAAGATGAAAGTGCCGGCTTTAGAGATCTTCCTTTCTCGCGCGAATTATATATCGAAAGGGACGATTTTAAAGAAGAGGCCGGCAGTAAATATTTCAGACTTGCTTTAAACAAAGAAGTGCGCCTTAAAAATGCCTATATCATAAAAGGGAAAGACGTAGTTAAGGATGATAATGGAAATATTACGGAAGTGCATTGTTCTTATGACCCCGATAGCTTAAGTGGTAGTGGTAGCGATGCCAGTGTGCGCAAAGTAAAAGGGACACTTCACTGGGTTTCGGTAAAGCATGCCATAAAAGCAGAAGTTCGGGAATACGATAGATTATTTTTGGATGAAGCTCCCGACAGCCATCTGGACAAAGATTTTATGGAGTTTGTTAACCCAAATTCGTTAAATGTCATTCAGGCTTATGTGGAGCCCGGTTTAAAAGAAGCTAAAACAGGTGACAGGTTTCAGTTTCAGAGATTAGGTTATTTTAATGTTGACGATGATTCTACCCCGGAAAATTTGATCTTTAATAAAACGGTTGGGTTGCGAGATACCTGGGCAAAGCAAAAACCAAAAGAAGAATCGGGTCAAAATCGGCAGAAACCTCAACAAACTCGAAAACCAATAGATATTATTAAACAGCTTGGCAAGAAGTATACGAATCTTCCCGAAGCAAAACAGCAACGGGTAAAGGCCGAAATACAGGAGCTTGCAAAGAATGTAAGTTACGATGAATTGGAACCCTTATTTCATACCGCCAGGAAGAAAGTTGGTACCAGGATTGCCGCTATAATTACCCTGGGAATATTACTGGATAACGACCTTCAAAGAAATGATGACATTAATGTCTTTATAGATACTGCAATTAAAGACAATAATAATTTATTGGCTACAGAAGCAAAGACCCTTTAAGTTGTTCCGGAATTCTTTAGCGCTTTCCTATACCGAATAATGAAACGCGGTCTAATTTAAATTTTACTATATTTATTGCACAAACATAAACTATTTTATTATGGATTATATGAATTTTCCGGCGCTTTTGGTTGCCGGTATTTCTGCATTGGTTGTTGGGTTTGTCTGGTATAACCCAAAGGTCTTTGGCGCTGCCTGGATGAAGGCTGCAGGCATGACCGACGAACAAGTAAAAGGCGGTAATATGGCCAAAATTTTTGGTCTTGCCCTTTTATTTGCGGTGATGATTGCGTCTTCATTACCCGGGACTGTTATTCATCAAATGGGAGCATTGAGTTTAGTAGGTGGTACTGCCGAGGGCGCTTTACCCTCTTATGAAGCTTTTATAACAGATTATGGCGATGTCTTCAGAACGTTTAAGCACGGGGCATTGCACGGTTTTATGGTTGGATTGTTCGTTGCATTACCCATTCTTGGGACCAATGCATTATTTGAGCGTAAAAACGCGAAATATATTTTTATTAATAGCGGTTACTGGATAATAACCCTTACTATTATGGGTGGAATTATTTGTGCCTGGAGATAATTTCTAAACAAATTAAATTTGCTAAAGACTGAACGCATTAGTGGTCAGTCTTTTTATTTTCGTCTTGATCAACTTTAAAATATATACTTCCTTTAATGCCCTGCCGGAGTCGTGGGACACCCTGGCGGTACATGATATTTTTTTGCAATCCAATTATCTGAAGGCCATTGAGAAGGCCACTCCAATAAATATTTCATGGTTTTACATTGCTATTTTTAACACAAACGGCTTAGTGGGTATCGCCGTGATACAACGCATACAATTATATCTTAAAGACATGTTTAGAACGAGCGCTTCTTCTGTTTTTAAAGAATTTATAAGGAACAATTTATCCAAAATATTAAAAGGAAATATTTTGGTCGTTGGCAATATGACACATACCGGGCAGCATGGCGTATTTATCGACACAAACAAAATCGATCAAAGGGAATTTCTTGATGCGCTTTTTAAGGCGATTAACGAAATAAGAATTCAAATTAAACGACTTCAAAAAAAGAATATTCGCGTTATATTGTGTAAGGACTATTTTAAAACGGACAGCATTCATCATGAAAAAGAGTTCTTTGAATCCCAGAATTTGCATAAATTAACAGTGCAGCCCAATATGATTATGCCGATAAGGGAAAATTGGTTAAAGGCCCGGGACTATAATGCAGATTTAAATAAGAAATACAGGTCGCGTTATAAAAGAGCAAAGAAGAAATTTGGAGAGATACATATTCATGAAATGGGTCTTGAAACCATTGAAAAAGATTCTATAAAACTGTATAAACTATATGAGAATGTATCAGATAATGCGAGATTTAACACCTTCGTACTTCCTCAGAATCATTTTTATTGTCTTAAGAAATACCTGAAAGATAATTTCAGGGTGTTTGGTTACTATCTTGATAATGAACTTGTGGGTTTTTATACATTGATATTGAATAATAAAGCACTGGAAACCTATTTTTTAGGGTATGACAAAGAGCACCAATATCCAAATCAGTTGTATTTAAACATGCTTTATGACATGGCTCATTTTGCTATAGAAAATAGGTTTACCACTGTAGTTTATGCACGTACCGCCATGGAAATTAAAAGCTCGGTTGGAGCTCTTCCCGTAGAGATGGTGATGTATATGAAACATACTAATAAATTCGCAAACGCAATTTTAAAATTAGTGTTTAGATTTATGAATCCTTCACAAAAATGGAGAGAACGAAATCCCTTCAAAAGTTAAAGAACAAGAGAAAAGCCCAGAAAAATTAACTTCAAGGGTTTTTAAAAAAGGGCGGTCTATTATTTTTTATTCTGCTTTTTCATTTCTTCACCAATTTGGTTGCTGGCCGTAAAACTTGCGACCATATCATTGAGCATATTGCTTCCTGCTTGTGGTGAATTTGGCAATAATATGAGATTACTGTTTGTTTCCTGCCCAATAGATTGTAAAGTGTCATAATGTTGAGTTACTACAATTAGTGCTGACGCTTCCTGAGAGTTAATGCCAACTCTATTTAATACGTCAACAGATTCTTCCAAACCACGCGCAATTTCACGCCTCTGATCCGCGATACCCTGACCTTGCAATCTCTTGCTTTCAGCTTCAGCTTTGGCCTTTTCAACAATTAAAATGCGAGCCGCATCACCTTCAAATTGAGCGGCGACTTTTTCGCGCTCTGCAGCATTAATCCTGTTCATGGCTTCTTTTACTTGTGAATCCGGGTCTATATCTGTTACCAGGGTCTTAATGATATCGTATCCATAATCCAGCATAGCCTCGTTAAGCTCAGATTTGACTGCTATAGCAATGTCATTTTTACGTAAAAACACATCGTCAAGTATCATTTTTGGAACTTCGGCACGTACCACATCAAAAACATAAGATGTAATTTGATCATGCGGATAATCCAATTTATAAAAGGCATCATAGACCTTATCTTTAATAACTTTGTATTGAACCGAAACTTTTAAACGCACAAAAACATCGTCTTTGGTCTTGGTTTCCACAATAACATCCAATTGCTGAATCTTTAGACTTAATTTCCCGGAAATTCTATCGACTATGGGTATTTTAAGTTGAAAACCAGCCTGACGAACGCTTAAAAATTTACCGAATCGTTCAATAACACCGGCAGTTTGCTGTTTGATAGTAAATACTGAGGAAATAAGAATAAGTAATCCGAAAAAAACAATAGGAATATATACAAATGAGCCCATAGTAGGAATTTTAAAAGGTTAGAAAATAATAAAGTTCAAATTTAAGTTATATTTGCTGCAATCGCATAAAATGTAGTATGAAAAACCAGCCATATATTATATTAGTAGCTCTTACCATTGGTTTTGTTACAACATGCTACGCGCAACCCGCTATTTATTTAATAAAAAATGGCTTTGGTATAACCGCAGGCGTTACCCAATATGATATCATTACAGATAATTTTACGACCAAAAGTGGCACCGGATGGCTTGCTGGTATGTCGGCTACCGTAGATCTTCCTCATAAATGGTTTACCATAAGTTATGGTATGCAGCTTTCAGATAATAATTTCGAGATATCCGGAAGAACGCCTGACGGCGGGGGAAATGAAATGATAAAATATAATTTAAAAATAGTTCAGGTAGGACTTACATATTATATAAAATTAAAGGAAGATAATTTAACGTTCGACCTTGGTCCACAGGTGCAATATAACGGTAAACTGGAATTAAAGGATGGAACCAAAGAAAATTATCTAATTAATGGCTATGATGCGGTAACCGCTTCCGATATTACTGACATTTCACAGTTTAATGTTAATGGTTTGGTTGGAGCTTCAGGAGGTATGGGCCCTTTTAAAATTAAGGCACAATATATTTATAGTTTTACAAATATCCTCAATAAGCTAAATGACAAGAATATAGACACAGGGGATTCTGCCGATAAATTTAAAGGAAATCAATCTATGATTGTTGTGGCCTTTATGTTTACTTTTTAATGAATGCCCCATTTGTTATGCTCAACTTCCTGCCCGACTGGCAGGCGGGGTTTCAGCATCTCGTTATTACGCCTTAATATATTATTGATTCAACATATTTTCAATACGCTTAATCGTTTCCGTTTTTCCAATCATTGACATTATATCAAAAACTTCAGGCCCTTTTAAGGACCCAACCAATGCTAAGCGCAAGGGCATCATGACCTTCCCGAATCCAATATCTTTTTGAGTTATCCAGTCTTTAATTTTAGTCTGAAGGTTATCTAAAGTAAAATCTTCAATGGAGTTTATAATGTCGATTAACCCAGTCATTAAATCAGGAGTTTCTTCTTTGAACGCTTTTTTTGAAGCTTTCTCATCATAGTACGTCGGCGCAATAAAGAAAAAATGGCTTAAACCCCAAAATTCACTGATAAACGTAGCGCGTTCTTTGATTAAACCGACAACCTTCTCTATATAATTGATATCAATATCCGTAAGATCTTCTCTTAAAGATTTGAATCGTTGCGCCAAATCGTTATTGTTTTGTAATTGCATGTAATGATGGTTGTACCATTTTGTTTTATCCGGATCAAAACGTGCGCCGGCTTTATGAACCCGCTCTAGTTCAAAGGCATTGATTAGCTCCTCCAAACTAAAGATTTCTTTTTCTGTTCCCGGATTCCACCCCAGGAAGGCTAAAAAATTTATGACCGCTTCGGGAAAAAACCCCGCTTCTTTATACCCTTTCGAAAAGTCTCCTGTTTTTGGGTCTTTCCAATCTAACGGAAATACAGGAAAGCCGAGCTTATCTCCGTCACGCTTGCTTAATTTACCCTTCCCAGCGGGCTTCATAATTAATGGTAAGTGTGCAAATTGTGGCGCTTCCCAACCGAAAGCATTATATAACAATTGATGTAAGGCTAAGGATGGCACCCATTCTTCACCGCGGATAACATGACTAATCTCCATTAAATGATCATCTACAATATTAGCAAGATGATAGGTGGGCATACCATCACTTTTAAACAGAACCTTATCGTCTAAAACGTTCGTGTTAATTACTATTTCACCCCGAATGATGTCCTGGAGTTTTAAGGTTTTATCTTGCGGCGATTTAAACCGAATGACATATTTTTCTCCTGTGCTGAGTTTATTTTTCACTTCCTTTCCTGAAAGTGACAAAGAGTTATTCAATATTAAACGATTGCGCCAATTATAAATAAACGTTTCGCCCCTTGATTCGTGATCTTTTCTTTGGAGATCGAGTTCTTCAGCCGTATCGAAGGCGTAATATGCATGTCCTTCATCAATCAATCGATTCGCGTATTCATTGTACAAGTGCTTGCGTTCGCTCTGTCTGTAAGGCCCGAATTGAGATTCTTTTCCAGGCCCCTCGTCAAAAGGGATATGGCACCAATTCAAAGCGTTGATAATATATTGTTCGGCTCCTTCTACATAGCGGTTTTGATCGGTATCTTCAATACGCAGGACAAATGTTCCATTATGTTTTTTTGCAAACAAATAATTGAATAATGCAGTACGAACCCCTCCAATATGTAAAGGACCTGTTGGGCTTGGTGCGAAACGCACACGAACGTTTTTGGCCATGTTTATTATTTTATGTCTGCAAAGATAAACGAGAGCACATCAAAGAGCAAAGAAAAAGAGCATAAGACTTTGTTAAGCCCTTCACTAAATGTCTAATTAGCACATTTAACAGAATGTTACCAAATATTTATAAATTATCGATAAAATAAAATTGTAAATTAGTGAGTTTAATTCATAAAGCATTGAATTTGAACAATTTTAATACCATACAACTAAAGCTCGAGGCTTTTATTAAAAAGTACTATACAAGTAAATTAATAAAAGGGCTTATCCTGTTTTTTGCTTTAGGATTAATTTATTTTCTGGCAACCCTTTTAATAGAATATGCGCTTTGGCTTAGTCCAAGGGCGAGAACCTTTCTGTTTTGGACATTTGTCGGGGTAGAATTAATCCTGCTGTTAAGACTGGTCGCTTTTCCTGTGGCGCAATTGTTCAAGCTTAAGAAGGGAATAAATTACGAAGAAGCTTCAAAGATCATAGGGAGTCATTTTCCAAAAGTAAATGATAAGTTGCTTAACGTACTCCAATTAAGCAAGGATCGGTCAAAATCTGAATTACTATTAGCAAGTATTGAACAAAAATCTAAAGAAATCAAATCTATTCCATTTAAGTTAGCCGTTAACTTTAGGCAAAACCTTAAATATTTAAAATATGCCGCTATACCCGTATTGATTGTTGCGCTGACCCTAATAACCGGCCGCTTTAGTTGGCTTAGTGATGGCTATGAGCGTGTAGTAAATTATAGAATGGCCTTCGAACCACCGGCACCATTTCAGTTTTTTATTACTAACGAAAATTTACAAGCCGTTGAAAATGAAGATTTTAAGCTCGTAGTTTCCACTGAAGGAGAATTTGTTCCGGAGAATGTACAAATTACTTATAATAATGAAACCTACTTTTTAAAACAACGCGAAACAGGAGAGTTTGAATATGTCTTCTCTCAACTCAATAGTAATGTAAATTTCAATTTATCGGCCAATAATGTAACTTCGAGATCGTACGCCATCAATGTTTTGGAAGTGCCGACTTTGTTGGATTTTAATATGATTTTGGATTATCCTAATCATACAAAAAAGAAAGACGAGACACTTATAAATACCGGAAATACCATAGTACCACAAGGCACAAAAATTACCTGGAAACTTAAAACCAAGGCTACAGATGAGGTCTTTTTATACGCAAAGGATACATTGTCATTTCAATCGAAAGACAACGGAGAGTTTGAAGCCTCCAGGCGTATTAATAATGATTTTGGCTATAGCCTTAACACGAGCAACACTAATCTTAAGGATTATGAGAGTTTGTCATTCTTTATTGATGTAGTAAGAGATGAGTATCCTATACTTGATGTACAAATGGCCCTTGATTCCATCGATAATCAGACCTTGTATTTTCTTGGGCGCGTGAGCGATGATTATGGATTAAGTAAACTGCAACTCGTGTATTATCCCTCCGATTCGAAAGAAGAGACCCAAATTGAAACTATTCCGGTATCCACATCTAATTTTGATGAATTTGTTGATATTTTCCCCGATCAACTGATGCTTGATGAGGGAATTAGTTACGATCTCTATTATGAAGTATTCGATAACGACGCAATACATAATTTTAAAAGCACTAAAAGCGAAACCTTTAGTTATCGTAAATTAACAAAGGACGAAATAGAGCAAAATTTGCTCAAGGAACAAGGAGATAATATCGATGACATCAATAATGCTTTGGAAAAGTTTAATGAGCAAGAAAAGCGGCTTAAGGAATTGTCGAGAACTCAAAAGGAAAAGCCGGAATTGAGCTTTAATGACAAAAGAAAACTAGAGGATTTCCTGAAGCGTCAGAAAAAGCAGGAAGAAATGATGAAAAATTTCAACAGAAAATTAAAAGAGAATTTAGAGAATTTCCGGAATGAGCATAATGAAAAGGACCGGTTTAAAGAAGATTTAAAACAACGTCTTGAGGAAAATCAGGAACAACTTCAAGAAGATGAAAAGCTACTTGAAGAATTGCTAAAATTGGCTCAAAAAATTCAAAAAGAAGAACTTGCTCAAAAATTGGAGGAGCTTGCGAAACAAAATAAGAACAAAAAAAGGAGCCTTAAGCAGTTGCTGGAATTGACAAAACGCTATTATGTGGCTCAAAAAATGGAAAAACTAAGAATGGAGTTGGAAGAACTTTCAAAAGAACAGGAAAAACTTTCAGAAGAGACCATTGAAAATAACACCAAAGAAAATCAAGATGTTCTAAATGAAAAGTTCAAAGACTTCCAAAAGGAACTTAATGAACTGCGAAAGGAAAACAAAGGTCTTATAGAGCCTTTAAATGTGCCTCAGGACAAGAAGGGCGAAGAAGATATTAAGAAGGAACAGCAGGAGGCAAGTGATAATTTGGAAAAGAAAGATAAACAGGAAAATTCAAATGATAATAATAGTCAGGAGGACGCCAAAAAGAATCAAAAAAAGGCCGCTCAGAAGATGATGCAAATGAGTAAAAAAATGGAACAAATGTCCGCCGGAAGCTCAGGGAATCAAATAGCTGAAGATATAGATATGTTGCGGCAGATTTTGGATAACCTGATTTTATTTTCATTTGAGCAGGAGGAATTAATGAATCAGTTCAGGAACATTCAGATAAATCACAATGAATACCCTAAATATTTGCGTAAACAACAATCCTTAAGAGAGCATTTTGAGCACGTCGATGACAGTCTATTCGCATTATCTCTTAGACAGCCTATGATCTCTGAACCGATTAATAAGGAAATCTCTGAAATTTATTTCAATATTGATAAATCCTTGAATCAGTTTGCGGAAAATAGGTTATATCAAGGCGTTGCAGCACAACAATTTGCTGTTACTTCCACCAATACTTTGGCGAGCCTGTTGAGTGATCTTCTTGATAATTTGGAGCAAATGAGTATGGCTCCCGGGAAAGGCGGGAAAGGCGAGATGCAACTCCCCGATATTATTATGAGCCAGGAAGAGTTAAATGAACAGATGAAAGAGGGTTTGGATAAAAGTGGCGAAGGAAACGAAAAGAAAGGTGATAATAATGGTGAGAAAGAAGGGGAACAAAATGGGGAAAAGGATGGTGAGCAATCCGGGGACGGAGAGGGATCTCAGGAAGAACTCAATGGAGAATTATTTAGAATTTATCAGCAACAACAAATGTTGAGGCAGGCTTTAGAAGACAAATTGGGTAAAGAGGGGATTCAGGGAATTGGGAGTAATTTGCTGCGAAAAATGGAGGAAATTGAGCAGGATTTATTGAATAAGGGATTTACTAACCGCACCTTGGAAAAAATGATGCAATTGCAACATCAGCTTTTAAAATTGGAGAACGCAACATTTCAACAAGGGGAAGACAACAAAAGAAAATCCAGAACGAATACCGAACAGTTTAATAATACTACGGCGATTCAGTTAGAAAGAGCTAAGAAATATTTTAATACAACAGAAATATTAAACAGGCAAACCCTGCCTTTACAACAGGTTTATAAGAAAAAAGTAAAGGACTATTTCAAACAGAACAATGATTAGTTTTTATTATGAAACAGACTTCAGCTTGAGAAAGGAGTTTGAAATATCCAATTGGATTTCGGGAGTAATTGCTTCGGAAAATCGTAAAGAGGGAGAGATCAACTATATTTTTTGTGATGATAGTTATTTACATAAATTGAATGTTAAATTTTTAGATCACGACACTTTAACCGATATCATTAGTTTCGACAATTCTTTAGGAAAAATCCTACATGGTGACGTTTTTATTTCGGTTGAAAGAGCGCAGGACAATGCAAAAGATTTCGACGTTAGCTTTGATGAAGAGATACACCGCCTTATAGTACATGGAGTGTTGCATTATTGTGGGTTTAATGACAAAACGGCCGAAGACGCTAAGATAATGCGTGATAAAGAGGATTTCTACTTAAAGCAATTATCTGTCAATTCATAGAATCATTGTATATTTGCAAACTTAATTTAATCATTTAATGTTTCACGTGGAACACATATGAGTCTATTTAATGAAATATATGATGTTATTGTAGTAGGTGGCGGTCATGCAGGTAGTGAAGCAGCGGCTGCTGCGGCCAATATGGGCAGTAAAACATTGCTCATAACTATGAATTTGCAAAACATTGCCCAGATGTCTTGTAATCCTGCTATGGGCGGAATTGCCAAGGGCCAGATTGTACGAGAAATAGATGCCTTAGGTGGTTATAGCGGTATTGTAAGCGACACTTCCGCAATACAATTTAAAATGCTTAATAAATCCAAGGGGCCCGCTATGTGGAGTCCAAGGGTTCAAAGCGATAGGATGCGGTTTGCAGAGGACTGGAGACTGTTATTGGAGCAAACGAAAAATTTGGACTTTTACCAGGAAATGGTTTCTGGATTATTGGTTGAAAAGGGAAAAGTAACCGGAGTTAAGACCACATTAGGGCTGGAAGTTAAGGCCAAAAGTGTTGTGCTTACCAATGGTACTTTTTTAAATGGATTGATTCATATAGGGGATAAAAATTTTGGAGGAGGCAGAGCGGGCGAAAGAGCTGCCACTGGAATTACCGAACAATTGGTGGAGCTGGGTTTTGAATCTGGGCGGATGAAAACAGGCACTCCACCCAGAGTAGATGGGCGTTCACTGGACTATTCTAAAATGATTGTCCAGCCCGGTGATGAGAATCCCGAGAAATTTTCTTATCTGGATATTACTAAACCATTAGAGAAGCAATTGGCCTGTCACATGACCTACACAAACCCGGAAGTGCATGATTTATTGCGTGAAGGATTTGATCGTTCTCCCATGTTTAACGGAAGAATAAAGAGTGTAGGCCCCCGTTATTGTCCATCTATAGAAGATAAAATTAATCGGTTTGCGGATAAAGAAAGGCATCAATTATTTGTGGAGCCTGAAGGCTGGAAAACGGTTGAAGTGTATGTTAATGGATTTTCAACCTCTTTACCAGAGGAAATTCAGTTTAAGGCTTTAAGATCCGTTAATGGTTTTGAGCATGTGAAGTTTTTCCGTCCCGGGTATGCTATTGAATACGATTATTTTCCCCCTGTACAACTTAAACATACTTTAGAGACAAAACTTGTTAACGGACTTTATTTTGCCGGGCAAATTAATGGCACAACCGGATATGAGGAAGCAGCCTCGCAAGGATTAATGGCAGGAATAAATGCAAGTTTAAGAGTTCGGGAAAGAGAACCATTTGTCTTAAAAAGGAATGAAGCTTATATCGGGGTTTTAATCGATGACCTTATAACCAAGGGCACGGAAGAACCTTATAGAATGTTTACTTCGCGGGCGGAATACAGAACTTTACTAAGACAAGACAATGCTGATTTTAGATTAACCTCTAAGGGATATGAACTTGGGCTGGCGAGTGAGAAACGCCTAAAACGTATGGAAAAAAAACGTGAAAAATCTTCGGCTTTTGTTCAGTTTTTTAAAGATACAAGTATAAAACCCGATGAAATAAATCCAATATTACAATCAAAAGGTTCCGCATTGGTAAAACAATCAGACAAGATGTTTAAGGTATTCTCCCGACCCAATATTACAATGGAGGATTTTAGACAATTTGATATTGTTCAAAGTTTTATTAAAGATAATGATCTGGACAGGGAGGTTTTGGAACAAACAGAAATTCAGGTTAAATATTCCGGGTATATTGACAAGGAACGCAATAATGCGGATAAGCTTAACCGGTTGGAAAATATAAAGATACCGCCTAATTTTAATTATTCTAAAATAAAATCCATGAGTCATGAAGCCAGGGAGAAATTGAGCAAAATTCAGCCGAATTCAATTTCACAAGCCTCTAGAATTAGTGGAGTTTCACCTAATGATGTGTCCGTTCTATTGGTTTATATGGGACGATAATTACAGCAGGTTCCACGTGGAACACGTATAGAGATTTATTTTTAATGAAAAACCCCACCAAATATATTAAGGTAAAAGATCATTCGATTTCCGGGGAAGTATTTCAATTATTGTACAATGAAAAATTGGATATGCTGGAAACACGGCCACAGCCAGGTTTGAACCAATTATCAGGGTATTATAAAAGTGATGATTATATTTCGCATACCGATTTAAAAAGGAATCTATTTGAAAAGGCTTATCATTGGGTTCGAAACATTTCGTTAAGACAAAAATTAAAGTTAATCAACAGCTTTAATTCAGAAGAAAGAAAATTATTGGATGTTGGATGTGGTACAGGCGATTTTTTGAAATTGGCACAGGAACATAATTGGAAGGTTTCCGGTATTGAGCCCAGCGAAAAGGCCAGAGCAATAGCAAACAAAAAAACCAATGATTCGGTTTTTGATGTTGAACACCTGGAAGAATTAGACCCTAAATCATTCGATATAATTACACTTTGGCATGTCCTGGAACATTTACCCGAATTAAATGAACAGATCTCAATTTTTAAATCACTTTTAAAATCTAATGGCGTTTTAATTATTGCTGTTCCAAATTATAAAAGTTACGATTCAAAATACTATATGGAATTTTGGGCGGCTTTTGACGTACCGAGACATTTATGGCATTTTTCTCAAAAGGCCATTTCGAGATTAGTGAAAATTGAAAAGATGAATGTGGTCAAGACCCTGCCTTTAAAATGGGACTCTTATTATGTAAGCCTGTTGTCCGAAAAATACAAATCCGGAAAGATGAATTTTTTTAATGCATTTAGGACAGGATGGGTTTCAAATTTTAGAGCTAAGCGAACGGGCGAGTACTCCTCGTTGATTTATATAATTAAAAACGATTAAACTAATTTTAAGTATAATTTAGAGCGGTTTTATTTAATTATTGTACAAATGCCTTCATCATAATTTTTAGGCCCTTAAACTGCCTAACTGCAACCGGCTAATTATAAGATATATCGATTTAAAACAGCATTACTATAAGTTATGTTTATTATATAAATTCATCATCATTACAATTGAATAAACTCATTTTACTTTTATATTTGTGCACACCAAAAAAACAGGTTTAAATGAAAAAAATAATTTATGCACCCTTGGTAATTTTAATTTTTGTCTCTTGCCAACAATCTGAAAAAATTGGCTATGTTGATAATTCAATTTTGATTAATGACTACCAGGAGAAAAAGGATATTGAGAATAAGTTGAATACAAAAATTGTGGCATTTCAGAAAAGAACAGATAGCTTACGTAAAGTATTTCAGTTAGATGTTAATGAAGCTGAATTAAAGGCGAGGACCATGTCACAGGCAAATATTCAAAAACTTTCTCAGGAATTACAACAGCGGGAAGGTATATTATCCCAGCGGGTCCAATTGGAGCAACAACAAATTGCTCAAGAGAGCAAAGCCCAGAATGATTCCCTAATAAAAAAAATAAAGAAGTTTGTTAAAGATTATGGTAGCAAACATGGATATTCTTATATTTTAGGAAGTAATGAAGGCGGCAGTGTAATGTATGGTAACGCAGAAGATGACCTCACCCAAACCATCCTGGATTTGCTAAATGAAGCGTATAAAAATTAGAATAATTTATATTTAATGCTTTTTTTTCGAATTGGGTCATAAATAAAACCCTCTTTTTGATCTTGGTCAAAAAGAGGGTTTTGGATTTAGGGTTTACCCTTATATAAAGTAGGTGCTTAAAATAGATTTCAATTTCTTTAATAATTTGAAACAAAGACTTACAGCTTGGGGACATGCTTTGTTTTCAAATTATTTTGCTATCAACCAATTTATCTTTCAGATTTTTATATCTGTCATATTTTATAAGCAAGGAAATTTTTTGTTGCTTTGCTAAATAATTTGTAGGTTAAATATGTTAGATCTGTGGCAAAAAAGCGATTGTACATTACATTAAATTTTAAAACGGGCAATTTTAATTTTGAATGCTTTGTTTAGATAAAAGACAGTTATAATTGAAAACACCCTACTTTTTATTTAAAAATTTTTAATTTTGGATGCATACCTTAAAAATAACATCTATTATTTATGAGCGAAGAAACCAAATCTGTTTGCGAAGAAAGCACCTACGAATGGATTTATAATACACATTCCAGAACATTACGAAATTTCATATATTATAAATGTGGGGATACTCAGCAAGCAGAGGATATTGTTCAAAATGCCTTTATAAAACTTTGGAATAATTGCGCTTCAATAGATTTTAATAAGGCAAGGGCTTTTTTATATAAAGTAGCCAGAAACGATTTTTTAAACCAGGTCACTCATAAAAAGGTTGTATTACAGCATCAGGTTTATTTAGTAAAAGAAAGCACCAATGAAACCCCCCAATTTTTATTGGAAGAACAAGAATTTATGATAAAGCTTAAAGGCGTCATAGCTAATTTACCAGAAAAGCAAAGAGAAGTGTTCCTGTTAAGCAGGATTGATAAGAAAAAATATTCAGAAATTGCTGAGATTGTTGGCGTCTCGGTTAAAGCTGTGGAAAAACGAATGAGCCTGGCCTTGATAACATTAAGGGATAAGATAGGGAACATATAAAAGTAGGGTAACTCATGTTTAAATTGTTATACAGTTAACCAAATCAAACTAAATAATGAAAATGTATTTATCAGATAATACTTTTTTAGCACGATGGATATCGGGTGAACTTACACCTGAAGAATTCGCTAATTTTAAAGCGTCCGAAGATTATCTGCTATTTGAAAAGATAAATAATACTACACAAAACCTTGAAACACCGGCATACGATAAACAGGGACTGTTTTATAAATTACAGCAAGAAAATGCTCAGGTATACAGGGCTAAAACAAAAGTCTTAAGACTTGTTCCTGGCTGGGCCTACGCTGTCGCTGCTTCGGTAATTATTGTTTTTGGAGTATTCTATTTTATGAATAGCGCTACGCATTATGAAACTCAATTTTCTGAACAATTGGCCATTACGCTACCGGATTATTCTAAAGTGCAACTCAATGCCAACTCACAGCTGGAATTTAAATCCAGACAATGGGAAACCAATCGGGAAGTCCAATTAATAGGCGAAGCTTTTTTTGATGTCGAAAAGGGAATGTCCTTTAAAGTCATGACGAACGAAGGCATAATTGAAGTTTTGGGTACTGAATTTAATGTAACCGTAAGGGACGACTATTTTGAAGTGCGTTGTTTCGAAGGAAAGGTAAAAGTAGTGAGTGATACCGCTATAGAAGCAATTTTATCCCAAGGTGAGGCCTTCAGAATGGTAAATGATAATTCTGAGGAATGGAATTTTTCTCAAATCGAACCAAGCTGGCTGCAAGGCGAAAGTACGTTCAGAAATACCCCCTTGTCACAAGTTATTATATCATTACAAGATCAGTTCGAAATTACTTTTGATAGATCTAACATAGATATCAATAAGCGATATACAGGAAGCTTTTCTCATACCGATTTAAAGCTCGCTTTGAAAACTGTTTTTGCCCCAATGGAAATTTCGTATAACGCCAATAATGAAAATATAATAGTACTTACAAATTATAAATAATTAGAAACTTCAAGTAAGTAGGCTAAATTTCGTTTTTATTCTTATTTTTAAGAATTGTTTATTGGATAAACCCCTAAATGAAATTTAAGGCTACAATCTTTATTTTTTTATTTTCTTTTTTAATGATGTCCCAGGAAAAGGCATCAATAAATTATGTGGCAATGCCCTTAAATGAGGTGATTAGTGATATTGAAAGCAAGTTTGATATCAAATTGTCGTTTAATACAGAGCTGATAAGGAACAAAATCATAACCTTTCAGAACAATGAGGCATCGCTTCAAGAGGTATTCGCGGCCATAGAAGCACAAACAGATATCGAGTTTAGCAGAGTTACAGATCGCTATTACATTGTTAGAAAACAAGCACCACTAGACCTATCAAATATCCAACAACTTGATGAAGTTGTTATAAAGGAATATTTAACTTCGGGGATAAATGAAAGATCCGATAATTCTATTGTCGTTTCTCCTGATAAGCTGGGTATTTTACCCGGTTTAACAGAACCAGACATACTACAAAGTTTACAAATGATCCCGGGAGTTCAAAGCCCGACAGAAACGGCTGCGGGATTATATATCAGGGGAGGCACGCCTGATCAAAATTTAATACTCTGGGACGGAATAAAAATGTATCATTCCGGGCATTTTTTTGGCACAATTTCGGCTTTTAACCCTTATATAACAGAAGAGATAAAGCTTTTTAAAAGTGGAACCAAAGCCCGTTATGGCAACAGAATTTCGAGTGTAATTGATATTACTTCAGAAAACAAAATTCCAAAAAACACCGAAGGAGGATTTGGAATTAATATGACGCACGCCGACTTTAATTTAAAAGCGCCTTTTAGTGATAAGGCGGCTATTATTGTGTCTTCCAGACGGTCTTTTACAGATGCTTTTGAAACACCAACATTTCGAAATCTATCCAGTAGAGTTTTCCAGAACACTAAAATTTCTCAGGGGAATAAATTATTTGAAGATGACGTGGTTACAACGACGAAAGATCTTTTCGTGTTTTCCGATTTCACCTTAAAGGTTATTGTTAAGCCTAGTGATAAGGACGAGATCGTATTTAGTAATTTAATAACTAACAATAAATTGGATTATGGGTTTTTAATTAAAGAATTTGACGAAGCTTCTCAAGACAAGTTAGATGTAAAAAATATTGGTTCAAGTATTTCCTGGCATCATAATATGGGTCATAAAGTTTCTCATAAATTTCAAACTTATTATTCAAATTTCGATTTAAAATACGTTGGTACCAATAGTATAACGGACGAATTTAATGACAGGCTTGAAAAAAACAACAGAATAGACGATTTTGGATTTTCATATAATTCAGATTGGTCCTTAAACGAATCTAATGGTATTAATTTTGGGTATCAGATTTCATCTAACAAAGTTAAATATTTTTTAAGTTTTGAGGATAGCGAAAGCGAAGAAGATGAATTTATCGAAACTATTATCGATACAAACACATCTCATGCTTTTTATGTAGATTATGAGTATATTAAGAAAGATCTATGGTTTCTTAATGCAGGTTTACGAGCGAATTACGTTTCGGTTTTAGACAAAGTGTATATTGAGCCCAGAGTACAATTCGGGCACAGACTGAATTCCGATTTTAGAATAAAACTTTCGGTCGAAAATTTACATCAAACGGTGAGTCAAATAGTTGAGCCCAACACCCAGGAGTTTGGATTAGAAAATCAAATCTGGGTATTGTCAGACGGTGAAACAATTCCTATATTAAAAAGCACTCAATTTACATCGGGATTTATATTTAGCAACGGGGGATGGAATTTAGATGTCGATGCCTATTATAAAAACATCAAAGGACTAACATCATTTACCATTGGCTTTGACAGAATGGACAATTTCACCTTTTCCAAAGGAGAAAGCAAAATCTTTGGACTGGACGTATTATTAAAAAAGAAAATCAATAATTATAGAACCTGGATAGGCTATTCCTTAATAGATAATGAATTTACCTTTGAGGAGATTAATAACGGCAAATCTTTTCCCGGAAATTTTGATATAACCCATCAGCTTATATGGTCCCACAGTTATGAATGGCAGAATTTTAACCTGTCTATGGGGTGGAGTTTAAGAAGGAGATTAATAACGGCAAATCTTTTCCCGGAAATTTTGATATAACCCATCAGCTTATATGGTCCCACAGTTATGAATGGCAGAATTTTAACCTGTCTATGGGGTGGAGTTTAAGGTCGGGGATTCCTTACACTGAGGCCTTGGGGATCACTGAAGTGGGGAATGATGCGTTTATCGATTTTGGAGAAATTAATGGAAAGCGGCTACCAAATTATCACAGATTGGATATATCGGCTACCTACAGGTTTAATTTTTCTGAAAATGAAAAATGGAAAGGTAAAATTGGACTGGCGATACTTAATATGTATGATCATGAAAATATATTAAACCGCGACTATCAAATAAGAAAAAGTACTGAAGACGGTTCAAATATTATCAAGGAAATTGATAAGTCTTCTTTAGGAATTACACCTAACTTGGTGTTTAGAATAGAGTTTTAATCGCTATAAAACGCGAAACTTTTTGGAATTATTGAGATCGAAAAACTACCACGACCAATAAGTTCTCCATCTGCTTGAATATATGGTATATCCTGTTTTTCCATTTCTATTTTTATTGAAGTAGACTTAAATGTCTCCACCTTTTTGTGATTTACAATCTTGCCATTGAAAAGGTTCATTAAATTTTTAATAATATCGAACTTAGTAAAATTTTTGGCGATACTCACATCAAATAACCCATCAAAGGGGTCTGCAGTTTTGGTTAATTGCATACCGCCACCGGAAAATTGGCACAATCCTATCAAAACCATTAAAGTTCTCCCGCTTACCCTTTCAGAATTAACTGTAACAATAGAATTAAAATTTTTAAAGGACAGTAAACCAAAAAAGGCTCCTACGAGATAAGCCATAGAGCCAAACTTCTTGTATTTTTCAACTTTACTAACAACATAGCCATCAAAACCAATCCCGGATAAATTCATAAAATAAATGGGTTTTCCGGAATGTTCCCAAAGGGTGATCTTGCCAATATCTTGGGTTTTAGCCTTGCCCTTTTTAATGGTCAGGATTGCGTTTTTTATATCTTTTGAAATTCCATGAGTTTTAACCCAATCATTTCCCGTTCCTATTGGGATAACGCCAACTGTCATTAGATTTGACGGCACAATATTTTGATTCATTATACCATTAATAATATTATGTAAAGTCCCATCACCTCCAATACAAATAACCTTTCTATAACCCTTCTTAATGGCATTTTGTATTAGTAGACAGCCGTGTTTTGAATATTCTGTAAAGAAATAATCAAAATCAAACTTGTTTAACTCGAGCAATTCTTTAATTACCGGCCACTTTCGTTTCCCGGATCCGTTTCCCGATGTTGGATTTAAAATAATAAGCCAAGTATTTACAATTGCCATAAACTAGGCCGATTTTTTATGAAGTAACCGTGTAAGTTTTATAGATAAATCGGTAAGAATGATCTTCGAATTTCCATTGCGTTCTATATGGTAAATGGCATCTTGAAGTTCATCATAAATTTCCAATATATTGGAATCATGAACGAAAGGGGCAAAATTATCAAGCTTAAAGTTTTCAGATTTTGGTTCTAAATAAACAAGCTCATCGGCTTTATAATGTAATAAAAGTGCTTGCCTGAAAAAATCGATGCAGAAATGTAAAAATTGCTTTTGGGTTTCCCGCCCTGTTTTTGCAATTTCTTCACTCCACGACATTAAATCATGAATGGCCGATTTGTTACCCTTAGCCTTAAAGGCGCTTCTAATCCAAAAGATAAACCATTTTTCAAACTGTAGATCTTCAGAATCCTGATACATTAAATCACAGGCCTTATTGTAATTGCCATTGGCCTGGTGCGCAATTTTTGTGGCTACCGAAACTTCAAGGTCATAATGCTTTATTAATGCCGATTTAATATTTTCTTCGGTTAAGGGAGGAAAATGCAATGCCTGGCAACGAGAACGAATAGTATTAATAATTTGCTCTTCGTCTTCGGCAATCAAAATAAAGACTGTTTTATGGGGAGGCTCTTCAATAAGTTTTAAAAGCTTGTTGGCACATGCGGGATTCATTTTTTCGGCCATCCAAATCAACATCACCTTATAACCGCCTTCATACGATTTTAAGGATAAGGATTTTACAATCTCATAAGCTTCATCGACACCAATTTGCCCTTGCTTATTTTCTACTCCAAGGAGTTTATACCAATCAAACAAATTGCCATAGGGCTGCTGTTTAATCAATTGCCGCCATTCTTCTAAAAAAAAATTAGAAACCGGTTTACTTTTAATTTTATCATTTGTAGTTACCGGAAACGCAAAATGTAAGTCCGGATGCGATAAATTTTTAAATTTTAAATTACAATCCTCATTACCATTTGCATTCTCTCCATTAGTATTATTACACAATATATATTGCGCATAGGAAATTGCCATAGGCAGTGTACCACAACCTTCTGCACCAACAAATAATTGCGCATGAGGGATACGACCATTAATAACACCTCGAATTAAATGGTTTTTTATATGTTCTTGCCCTAAAATTTCTGAAAATAACATCAAACAAATATAATTTAATTCATTTATGTAGCTGCATTAAGCCCGATATAAAATGCAGGTCATCGGATATTTAAAACAGTGAAATCGTTAAGTCTGATATAAGAGACGGGTTATCGAGTTTTCTATGCGGCATCGCGTATTTTTTTTAGATTGCCCTATCCTTTAATCTATTAACCTTTAGTTATTTAAAGCTAAACTTATGAAAAAAACTACTTTATTTATGGTTATTCTGGCTATTAATGCTTTTACATTGACTGGCCAAAATGATAATGGCCAAGGCAATACTACACAGGAAGATTATTTTAGAGGATTTGAAGATTCCTCTAAAGATAATTGGAATTATTCCACTAACATACCTTTTTACATACTAAATCCTGGAGATTCAGACCTTTGGAGCAATTATTCAGAACCAAATGGACGCATTGACGGTCCTTTTATGGGATCTTCGTATTTAGCAGGTAGAGATTTAGACAATCCATATTCAGAAGCTTATACCGGTGAAGAATCTCCGGAACACATACTTGATTTCGACCCAATTGATTTAGGAGGTTCATCGGCCGAATTTACATTCAGGCTCAAATATGTGTCTTTAGAAAAAAGGGATTATATCTATTATGAGATAAATTATGATAATGGAACAGATTGGTCTTCTGCAGATGAGCACGTTGATGTATTTCTAACCAGCCAGGGAGGTCCACATGATTCATTAGGATGGGAAGAGGTTAGATTTGATGTCCCAAGCGGGCACCAGTATGTAAGGGTACGATTGGTAATTTATCAAAATGGGAACGGGTACTTAGGATTTGATAATTTTGAGCTAAAAATGCCTACCCTATCCACATCTAATAATAAGATAGAAGGCTTTAATTTTGGGCCGAACCCTACAAATGGTATGTTAATATTGAGAGCAAATGTTATTCTGGATAAAGCGACAATTTATGATGTCCTTGGGAAAGAAGTTATTAGACAAGATGGAGATTCTAACCAAATGAAATTAAATTTAAAACATTTGGCCAATGGGGTTTATTTGGCGAGAATAGAATCTCAAGGCATAAGGCAAACTATAAGGGTAGTAAAAAAATAAATACAACATATAGGCTTTTAGGAATTTTTTAAAAATCCGGGTAATCTTTTATTAAGTTACTCGGATTCTTAATTTATATTTGCTGAGTTCATTTCTTAAACTTTGCCAATGACAGCTCTTAACGATTTTAATTTTAAAAATAAGACTGCCCTGATACGTGTTGATTTTAATGTGCCTTTAAACGAACGCTTTGAAGTCACAGATTCAACAAGGATTATTGCCGTAAAACCTACAATAATGAAAGTACTGGAAGATGGTGGCAGCTGTGTATTGATGTCGCATTTGGGAAGGCCTGAGGGCATTCAGAACAAATATTCATTACGTCATCTGGTAGAATCAATCGAAGAGATTTTAGGTGTTGAAGTTAAATTTGTTTCCAATTGCATTGGGCATGAACCTGAAGAGGCGGTGGATAAATTGGAACCGGGACAGGTTTTACTGTTAGAGAATCTGAGGTTTCATGCGGAAGAAACGAAAGGAGATATAAAATTTGCCGAGCAACTTTCAAAATTAGGTGATATATACATCAATGATGCTTTTGGAACTGCACACAGGGCACATGCTTCAACTACGATTGTCGCTCAATTTTTTCCGGGACACAAGTGTTTTGGAAGTTTGCTGGCTCAGGAAATAGAAAGTATTAAAAAAATAATGCAAACCGGTGAAAAGCCCATTTTGGCAATCCTCGGAGGAGCAAAAGTCTCTTCTAAAATCACGATAATTGAAAATATTTTAGATAAGATAGATCATCTTATAATAGGAGGCGGAATGACGTTTACTTTTATCAAGGCACAAGGCGGGAGCGTTGGTAATTCCATCTGCGAAGATGATAAAATGGATCTGGCACTGGAAATATTAGAGCAAGCCAAAGTTAAAAACGTAGTAATTCATTTACCGGTAGATGTTATAGCGGCAGATGCTTTTAGTAATGATGCCAAAATTCAAATCGTGGATGTAGGAGCTATTCCAAATGGATGGCAGGGCCTGGATGCCGGCCCAAGATCATTGGAAAATTTTTATGATATCGTAACCCGGTGCCGAACGATTCTTTGGAACGGGCCGCTCGGTGTTTTTGAAATGGAAAATTTTGCTAAAGGAACCATTGCTTTAGGAAATTATATTGCCGAAGCCACTAAGGAAGGTGCTTTTTCACTCGTTGGTGGTGGAGATTCGGTCGCTGCAGTAAAACAATTTGGGCTTCAGGACAAGGTAAGTTATGTGAGTACAGGCGGCGGCGCAATGTTGGAGAGTCTTGAGGGTAAGACCCTTCCCGGAATAGAGGCTATACTTAATTAATAAGCGTAATCCTATATTTTCAAAACAATTAAAAAAGTACGATTTTAGAGGTCCCGACGTTCAATATTAAATGAAAATGAAATGATTTTACGATTATTGGTTGTCTTTGCCGGGTTAAATTTTGGTTTTGGATTTTCCCAGAGCCAGGACTCCATTTCTTCCAGAAATAAGATTAAGGCTACCAAAAATAATGTTATTACCGACACCATAATTGACGGTAAGGCGAATTTAATCAAAGAAATAAAAGCCGAACAGGATTCTTTAATTAAGAAGAAATTAGAGGACGATGCTTATGCCTCTCAATTAGATCAAAAATGGTTGAATGAATTATATGGTTCCTCATTATATGATACCATTTATAAATCTGTAAGAACCCTTAAATACGATTCCATTTACTATCCACAACTTCCAACCGATACTTTAAAAAAACGATTAAAGGCTCTTGACGCCAAAACACCATTTAATATTGAATACAACCCTTCTTTAGAAAGTGTAATAAAGGGGTATTTAAGGGATCGAAGGGAATATTTTGAACGTATAATGGCATTGAGCAAGTACTATTTCCCAATGTTTGAAAAAGAACTTGACAATCATGATATACCATTAGAAATAAAATATCTGTCCATCGTTGAATCTGCCTTAAAACCAAGAGCAAAATCCAGAGTAGGCGCGACAGGCCTATGGCAGTTCATGTTTACCACGGGAAGGCATTTTGGTTTGGATGTAAGCAGCTATGTTGATGAGAGAAGCGACCCTTTAAAATCTACCGAAGCGGCATCAAAATACTTGGCCAGCCTATATAAAATATTCGGGGACTGGGATCTTGCGTTGGCGGCCTATAATTCTGGACCTGGAAATGTTACTAAAGCCATAAGACGATCGGGAGGTTATCAGAATTATTGGAATATTAGACCATACCTTCCACGTGAAACTGCTGGATATTTACCCGCTTTTCTCGCGACTATGTATATTTTTGAATATGCCGAGGCACATGGATTTCAACCTAATACTTCAGAAATCAGTTATATCGAAACAGATACGATTCATGTAAAACAAATGATAACTTTGGACCAGGTATCAGAACTTACAGGAATTAAAATTGAGGAGCTACAGTTTTTAAATCCATCATACAAACTGGATATTATTCCTGTTGTTGAAGGAGAAAACTACACATTAAGGCTTCCAAGGGAGCACATTGGTGCGTTTGTTAATAATGAAGAAAAAATTTACGCTTTTGTCAAGGCCGAATTTGAAAAGCGCGAAAAACCATTGCCTAAATTTTTGAAAGCAGAAGACAGAATTCGATATCGGGTGAGATCGGGTGATTATTTAGGTAAAATAGCCAGACGATATGGAGTTAGGGTAAGTCAGATCAAAAGATGGAATGGTTTAAGAAGCAATAACATACGCGTCGGGCAGCGTCTTTCCATTTATCCTAGGAAACCTGCAGTATCTGAAAGCACAGGTTCTACGAAGGCTTCCACAACAACAGTTAAAGGCAACTTCAAGACCTATAAAGTTAAAACCGGAGACTCTCTCTGGAGTATTTCGCAAAAATTTCCCGGAGTATCTATCCAAAATATTAAAGATTGGAACGATATTAGTGGTACAAAACTAAAACCGGGAATGATGCTTATTGTTTCTAAAAAGTAAACTAATTAAAAAAGAACAGATGAAAAAAGTTTTAATGATTGCTTTTACAATAATGTTATTTGTAGCCTGTGACGAATTTAAATCAACGAAGGTACTCCCGGATTCATCGGGAACAATAAATAGTTTGTCTGTGGTCGTCGATAATGAATTGTGGCAAGGAAGCGTAGGAGAAAAGATTCGCTCTATACTTGGTGCTTCCGTTTATGGATTACCCCAGGACGAACCCTTATTTAGAATGCATCAAATGCCAACAAGTGTATTCACAGATTTTGCAACTAAAAACAGGACAGTTGTAAAAATTGAAAAAGGAAAACCAGCAGACACCAGGTTTTTAAAAAACGTATACGCCAAACCACAAAAAGTAATTTTAGTGACCGGAAATACGCTGCAGGAAATAAAGGAGCAATTAGAATTAAATGGAAAAAAAATTGTAAGTGTTTTACAAAATGAAGAGATAAAGGAAAAACAAAGACGCATTAATATTTCTCTTAATAAAAACAATAATATCGAAAAGGAACTGGGCTTAACAATTAATTTTCCATCAATTTATAGAATTGCGAAAGAAGACAATTCTTTTTTCTGGATTCGCAAAGACCTCAGGACAGGGAGCATGAATTTAATGCTGTATGAGTTGCCTATAGATGCTATTTCAAGCGGTGACGATGCTATTAATGATATTATTAGAATAAGAGATTCTGTGGGCAAACGACATATTCCAGGACCTACAGAAGGATCATATATGATTACAGAAGAAGCCTTTACACCGTACTTAAATAAAACTATTATTGATAATAAACCGGCCTTAGAGACAAGAAGTACCTGGGAAGTTGAAAACGCCTTTATGGCCGGGCCATTTATTAGTTATATTGTTGAAGACAAAATAAATGACAGGTTGGTTGTCCTCGAGGGCTTTACCTTTGCACCATCGATAAGTAAAAGAAACCATATGTTCGAATTAGAGGCTATTATAAGGTCATTGAAAATAAAATAGATAGAACCCAAATGTGATAAGCACAATTTTAGGTAGGTTCAAAACAAAAAAACCAACACTTAGTGTTGGTTTCAAATATAAAAGTTGTATTGAACTATTCTTTTTTGTCCACATCCACATCTTCTTTGGTATTCTTATCATCATCTTTACTGGCATCTTTAAATTCCTTTATCCCACTTCCAAGACCTCGCATCAGTTCAGGTATTTTCTTTCCGCCAAATAATAATAGAACCACTACGACAACTAAAACAATTTGCATAGGGCCAAACGCTAAGGGTAACATATATAAACTCATGTTTTTTTCTTTAATATACAAAGTTAATAATTAAACTTTAAAAAAAGCGTTTAAAAACAAACTTTAGCGTATTGTAAAAGTACATCGTATTTTATTTAATTTTGTTCAGCCATGTCAAACAAACAAAATAAAAAGAAAAAATTCGCTAGAAAGCTTCTTCATAAGTATCGGTTGGTTATACTTAACGAGGATACTTTCGAAGAACGATTTGCCATTAAACTTACACGGTTGAATGTGTTTGTTTTAATATCATTATCCGCAGTAATTTTAATTTTATTAACTACGTTGTTAATTGCGTTTACCCCGTTAAGGGAATATATTCCGGGGTACTCTTCAATTGCTCTTAAAAAGAAAGCGACACAGCTTAGCTATAAAACAGATTCTTTACAACAAGCCATGGCGTTGAACTCCCAGTACTTAGAATCTATAAAGCTCGTGCTTAAAGGAGATGTCAACACAGTTAGCTTTAATAAGGATTCCATTATTAAGGCGGCCGAATTGGATATCAATGAAATTAATTTAAGCCCCTCGAAAGAGGACTCAATATTAAGGGAAAAGATTGATAAAGAAGATAAATATAATCTTTTTGATTCTGCCACTTCTAAAGTAAACTTTGTATTATTTCCACCAGTTAATGGAACGATTAGCGATAACTATAGTGTTCAGGACAAGCATTATGCTGTGGACATTGTTGTTGCCAGGGACACACCTGTAAAAGCAACTGCAGATGGAACAGTGATTTTTGCAGAATGGACTACGCAAACGGGCTATATAATAATTATAGACCACGGTAATGGCTTAATTTCGGCATATAAACATAATGCCTCTGTTACCAAAGCACAAGGCGAACTGGTTAAAGCCGGAGAAGTTATTGCAATTTCAGGTAATACAGGCGAATTAACTACCGGTCCACATTTACATTTCGAGCTTTGGAGCAATGGCTATCCAATAGATCCTACCACCTTTATCGATTTTGAATAAATGAAGAAATTAGAGCCCACATCATTTAAGGCCCTGCTCGCTAAGCCTTTTGCGTACCGAATTCAAAGAAAAATAAATAAGTGGACCAAGGCCCCGATAAAAACACAAGAAAAGGTATTTAAAGACCTGATTTTTACAGCGAAAACAACTCAATTTGGTCGAGATCATGATTTTCCCGAAATTAACACCTATCAAGATTTTGTAAAACGGGTCCCGGTAAGAGATTATGAGGACTTGAGCCCTTATATAGAGAAAATTATTGCCGGAGAGAGTGATGTTCTTTGGAAAGGGAAGCCCATTTACTTTGCTAAAACCTCCGGGACCACCTCCGGGGCAAAATATATTCCGATCACCAAAGAAAGTATGCCGCATCATGTTGAAGCTGCCAGAAATGCTATTCTTCTTTATGTGGCTGAAACAGGAAAAACCGGATTTGTGAATGGAAAAATGATTTTTTTACAAGGAAGCCCTGTTTTGGAGGAGCAAAACAATATTCAATTAGGACGCCTTTCGGGTATTGTAGCACATTATGTTCCAAAATATCTTCAAAAAAACAGGATGCCGACATGGAAGACCAATTGCATTGAAGACTGGGAAACGAAAGTAAATGCAATTGTAGAAGAAACGCTCCCTGAAAACATGACCATAATTAGCGGTATTCCATCGTGGGTCCTGATGTACTTCGAAAAGCTTCAGCAAAAAACAGGGAAGAAGGTTGGAGAGGTTTTTAAAAACTTTAACCTTTTTATTTATGGCGGTGTAAATTACGAACCGTATAAATCCAAGTTTGAAAACATGATCGGGCGAAAAGTGGATAGTATAGAATTATATCCTGCCAGTGAAGGTTTTTTCGCATTCCAGGATAAACAAACAGAAAAAGGAATGCTGCTTCTTTTAAACTCTGGTATTTTTTATGAATTTATCAGAGCCGATGAATTTTTTAGTGACCACCCGAAACGCATTTTTTTAAAAGATGTTGAAATGGGAGTAAATTATGTAATGATTATCTCGACCAATGCCGGGCTTTGGGCCTACAATGTTGGAGATACTATAGAGTTCACTTCTTTAGATCCTTATCGTGTTATTGTTACCGGCAGGATAAAGCATTTTATATCCGCTTTTGGGGAGCATGTCATTGGCAAAGAAGTGGAGCAGGCTTTACAAGAGGCCACACATAACACCTCCATTAGAATTTCGGAATTTACAGTTGCACCTCAAATAAACCCGAAAGAAGGACTACCTTATCATGAGTGGTTTATCGAATTTGAAAATGAACCAAAAAATTTAGAGGTTTTAGCTAAAAGAATTGATGAATCGCTACAAAACCAGAATAGTTATTATTTTGATTTAATTCAAGGGAAGATCCTTCAACCACTTAAGATCTCAATTATCACGAAGAATGGATTTAATAATTATATGAAATCCATTGGGAAATTAGGAGGGCAAAATAAAATTCCGCGACTATCAAATGACAGGAAGATTGCCGATTCATTATACAAATGTAATTTGGTTAAATAATGTATCTTTGTGGGTTAAATAATAAACATGAGTAAGAAACACAAAGGAAGAACGAGGGCTCAGGAGAGCACGAATGCAATTGAAAGGATGTATATTACCATGAGACACTTATTTAACCGGGGGTATTATAAACCTATGGGAGTTTCGGGTGAGACGCTCAGAGATTCATTATTACTACTAAGACCTGAAATTTATGGTTCGATAGGAGAAGAAAAAGCAGAAATCGATGGTTTACTTTATGTTATAGACAGGTTACCCCAGGGTATAGAAGAATGTACCTTTATAAACTTAACAAGCGATGAAGGCTATGCGAATTCTCATTTTAAACCTATAATACCCGAGAAAAGACGACGCAATTGTTATAGAATAGATGAAGAACAAATGAATATTGAAATTACCCGGGGGCGTTCGGAAATTTATGATATTATAACTCATCTCACATTTCTATTTGTTGAATCCCATAAAATAAGTAAACGGGTTCTAATTGATGAAAAAGGCTTAACAACAAGAGATTGGATAAAGCTGGAAGGAGCGGTATTATCTACTAAAAAACTTTCCCAGCAAGAACGGGAGATTGCACTTTCTCACGCCGCCAATATTTTAGGCAGGACTTTTAATGAACTTCAGGAGGTTTATCGGGATTTTGCAACTACCAAACAACCCGAACGATTTTTGCATATTGTATATTGGTTGGGCAAACTTGCAATCGAAGAGGTTGTAAACAATAATAAACGAACGGTAACTTTTAGCCCTGTATTAAGAGAGCGTTTAGGGCATCATATATATGGAGAAATATGGGCGAATACAATAAAGGAGACCCTGAAAAAGAATAGTTTATTAGACCGTCCGATACATATAATTAGTGCTAATTTACACAGCGTCATGAATACGTTACACGCTCCTATTGCACTTAAATCACTAGCTGCCAAAAAGGATATTTTCGAGATTTACGAAAATCTAAGTAAGGACAGCAGTGATGCGCTCCGAAATAAAGTAACACAACAGGCGTTACAACAAGGAATGATTTTTATTAAGGACACGTCTGGAACTAATATAAATGTTCAAATTTTTGATACTACGAAAA
>PVMK01122246.1_pt1 | contig 31168 bp, 33 predicted proteins | sample 1853481 | NCBI WGS metagenome assembly PVMK01 (sample SAMN08533507, study PRJNA380276) | Marine sediment metagenome, whole genome shotgun sequencing project.
AAATTTGACATTACCGTCAATGTTTGCGGTGGTGGTCCTTCCGGTCAGGCTGGTGCTATCAAGCACGGTATTACCAAAGCCCTGCTTGAAGTTGACCCGGAGCTTCGTGCATCGCTGAAAAAGGCGGGCTTCATTACCCGCGACAGTCGTATCAAGGAACGTAAGAAGTATGGTCGGCGCGGTGCTCGCCGCAGCTTCCAGTTCTCCAAGCGTTAATGCCTTACGGCCCCCCTCGGGCTGTTGATATCTGGGAGTCATCAGATATTTGGGGGTCGTCAGATATTTGGTTGGAAAGGGAAACCTGCGGGTTTCCCTTTTGCCGTTTAAGGAGTTTATATGCATCGGATTGCAGTTATAGGTGCAAGTGGTTATACCGGAGTTGAATTGTTGCGGTTGCTTTCACGGCATCCGGAGACGGAATTGGCGTGTGTTACGTCGCGGCAATATGCCGGGCAGTCGGTGAGCGAGGTGTTCCCCTCCCTGCAAGGCAGCCTGGATCTCACCTTTGAGGAATCAACCTGGAAGGGTTGGCAGACCGGGCTGACCTGGTGTTTACTGCCGTTCCTCATCAGGCGGCTATGGGGATGATTCCTGCTCTTCTCGATGCGGGTTGTCGAGTTGTCGATCTCTCTGCAGATTTTCGCCTCGGTGATGTGTCTACTTACGAAGCGTGGTATCAGGAGCATACGGCCCCGGAGTTGCTTGGTGAAGCTGTCTATGGTCTTCCTGAGCTCTTTCGTGAGCAGATTCCTTCCGCCCGGTTGCTTGCCAACCCTGGTTGTTATCCGACCAGTGTGGCCCTGGCACTGGCGCCTCTGCTAGAAAATAAGCTGATCGATTCGACGACCATTATCGTCGACAGTAAATCGGGAACCAGTGGTGCCGGACGTGCGGCCAAAGTGGATACCCTTTACTGTGAGGTCAATGAAGGCTTTAAAGCCTATAGTTTGCCCAGGCACCGGCATACTCCTGAGATTGAACAGACGCTTGGCCGATTGGCAGGGTCGGATGTGACGATCACTTTTACGCCGCATCTGCTGCCGGTAAACCGGGGTATTCTCAGTACCTGTTATGCAACTCTGTCTGGTCGGCTCTCACTTGAAGAGTTGCATGATATTTATCTTGAGAGGTATGCCTGCGAAGCTTTTGTCCGGGTTCTGCCAAAGGGGATGTTGCCGAACATCTCGCAGGTGCGTGGTAGCAATTACTGCGACATCGGTTTGGCTGTTGATGACCGGACTGGTCGGGTAATTGCAATCGCAGCAATCGACAATCTGGTCAAAGGGGCGGCTGGACAAGCAGTACAAAATATGAATCTCATGCTGGCTCTACCTGAAAATACGGGCTTGGAGATCCCCCCTCTTTTCCCGTAATAGATCTTGTCTCTCTGCAGAAACAACAACGGCCGCCTGTCTCCAGGTGGCCGTTGTTGTTTGGTTTTTCTCGTTCCGCGCTACGCGCCACGGGTTCTCATTCAGCCCCAGGTGCAATTGATGGCAGAGCAGCAGCTTTCATGCTTCTTTTATTACTGTGGAAGTTGGCCCTCATTAGCATATTGCAATAAATACCGTGGCCACCTCGGGGTCAAATTGAGTCCCGGCATGATCGTGAATTTCCTGTATGGCAACCTCATGGGACAATGCCTTACGGTAAGGACGGTCGGAAGTCATGGCGTCATACGTGTCGCACACAGCCAGAATCTTTCCTTCAAGACGCCAGTCCTCGCCGCTCAGGCCATTCGGGTAACCATTGCCATCGTATCGTTCGTGGTGCTGTTCGATGATATCTCGAACCGCTCCAAGAAAATGAATTGGCTCAAGTATCCGCACGCCTATTGAGGGGATGCAACTTGAGAACATCGATGTCTGCAGCAGTCAGTTTCCCTTTCTTGTGAAGCAGGGCCACATCAATACCGATTTTGCCTATGTCGTGCAGGACAGCCGCTTGTTCGAGTTGTTTGAGAGGCTCACCTTCCATCCCCATTCTCTTGGCGAGGGCCACGCTGTAACGAGTGACTCGCTCTGAATGGCCACGGGTGTAAGTGTCGCTTGCTTCGATAGCGGAGACCAAGGCATGGACGGTATTGAGGTATGTGCTTTCCTGTTCCTCATAAAGGCGGGCATTACGAATAGCAACGCTTGCCTGGGCAGCAATCGTTGTGAGCAGTTCAAGATCCGACGGACCAAAAGCTGCTGCCGTCGACAGGGTTGGCGATAGTAATTGTGCCGATGACTTGTTCTTTGTCGGTCAAAGGTGCACAAATGACGGATTCGCGGATAAAGCCGAGTCGGCTCATCTTGCTGAATTCTCGAGCCTTGTTGATATCCGCCACGATTTTCGGCAGGTTATTGTTCATGACCCAGAAGGAAACGCCACCAGGGTTTGAGGGGGATTTCCTGCTCCCGGTCAAAGTCTTCTGTAATGCCGGCGGCACCACCGACTACGAGATTGCCGGTTTTCCTCGTTAAGCATGAGAATGTACCCAACCTGGGCCTTCATGGTTTCCATGCTCTTCAGGCTGAGCAAGTTAAGCAACGTGTCAAGGTCCATGGTGGCGTTGATCGCCAGACCCATCTTGTAGAGGGCCTGCAGGCGATCGACCGCTTGGCTGAGGCCGATGTTCTTTTCTTCAAGTTCACTGGCGAGGTCGGCGATCTTTGTAGTTGGCTTCCTCGATCTCTTCGATACGTTCTTCCAGATTTATATTGAGATATTCTATCTCCTTGAGGCGATCCTCAAGGGTCATGTTCATGGCCTGGATTTCTTCGCTGTGGGCAGTTTTTCCTGGTTGATGGCGAGTTCACGTTCATTAGTGACCGTGTTCTCCATAAGTTCGCGCAGTCGCTGAACCATGTAGTTGAACTTGTTGGAGAGCAGGGTCATTTCGTCTGAACTGCTGACCGAAGTGTGGGCCTCATCAAACTGGCCCTTCTCGACGAGATCCATGGCAGAGACCAGTTTGCGAATCGGTGCATCAACATAAACCAACAAGAACGCCGTGATCGTCAGGATCAGGATAACCAGCATGACGCCAGAGGCGACCATCGTCGCATTACGTCCACTGCTTTGCATATTGGCCAAGGTATCAAGAGAAAGCTGTAAATTCAGGATGCCCAGCACCTTGTTGTTTTCCTCATGACAGGCATAACAAAGGGGTTCGTTGTAGATCGGAACAATGGCGTTAAAATGCTCGTCATCTGATAATGTGGTGGTAAAGGAAAAATTGCCGGTACGATAGGCCATCAGTTCAGATGCCGAGACCAGATTGCCTATCTCATCAGAGCTCCCAGCCATCAGGATACGACCTGATTCATCAAAGATCCGTACATTATTAATTGCTGGTTCGTCGTTGATTTTGCTGAGGATATGTCCGACCCGATCATTTTTGCCATTGGCCATATCTGTGATAATACTGTTGCGGATTGTTTCAGCCAGTATGCGACTATGTTCGGTCGCCAGTTTGCCGAGCATGGCTTTTTGGGTTTTCAGGTTATACCAGGTCGTCAGGCCGATAGAGACCATCAGGATGATACAGCATAGGCCGAGAAATTTTATTTTGAGTGAATTCATAAGTGTAAATTTAGTAAAACTTAATGGTGCAATCCTTTAAAACTACGCTATAACACAGAGTTGCCGTCATATGGCGCCGGAGCACGTACTAGGTTACAACCGTGAAAACGTCTTGACTTGACACTATTCACACATCTCTATACGATAGTTTGGTTAAGCAGTGAGGATAATTGTCCTTCCTGCACTATGCCTGAACGAATCAGCCTGAATCCAGGGTTACTCCCATGCAAAAGACACACCATAAAAGCACGTAAGGATACCATCTTCTGCTCATGTTCCCCTGAATCTCTGGTAGTCGTACTCGGTGTTATTCTGATCGTTGAAGGCGTTCCGTGGTTTCTTTCTCCACGCGGTACTAAACGCATGTTGAGAGAGCTCTTGCGGATGAACGATCATTCCTTACGCGGGATTGGTCTGCTCTTCATGTTGATCGGCCTTTTGTTTGTCTATCTTGTTAAAAGTGGTCAATCTATGTGAGTAAATATTATTTCAAGTGAAAAGACCACATGCTGTTGAAGGCCCCCGTGCTACTGAAAGACTTTGATTTTGACCTTTCGCAGGAGTTGATTGCCCAGCAGCCTCTTGGTGAACGGTCTTCTTCACGTTTGCTGTTGCTTAACAGGGCAACAGGAGCAGATTACTGACCAGCAGTTTGCCAGTCTGCCGAAACTTCTTCGACAGGGTGATCTGCTGATTCGCAATGAAACCCGGGTGCTGCCGGCTCGATTGCTTGGCAGGAAGCAAAGCGGCGGTCAGGTGGAAGTATTACTGGTCCGTCAGCTTGATCCTACGCAGAATATCTGGCGCTGTATGACGCGCAGTTCAAAGCCGATGCGGATTGGTAGTCTGCTTGATTTCCCGGAGGGGATCTGCGGCGAAGTTGTTGCTGCGGAGGATGACGGCCAACGTCTGGTGCGTTTCAGTTGCTCGGGCAACTTTTTTGAGGTGCTGGAGCGGGCCGGCCATATGCCTCTGCCGCCCTATATCCGTCGCGCAGATCATGATCTGGACAGGGACCGCTACCAGACGGTGTTTGCCAATAATCCCGGGGCAGTAGCAGCGCCGACTGCGGGTCTGCATTTTAGTGAAGAGACCTTTACCGCTTTAACTGAACGTAATATTGACGTCTGTGGCATTACTCTGCATGTCGGTCCGGGGACTTTCTTGCCGGTTCGTACCGAGAACTTGCAAGATCATCGCATGCATTCAGAGTCTTACGAGATTCCCAGAAGCAACTGCCGAGTGCATTAATGCTGCGCGTGCAGCCGGGCGTCGAATCGTCGCCTTGGGAACGACTGTGACTCGAACACTCGAACATGCTGTCGATGACAGGGGGTACTTCAGGCAGGCCGAGGTGAAACAGATCTTTTCATTATGCCGGGATTCAAATTCCGCATGGTGGATGCCCTGATTACTAATTTTCATCTACCCAAGTCCACACTTCTGGTCCTGGTTTCAGCTTTTGCCGGGCGAGATTTTACCCTGAAGGCTTACCGGCAGGCTGTTGATCATGGCTATCGTTTTTTTAGCTATGGCGACTGTATGCTGATTGAATAAGGGCGTCGCAAAAAGCCGCGACGCGTTGCAAAATTTTTTCAGGCCCCGAATCTGATGTCTTCGGGGACCCCGAAAAAATACTAGACCCGTTACAAGTCTATGCTTGATATAAATTTTTTGTGAATAGTCATGATGAAACGATTGATGAAACAAACGATACCTCAAATGTCTGCACGAGAGCCAGGTGAGCTTTGAGCTCCTGAACGTGTGTCACGACACACAAGCGCGTCGCGGAACCTTGCACACACGCAGAGGGGCTAGTTGAGACGCCCGGCTTTTATGCCGGTTGGTACGCAGGGCACTGTCAAGGGTATGCTCCCTGAGCAGCTTAAGGAGATCGGTGCCCAGATCATCCTTGGCAACACCTATCATCTTTACTTACGCCCGGGTCATGAACGTCTGGCTCGTTTAGGCGGTTTGCACCGTTTCATGAACTGGGATCGGCCGATCCTTACCGACAGCGGAGGGTTTCAGGTCTTCAGCCTCGGGTGCCCTGCGCAAAATAGATGAGGAGGGAGTCCGCTTCCAGTCTCATCTCGACGGTAGTGCACATATATTGACTCCGGAGCTGTCGATTGCCATTCAGGAAGCTCTCGGTGCAGATGTCATGATGGTTTTTGACGAGTGTATCCCTCACCCTGCAACGCGCGAATATGTTGCCGAATCGACAGCCCGTTCCAGTCGTTGGGCAGCACGCTGTAAAGAGGCACGCTCTGACTCAAAGTGCGGCCTTGTTCGGGATTGTCCAGGGTGGGATGGACAGAGACCTTCGGCAGCAGAGCGCCGAGGATTTGCTCGAGATAGATTTTGACGGCTATGCCCTTGGAGGTCTTTCTGTGGGTGAGTCGGCAGAAGTTATGTACCAGGTTATGGAGTGGTCACTGCCGCTGCTGCCTCAGGATCGGCCTCGCTATGTCATGGGTGTGGGAACGCCTGAAAACCTTGTCGAAGCTGTCGCCCGTGGTGCTGATATGTTCGATTGTGTCATGCCGACGCGCAATGCTCGCAATGGCGTCCTCTTTACCAGCTTCGGTAGAATCAGTATTAAACAGGCACGTTTTATCGAGGATGAAATGCCGCTCGATGCGGAGTGCTCCTGCTATGTTTGCCGCAATTACAGCCGTGCTTATTTGCGTCATCTTTATCAAAGTAACGAAATTCTCGCATCGGTATTGAATACTACCCACAATCTGTATTACTATCTGCGTCTTATGGAGAGTATGAGAGACGCGATCTCTGTCGGTCAGTTCAAGAAATTTCGCGAAGAGTTCTACCGGAAACGAATTACAGCAGGTGAAGCCTGAGGCTCTCACCCGCTTGTGCCATTAGCAGATAAATCACTAAACAGCTGAAACAGGGAGGAAAAATCATGTTTGCAACAAACGCATATGCCATGGCCGGTGGGGCCGCACAGGAAGGTGGAGGTTCCGGAATGGAAGGGATCGTCATGCTGGTCATCATGTTTGCGATCTTCTATTTTTTGCTGATTCGTCCACAACAGAAGCGTGCCAAGCAGCACAAGGAACTGATACAAAGCTTGAAGATAAGTGATCAGGTGGTGACAGCAGGTGGTATTCATGGCAAGGTTACGGCCGTTCAGGACACTCTGGTGACTCTGGAGATTGCCAGCAACGTCCGGGTCAAGGTGAACCGCAGTTCGATTGTCGGTACCAAGACCGATCAATTAGAAGAATAGCCGCGTAAGGGGCATGTTGGCTCTAAAGAGTCTGCAAGCTTCCCGATAAATGAAACGGACGATCTGCCGCTGGCGGATCGGTTGAAAGGAGATGCAACAGAATGTCCAATAGCCTCAAGATTCGGACCGGCCTGGTGCTGGGCTGCATAGTGCTGGCCCTGGTCTCGCTTGGACCGACACTCTACGGCAGTAATCTGCCGGACTGGTGGCGTAAGGCCTTTGCCCCCATTAACCTTGGACTGGATCTGCAAGGTGGCATGCACCTGGTCCTTGGTGTTGAAGTCGATAAAGCCGTGGAAAGCCGCCTTGACACGATTGTCGATCAGACCGAAATTCTGCTGCGCGAAAAGGATGTAATTTTCAAGCGGGTGGATCGTTCCTTCGGTGAACGCATCGTCATCACCGTATATGATGAAGAGGCCGCTGGACAAGTCGATGCCATGATGGCTGAAGACTTTCCCCAGTCTTGAAGCGATGACGCTGACGGCAGAGGGCGGCTACATCCAGAAGAACTACCGCCTTAGCGACAACGAAATCGAGGCAGTGCGTGAGTATGCTGTACGTCAGGCTCTCGAAACACTGCGTAATCGTGTTGACCAGTTTGGCGTCAATGAACCGACCTTGCAGCGTCAGGCTAACAACCGCATTCTGATTCAGTTGCCGGGTATCAAGGATCCTCAGCGTGCTATTGCTTTGCTCGGCAAAACGGCGCGCCTGGAATTCAAGATGGTTATGGAAGATGCCAACCCGCAGGACGCCGTAGCGGGTAATCTTCCCTCCGGGTGGTGAATTGCTCTTTGAACGCCGGGTTGATCCCACGCTCCGGGTCGGTTACCGAGATCCCTCTCGTGGTGGAAAGAAAAACCAGTCTGACCGGTGATCTGCTTTCCGATGCTCAGGTGCGTATTGATACCGTTTTAACGATGCTTATGTCGCCATCGATTTCAATGCGGTCGGTGCCAAGCGTTTTGACCAGCTTACTGCGGCCAATGTCGGTACGCGTATGGCTATTGTCCTTGATGGTACGGTTTATTCGGCCCCGGTTATTCGCGAACGTATTTCCGGCGGCAGCGCCCAGATCAGCGGGAGCTTTACTGAGCAGGAAGCGACCGATCTGGCTATCATTTTGCGTGCCGGTTCTCTGCCGGCACCGGTTGAAATTCTCGAGAATCGTACTGTGGGTCCGTCCCTGGGGCAGGATTCGATCAATCAGGGGATATTTTCTGTCCTGATCGGTGGTCTTCTGGTCATTGTCGCTATGTTTATCTACTACAAGATGTCCGGTTTGGTGGCCAACTTTGTACTGATTCTGAACCTGGTCTTTATCCTGGCCATACTGTCAATTTTCGGCGCAACTCTGACACTTCCCAGGAATCGCCGGTATTGTTCTGACCGTCGGTATGGCTGTTGATGCCAATGTCCTTATCTTTGAGCGTATCCGTGAAGAAGTACGTCTGGGACGGACTGCCCGAGCCGCTCTGGAGGCCGGCTTCGAGAAAGCGAAGCTGACGATTATCGATGCCAATGTCACAACGCTGATTGCAGCCCTGGTCCTGTTCCAGTTCGGCTCCGGCCCGGTCAAGGGCTTCGCTGTTACATTATCGGTGGGCATCGTCTGTTCTCTCTTCACCGCAGTTGTTGTTTCAAGACTTATTTTCGATCTTTTACTGTCGCGCGGCAAAGTGGACCGTTTGAGTATTTAGGAGTTCTTAATGCAGATTATCAAGCCTGATATTAATATCGATTTTATCGGCAAGCGTAAGCTTGCCATGATCCTGTCCGGTGTTCTCATATTGATTGGTCTGGCGTCGCTGGTCGTCAACGGCGGGCCGAATTATGGTATCGACTTTGTCGGTGGCACCTTGGTGCAAGTCAAGTTTACTGAGAGTACTGATGCCGCCAAAATCAAAGACAGCCTTGCCTCTCTGGATCTCGGCTCGGTGGTTGTCCAGAGCTTTGGTGACGACCCCAACGAATTTTTGATCCGGGTCCCGGCAACGGATAAAGACAAGAATCTCTCCGGCAAGATTTCCAGCAGCCTTAACATGGTTTACGGTGAGGGTATGGTTGATATCCGCCGGATGGAGATGGTTGGCCCTCAGGTCGGAAAGGACCTGCGACAGAAAGGCATTCTTTCGATCGTCTACGCCATGATCGGTATCCTGATCTATATCTCCTGGCGATTTGAACTGCGCTTTGCGATCGGTGCAATCATTGCTCTGGTACACGATGTGCTGATTACACTCGGTGCTTTCTCCCTCACTGGCCGGGAAATTGATCTGCCGATTATTGCTGCGTTCCTGGCAATCATCGGCTATTCGCTGAACGATACGATTATTGTTTATGACCGAATTCGTGAAAATTACGGAAAACACAAGAAAAAAGGTTTTAGTGAGGTTGTAAATCGTTCCATCAATGAAACTCTGTCACGAACCATCTTGACCTCAGGAACAACGTTGCTGGTTGTTCTGGCCCTCTTTGTTTTCGGCGGTGGTGTAATTCATAACTTTGCCTTCGCTATGCTTGTGGGGAATTCTGATCGGTACCTATTCCTCGATTTTTGTTGCCAGTCCGGTGTTGATCTTTTGGGATGATTATCGCTCCGGTAAACGAAAAAAAATAGCCGTAGAAGGAGGTGCACAATGAAAAAAGAAACCCTGTTGATCGTCGTTGTGACCTTAGTTGCTGGTTTTGTTCTTGGTTTGCTTGTGGGCCAGAAAGGTTCCGAGACGAGTACGCCGACAACCTCCGGCTCTCCTGTAGGGCTGGCACCAACTGTGAATCTGCAGCAGAAAATTGCGGAGCTGAAAAACATCGTTGCGGCTGACCCCACTAATTTTCAGGCCTGGACAGCTCTTGGCAATGAGTATTTTGACAGCAATCAGTTTATGGATGCGATTGAAGCCTATGACAAGGCACTTGAGATTCAGCCTGACTCGCCGGATATTCTCACCGATCAAGGGGTAATGTTCAAACGCTTAGGGTGGTTTGATCGGGCCATCGGTAACTTCAATAAAGCCAATGAAATCGACCCGAATCATGCTACGAGTGTTTACAATCTCGGCATTGTCTATCGATACGATTTGCAGGATTTTCCCAAAGCCCAAGAGGCTTGGACGCGTTTTCTGGAAATCAGCCCAACCGGCCCCGGTTCAGATCAGGTTCGCCAGGACCTGGAGTTTTTGAGGACCCACCCACCAGCCAAGAATTAACAACAATCGGGCCGGAACTTGCTTCCGGCCCGATTTTCTTTGTACACTGTCCTCTATGTCTTCATTTTGTCCCATCTTCTCACGTTCTATACTTCTTGGCGCTCTTTGCCTGTTGTTTGCCGGGTGTTTCGCCAGACCTGAACCTCTTGCCGGCCCTGAACCCTTTGTCGGCCGTGAGCTTGTGCTGCGAGGTGTCCTGCATGGTGAGTTGGTTTGGCAAGGTGAGGTTGTTGTCGCTGGTGATGTGACTTTGGCAGATGACGTCACGCTGACCATTATGCCGGGAACCAGTGTGCGCTTTATGCCTCCTGATGACGATCCTGGTGGATTGGTTGATCATCCCCACTTCCCCGGCAGTGAACTGATCATTCAGGGGAAAGTGTATGCTGTCGGAACGCCAACCGAACCGATTATCTTTGAAGCTTTTGATCCTGCCGCCCCGGCCGGGTCCTGGGGGGCTGTCAATCTCGAGGGAAGCCAGGAAGCCGTCTTTGAGTACTGCATCTTTCGCCAGGCGGACAGTGCTGTGCACAGTTGGGATTCCCAAGTGTATATTGAGCAGTCGGTTTTTGAAAACAACCTGGTCGGCATTCGTTTCCATAATACGGAAATCCTTATCGAGCATAACCTGCTGCGCAACAATCACACCGGCATTCGTTTCCACTTCGGTTCCCCGGTCATCTGCGAGAATGAATTTCGCGGCAATAATATCAATCTCTTTATCACTTCTCATCCCCGTGATTACCATATTGAAAACAACTCTTTCGGTCTACCCTCAGAGTATCATGTGGCTTTCGGTGAAGAAGTCCCTGAGGATGTCCGTATGCCCCGCAATTTCTGGGTGTCCTCTGATACGGTCTCTCCTGACGATTTTTTCTACGATGGCCGACGCAGCCCCTATCTTGGCCAGGTGCTCGTTGAGCCGCCACTTGCCTCTCCCTCAACCCAAGTGGGCCCCTCAACTCAGGCGGGTTCGTCTTGGAACCCGTAACCAAACGCCTCTGGGTGTCACGTAACGACTCGCCCGATTTTTCTGCGTTAAAAGAATTTCAGGCGCAGTTGGAAATATCGCCTTTTGTTGCTCGCGTGTTGATTGGTCGCGCATATTCCCTTGAGTCCGCTCGACATTTTCTGGACGCACGTCTTGCTGACCTTCCGGATCCCTTTCTGCTCCCGGATATGGAGGTTGCCGTTACTCGTCTCCATGCTGCTATCGAAATGGGTGAAAAAATTGCCGTTCATGGTGACTACGATGTAGACGGCATCACAGGAACGGTTTTACTCTTTGCCGGACTGGGTGCTCTGGGTGGGCATGACATCGAGTATCATATCCCTTCGCGTCTGCGCGATGGTTATGGCCTCTCTGCGCAGGCTTTGCAAGAAGCCGCAGGGAAGGGGACACGGGTTGTCGTTTCTGTTGACTGTGGTGTGTCGGCACATGCCGAGGCTGATCTGGCGAAAGAGCATGGCCTCGATCTGATCATCACCGATCATCACCAGCCGCCCCCTACATTGCCGAATGCCCTGGCAGTGATCAATCCACAACGACAGGACTCGAACTTCCCTTTTCAGAATCTGGCCGGTGTCGGTGTGGCCTTCTTCCTGCTGGTTGCCTTGCGTAAGCGCCTGCGTGATGCCGGTTGGTTCGTCGATCGCCTGGAGCCGGATCTGCGCCAGTATCTTGACCTGGTGGCGCTGGGAACAATTGCTGATCTGGTCCCTTTGCAAGGGATCAATCGTACCTTGACGCGGCACGGTCTGGTGCTTCTGGAAATGGGTCATCGTGTCGGTGTGCGGGCACTCAAACAGGTGGCCGGAGTCAAAGAGGTTAGCTGCAGCGCGGTTGGTTTTCAGTTGGCACCTCGCCTGAATGCTGCCGGGCGTATGGAAGATGCCGGTCTTGGAGTTGAACTGCTCCTGGAGCAGGATATGGTTCGCGCCTTAAACGCGGCACGCTATCTGGACCAATGTAATCGTGAGCGCCGGAAGCTGGAAAAACAGATACTGCAACAGGCTGAAGCAGCTGTTTCAGCGATTTCGGCAGATCATACGCATTCAATTGTTCTTGCTGGTGAGGGTTGGCACCCTGGTGTGATCGGTATCGTCGCCAGTCGATTGGTCGACCGTTATTACCGACCGACAGTGTTGATAGCGCTGGATGGCGACAGCGGCAAAGGGTCGGCACGTTCAATTCGCGGCTATCATCTTTACCAGGGATTACAGGCTTGCGCTGATCATCTTGCAGGCTTCGGTGGCCACGAGATGGCCGCCGGGATGAGTCTCAGCAAAGATCAACTGGCTGGTTTTGCCACTGCCCTTGAAGTCCATGCCAGGGAAGAACTCTCCGATGACGATTTGATGCCAACGCTTCGCTATGACGGCACCTTTTTGTTGGAGGAAATCAACCACGAAATTCTTCGCGAGTTGGAGAACTTGGCTCCCTTCGGCATGGGTAATCCGGAACCCCTGTTGGTCGTTGAATCGGTTCGTGCCATGCGGGTGCAGACTGTCGGTGACAACCATCTCCGCTTTACTGTCTGCCAAGGGGCGTTCAGCCACCCGGCGATCGCTTTCGGCATGCTCGATCGTCGTGAGGAGTTTCAAGGAGAAATTGACCTGCTGGTGGTACCGCAGATCAATCGTTTTCGTGGTCGGGAGACGGTGCAGTTGCGGGTTAAGGATGTCAGGGCGACACTTTAACCTGCCTTTAATCCTGAATCTTCCGCCAGTTTTTCCCACGCCGGCAAGCTGCGCTCAATGATCCCCATATCAACACAATAGGCGATGCGGAAATAACCTGGTGCGCCGAACCCGGAGCCCGGAACGAGCAGAATGTTATGTTTCTGCGCCTGTCGCACGAATTCAACATCGTCAGCAATCGGCGCCTTGGGGAAGAGATAAAACCCGCCACCCGGTTTGACCATGGTAAAGCCAAGTCCGGTCAGATGATTATACAGCAGGTCTCGTTTTCTCTGATATTCGTCAATATCTACGCTCTCCTTCTGCAAGGTTGCCACCAGGCGCTGCATCAGGGCCGGGGCGTTGACAAAACCTAACACACGGTTGCAAAAGACTGCTCCTTCCATGAAGAGGCCAACCTCATCCATGGCCGGATTGGCGGCCAGGAAACCGATACGCTCTCCCGGCAGGGCCAGGTCTTTGGAGTGTGAAGTCACCAGGATAGAATTGCGAATATATTTGAAAACCGGTGGTACGCTGGTCCCATCGAAGGCCAGTCGTGCATAAGGTTCGTCAGAGATTACATAGAGGTTTCGACCAAGCTCTGCCTGTTTGCGTTCAAGCATTTGTCCCAGGGCGGCAAGAGTCTCTGCGCTATAGACCACACCGGTCGGGTTGTTTGGCGAGTTAATGATTAAAGCCCGGGTGTTGTCTGTAATCGCAGCCTCAATGGCATCAATGTCTGGTTGGAAGGTCTCAGAATCTGTCCAGACTTCGGTTGTGACCCCACCATGGTTGTCGGCATAGAATTTATATTCGACGAAAAAAGGTGTCAGGATGATGACTTCTTCGCCAGGGTTGAGAATCGTCTTTAGGGTGACATTGAGGGCTCCACCGGCGCCGCAGGTCATAATGATGTGACTGGAATTGACCGGGGTGCCGGAATTTTCAGCCAGGCGTTCTGCGACTGCGGCGCGTGTTTCCTCGTATCCGGCATTGTTCATGTAGCGGTGCATGCCGGTGTCCGGCAATTCGGCAATGCGACGTAATTCGCGGTGAAAAGCTGCCGGTGGTTCCACGGATGGATTGCCGAGAGTGAAATCGTAAATGTTCTCTGCGCCGTATTTAGCAGTCAGGGCGGCACCTTCCTCGAACATGCGACGAATCCAGGAAGAGCGTTCTATGGCAGCACTTACTTTGGTGGCGATTGACATGGTTAAAACCTCACATAATGTTTTTGTCCAGCAGACTGTCGAACAATCAATGAGCTGGCTGCAAATCCAGCTGTTTGGCCCATATTTCAGCTCCTTTTCGACCAATAGCTACAGCTATTACTCTCAAATGAGCCAAAATCTTGTCTCAAACATCCAAATTTTTACTTCAGCCCTGATAGTTCGACAGGCTGCTAGAGAAATTGCGAGTTTATCGATGACGAAGCCATTGGTCAATAAGCATTGCAATATTTGAGCTGAGGGTTTCCAAAAAGATAGAAGCAGGCCTTGGTTCCAAGGTTTTCGCGTCCATCGTTCCGCGTCCCGCGTCCCGGTCTTATCTTGCTTTTTAACGACTCATGAGATAGATTCACAACTCTGAAAATGCCGGAAAGGATGGTTCTCTTGGACGAAAAGAAACTCCAGAAGTTACGACAGCGTATTGATACTCTTGATGATCAGATTCTCGAGATGCTCAACAGTCGTGCAGATGTCGTTGTAGAGGTCGGTAAGGCCAAACAGAAGAGCCATGGTGATTACTATGTGCCGAGTCGCGAGAAAGCAATTTATGAACGCCTGATGGCCAGCAACCCTGGCCCCTTTCCTGATGAAGGTATCCGTCGGGTTTTTCGGGAAATCATCTCGGCGTCCCTGTCGCTGGAACAACCTCTAAAAGTCGCTTTCCTAGGCCCTCAGGCGACTTACACCCATGTTGCCGCTATGCAGCAATTTGGTCTTTCCGCACAACTTGTGCCGCTGAAAAGCATCCCGTCCATTTTTGACGAAGTCAGCCGGGGAAGGGCCAGCTATGGTGTGGTCCCGGTGGAGAACTCCAACGAGGGTGTGGTTTCCCATACCCTCGACATGTTCATGTCCTCGGATCTCAAGGTTATTGCCGAAATCCTTTTACCGATTACCCATGATTTGCTGAATCTTTCCGGACAGACCGGCGATATCCGCAAGGTGATTTCTCACCCCCAGGCGATTGGTCAGTGTCGTTCCTGGCTGGAGGAAAATCTGGCAGATATCCCGCTGGTTGATACATCAAGTACGGCTTCTGCCGCCCAGCAGGCTGCCGAGGATGCCAGTGTTGCTGCGATTGCCAGTGAATCAGCCGCCTCACTGTATGGATTGCGGGTAGTCAAACACAAGATTGAGGACAACCCGAATAATTTCACGCGGTTCCTGATCATCGGCAGTGAGATGCAGGGTCCGAGTGGCAATGACAAGACATCGATCATGTTCAGCGTCAAGGACCAGGCGGGCATTCTTTATCGTATGTTGGAGCCCTTCAGTAAGCGTGATATTAACCTGGCCAAGATCGAGAGTCGTCCCATGAAGGGCAAGGCATGGGAATACATCTTTTTCCTCGATATGCAGGGACATGTCCAGGATCAGAATATTGCTGATGCTGTTGAGGAGTTACGTGGTTATTGCCAGTTTCTGAAGGTGCTTGGCTCATACCCGAAGGCCAGATGATCAGTGGCGGGTGGCGAGCGGCGTGAAAAACTTTAAAAATGATGATTAATGATGAATAGCTTTTATATAGATAAATTGGCGGTTGTTGGGGTTGGGCTGATCGGTGGCTCGCTGGCGTTGGCCTTGAAAGAGGCTGGTGCTGTCGGCCATGTCGTTGGCATCGGCCGGGGTTTGCCAAATCTGGAGACCGCTTTAAAGCTTGGTGTGGTTGATAGTTTTACTCAAGACCTTACTGCGGGTGTCGCTGACTCTGATGTGATTTTTTTGGCGACACCGGTTCAGGCTCTTGGCGCAGTCGCCGAACAGGCTATGCCGTATCTCAAGCCGGGGGCGATCATTACTGATGGTGGCAGTGTCAAACAGGCGGTGATAGATGCCATTGAGCCACATTTGCGTAATGATGTACATTTCGTGCCCGGTCATCCAATTGCCGGGACCGAGGAGAGTGGCGCAGCAGCAGCTTTTGCTACGCTCTACCGTGATCGTCGCTGTATCCTGACACCGACAGAGAGAACTGCTGAAGAAGCTCTGGAGCGTATTCGACAAATGTGGCAACTTGTCGGCAGCCAGGTGGTCGTTATGGACGTTGACAAGCATGATCGAGTGCTTGCGGCGATTAGTCACCTGCCGCATATGGTTGCTTATGCACTGGTAAACGCCGTCAGTGCTTACGACCGCTATGATGAGAGTATCCTCGAATATTCGGCAGGCGGCTTCCGAGATTTTACCCGCATTGCATCTTCAGATCCGACCATGTGGCGTGATATTGCCCAGACCAACCGGGAGGCGTTGCTCGAAATGATGGAGCAGTTCGAAACCTTTTTTTCCGAGCTGAAAGAGGATGTCGCCACTGGTTCCGGTGAGCGCCTCTTCGAATTTTTCCGCCGGTCCAAGCAAAGCCGCGACGAGATCCTCTAAGAGAGAGGAACGCGAGATGCGGTACGAGGGACGCGGAAACCCATAAGAACCTATAAGCTGAAGTGCGATAACAAATATGAATGATAACCCTTCCCAGAAAAGAACCATAACTCCTGCCAAAACCTTGCGTGGTGAAGTTTCCGTCCCTGGCGACAAATCCATCTCTCATCGATCAATCATGCTTGGCTCTCTGGCCGAAGGAACGACTCGGGTGAGTGGTTTTCTTATGGGTGAAGACAACCTTTCCACCTGGAAAGCTTTTGCATCGATGGGGGTCGCCATACGCCAGACAGGACCTGATTCTTTGGAGATAGAAGGTGTCGGTCTTGATGGCCTGGTGGAACCAGATGATGTTCTTGACTGCGGTAACTCAGGCACAACCATGCGTTTGATGTCCGGGTTGATGGCCGGTCAGAATTTTTTTTCCGTATTGACTGGCGATAAATATTTGCGACAAAGACCGATGAAAAGGGTCGTGACGCCGCTTGCCGCTATGGGAGCCCGCATCTGGGGTCGCGATGGTGGTGAACGTGCACCCTTGGCAATTCAGGGTGGTTCTCTCAAGCCGATCAGCTATGCATCCCCTGTGGCGAGTGCTCAGGTCAAGTCGGCCGTGTTGCTTGCCGGGCTGTCCGTCGAAGGGGAAATCACGGTAACTGAGCCGCATTTGTCGCGTGATCACAGTGAGCGCATGTTGACTTGTTTCGGTGCTGATGTACGACCCTTTGAGGGTGGTGTCACCCTCAAGGGCAGGCCACGTCTGCTTGCCCGGGATGTGATGGTGCCGGGCGATATCTCCTCGGCCGCTTTCTTCATGGTTGCCGGTCTGGTGACTCCAGGTGCAGAGCTTATGATTCACAATGTCGGCATCAATCCAACCCGTAGTGGTATTATCGATATCCTGATAGCGATGGGGGGGGAGTTGGAGTTACACGATATCAGGGAGCAGTCCGGCGAGCCGGTTGCCGATATTCTGGTCCGCCACAGCAGACTCAAGGGGATTGAAATCGGTGGAGACATGGTTCCCCGTGCTATCGACGAATTTCCTGTGGTCACTGTTGCTGCGGCCCTGGCAGAAGGCAATACAACCATACGTGATGCAGCAGAATTGCGCGTCAAGGAAACCGATCGTATCGCTGCCATGGTGAGCGAGTTGAGTAAACTTGGGGGCCGGGTTGAGGCTCGCCCCGATGGGATGTTCATAGCAGGAGTTGAGCGACTCAGCGGTGGCACAGTGTCATCACACGGCGATCATCGCATTGCCATGAGCATGGCGGTCGCCGCTCTCTCGGCAACGGATGCTGTCACTATTGAAGATACAATGTGTACGGAAACTTCGTTCCCGGGCTTCTGGGATCTTCTCAAAAAAATTCGCGGTCTTTCATGAAAAAACTTATCATCGCCATAGATGGTCCTTCAGGAGTTGGCAAAAGCACCCTGAGTAAAGTCCTCTCTCACGATCTCGGTTATCTCAATTTGGACACAGGAGCAATGTATCGTGCCGTTGCCCTGGCCGCCTCCCGTCGCGGGGTTGATGCCGGCGATCGTGATGCTCTGCGTCTGCTCTGCGATGAGATTGCCATTGAGTTCTCCCATGAGGGGGGTAAAGATCGCGTAATGTTGAACGGTGAAGATGTCTCGAAAGAGATTCGTATCCCGGAAATCAGCCTTCTGACTGCTGCGGTCGCCGCCTGTCCTGAGGTACGAGAAGCGATGGTCGCACGACAACGTGAACTCGGTGCTGCCGGTGGCGTGGTTTTGGAGGGGCGGGATATTGGTACGGTGGTTTTTCCTCGTGCAGAGGTAAAGTTCTTTCTCACGGCCTCGGCAGAAGTGCGCGGACGAAGGCGTTTTTTAGAACTTCAGGCGAGTGGAGCTGACGTTGAACTGGCACGGACAATCGCCGAAGTTGAAGCGCGTGATGAAGCGGATATTAACCGTGCGACCTCACCCTTGAGGCAAGCTGAAGATGCCGTGGTTATCGATACCACAAACCTGGATATCCCACAGGTTCTGAAAAGTATGTTCGCGATTGTGGCAGATTGTCTCCGCAACCATGAAGAAGCAATTGGCCAGGAAGAAAATAACGGACAGAAAGAAAGTAATCGAGTTAGCTGATGGAAATTATTCTTGCCAAAAATGCCGGTTTTTGTTTCGGCGTCAAGCGTGCTACCCAGATGGCTTTTGAGGCTGCCGCTGAGCATGAACAGATCTGTTCTCTCGGTCCGTTGATTCATTCGCCGCAGGTTGTCAAGGAACTGACAGCGCAGGGCATTAAAGTGGTCAACAATGTAGGGGATATCCCGCCCGGTTCCGTCATTATTCGTTCTCACGGTGTGACTGCTGAAGAAATGAACGAGGTTCAGGAGAGCAGCCTGACTGTTGTTGATGCCACTTGCCCCTTTGTTAAAAAAACCCAGGAATTTGCGGTCAGACTCAGTGAGGATGGTTATACGATCGTTATTGTCGGCGAGATGGAGCATCCTGAGGTTCAGGGGATTGTCTCCTATTCAGGTGGAGCGGTCGTGCATGTTGTCGCCAATGCAGAACAGGCTGCCGCACTACCGCGAATGAGGAAGGTCGGGCTTGTGGCCCAAACCACCCAACTTTATGAAAATCTCAGAGACATCGTGGATGTCTGCTTGGCGAAAAGCCAGGAACTGCGGGTTTTTAACACGATCTGTGATGCTACTTCCGTGCGCCAGAATGAGGCCCGGGAAATTGCCAGAGCCGTTGATCTGATGTTTATCATCGGTGGCCAGGCCAGCGCAAACACCTCGCGTCTGGCACGTATCTGCCGGGAAATTCAGCCGCATAGCTGGCATATCGAAACAGCTGAAGAGATAGAGCCTGACTGGTTTAAAGGGGTGAATATGGTGGGTGTTACCGCCGGTGCGTCGACACCGCGCTGGTTGATTGATGAAGTTGTCGGGCGAATAGCTGAACTGGGAAAATAAAGGTTTGAGTTTTCTATATGCTTATGATATCTTCGCCGACCATGGCCTAAGAGCCATACCACCGTTTTTACGGTGGAAATTCGTTAGGGGGTAACTGGTGAATGGTGGAAAGTAACGACAAAATCAACGATGAAACAGAAGAGATGGACATGGATGAAGAAGAGATGGGTATGGATGGAGAAGAAATGGATGAGGACTTTGCGGCCTTGTTCGAAAGCAGTATGCAAGAACTGCATGTCCCTGGCGATGTTGTCAAGGGAACAATAGTCCAGGTCAATGACGACAACGTGGTTGTCGATGTCGGCTACAAGTCAGAAGGGGTCATTCCTCTCGCCGAATTCAAGGATGAAGAAGGCAACATCGACGTCAACGTCGGTGATGTGGTTGATGTCCTCTTTGAACGGCGCGAAAATGAGAGTGGCCTGATCGGACTCTCCAAAGAAAAAGCTGATCGACAGAAGATCTGGAGTTCTCTTGAAGAGGACGCTGTGGTCGAAGGCAAGATTGTCGGGCGTATCAAAGGCGGCCTGACAGTTGATATCGGTATCAATGCCTTCCTGCCAGGTTCCCAAGTTGATCTCCGTCCGGTTCGTAATCTTGAGAAACTCCTCGGTGAGACCTTTGATTTCAAGATTATCAAACTGAATAAGCGGCGTGGCAATATCGTGCTCTCCCGACGTGTTCTTTTGGAAGAGCAGCGTGAAAGTATGCGTTCTGAAACCCTTGAAACTCTTGCCGAAGGTCAGGAAGTTGAGGGTGTCGTCAAGAATCTGACCGACTACGGTTGCTTTATTGACCTGGGTGGTATCGATGGTCTTCTGCACATCACGGATATGTCCTGGGGGCGGGTCAATCATCCCTCCGATGTGCTCTCCGTCGGTGAAAAAGTCAAAATAAAAGTTCTTAAATATGACCGTGAGCGTGAGCGCGTCTCACTCGGCCTGAAGCAGATTACGCCCGATCCATGGCTGGAAGTTGAGAACGGTTACCCGGTTGGCGTCAAGGTCCATGGCAAGGTCGTCAGCCTGACTGACTACGGTGCTTTTGTTGAGTTGGAAGATGGTGTGGAAGGTCTGATCCATGTCTCTGAAATGAGTTGGACCAAGCGTATTAAGCATCCTAACAAGCTCCTCACCGTTGGTGACGATGTTGAGACTGTCGTCCTGGCTTTGGATATTCCCAATCGTCGTATCTCTCTCGGCCTCAAGCAGATCGAAGAGAATCCGTGGGAAGTGATTGGTGAGAAGTTCCCGATTGGCACTATCATCGAGGGTCAGGTCAAAAATATTACTGACTTTGGTGTTTTCGTTGGTGTTGATGAAGGAATTGATGGTCTGGTACATATTTCAGACCTCTCCTGGACCAAGCGCATCAAGCATCCTTCCGAGCTGTTCAAGAAGGGGGATACCGTCAAAGCGGTTGTTCTGAATATTGACCGAGAAAATGAACGCTTCTCTCTTGGCCTCAAACAGTTGACTCCTGATCCCTGGGAATCGATTCCAGTCAAGTATGCTCCTGGCACTATCGTGCGTGGCAAGGCAACTTCAGTGACCGATTTCGGTGTCTTTCTGGAGATTGAAGAAGGCATTGAAGGCTTGATTCACGTCTCGGAGCTCAGACAGGAGAAAGTAGAAAGCCCCAAGGATGTTGCCAGTGTCGGTGATGAATTTGAGGCCGCTGTTCTGAATGTCGATGTTGTCGATCGCAAGATTGCACTTTCCATCAAGCAACTGACCAGCCACAAAGAGAAGGCCGAGGTGCAGGAATTCCTTGGTGCCCAGAAACAGGCGACTTCCAATCTTGGTGACCTGTTGCAAGGAGCTATGGCTCGTAATGATTCGGAGTCTTCCGAATAAATTTGTAAACAACCTGCCGCGCGTTTCCGCTTTTACGGAAACGCGCTTTTTTTGAGAAACGCACTTTTTTTTGAGTAAACCATGAAGAAACGACCGTTTCTACTGGCTTCAGCCCTGTTAGCAGGGATCTTTGTTTTTTTTCTGGCTCTGGCTGTAACCGTGGCTAGCTTCATGGGGCAACCGTCCAGTTTTGCCCTGGGTGACAAAGTCGGTGTCATCGAAGTCTACGGAGTCATTGCCGATTCCAGAAAGATTATCGAGCAACTCCACGATTTTCGTGATAATGACAGTATAAAAGCAATTGTCTTGCGTATTGATTCGCCGGGAGGCGGTGTTGGTCCTTCTCAGGAGGTTCACGACGAAGTCAAATCTGTCGATGCAATAAAGCCTGTCGTTGTTTCCATGGGCTCTGTTGCAGCCTCAGGTGGTTACTATATTGCGGCCGCTGCCAGGGAGATTGTTGCCAATCCTGGGACCATCACCGGTAGTATCGGCGTCATTATGGAGTTCACTAACTTTCAGGAAGTACTGGAAAAAATCGGTTTGAGTAGCGTTGTCGTTAAAAGTGGCGAGTATAAGGATATCGGATCGCCGACCCGTGAGATGACTGCTACTGAACGCGAGATCTTGCAAAACCTGATCGATGATGTTCACAGCCAGTTTGTGGCGTCGGTTGCAGAGGGTCGCCACCTTGACGAATCGGTTGTCAGTTCAATTGCAGATGGCCGTATTTTTTCTGGTCGTAGGGCAATGGCATTGGGTCTTGTTGACAGGATGGGCAACCTGGATGTTGCCATCAAACGTGCCGCAGAACTTGCCGGTATCGATGGCGAACCAAAAGTTGTCTATCCACCAAGCGATAAACCAGGATTTATTGATCTGTTTATTGAAGAAACTTTAAATCGGATTCAATTTGTTTTACAGAAACAGCGAACAGTTGGTTTGCAATACCTTTGGCCGGGATTTAATTAGTTTTCGTCCGGAAACGGCCCTTTTCCGCAATCTCTGCGTCAATCTGCACATTTGATTGTGCGGCGTAAAGCACTACGCCTCCGCTCAAATGCTTGATTTCCTTGACCTTGCGAAAAATTGCTCGTTTCCAAATCGAAAACTGCACTTGTGTCCATCCGGAGTTTCCGGATAAATGCTATTCAGGAGGTTTGTCATGACAAAGAGTGAACTGATTGAACAACTGACAATTGATAACGATGCTCTTAGCAAGCGTGAATCAGAACTGATTGTTAATTCCATTTTCGACAGTATTGGTAATGCTCTTGTTGATGGTGACCGAGTAGAGATACGTGGGTTCGGTTCTTTCACTGTTCGCGAGCGTCAAGCGCGAGAAGCGCGCAACCCAAAAAGTGGTGACATCGTGCAAATCTCAGCAAAGAAGACACCTTTTTTTAAAACTGGAAAAGAATTGCGTGAGCGGGTCAACGTGTCCTGAAAAACAGCTTTATGCGCATTTAACAATAACAGCTGAGGCCCCGTTTAGATAAACGGGGCCTCAGCTGTTATTGGCTGTTGGAGCCCAGTAGAATTGAAACAGCGCAGAATGGAAACAACCTCCAGAATGCCGACACTCACCACCTTAGTGAGGACCTGTAAACCCAAAGATACCCAGGATAGGCGTTTTAGGCGTTCCGCTCACGGACGGACTTGCTCACCACAACCCGACTCCAGGCAATAAATAGTTCAGTTGGTCGGCACAATCAGGGTCAGGTCAAACATTCCAGAGGTTGTCAAAGATCTTGGTAACACCTGTATCTCATGCTAGCATATGGTCTCGTAATGTCAATCGACATTTATAGTATTTCTCTAACATCTTGACGTGTTTTTGGCCGTTGTTACATGACATCTCCTGGAAAAAATCCCTGCCCAGGCGCATATCGATTTACGGTTGCCGACAAGTTTGTCGGTTTGCGACTTGATCATTACCTGGCTGAGAGTAGCGATAGATTTTCGCTTAGTTTGGCCAAGCACCTGATTGATATTGGAGGTGTCCACCTCGCGGGGAGAAGGATGAGGAGTTGCAGTCAATCTGTCTCTGCCGGGGACAGAATTGAAGTGTTCGTTGACAATCAACCTCTAGACCCGATGCTGTTGGGAAAAGAAAGTATTCTGTATCGCGACCAGGAGTTGATTGTTATCAACAAGCCGGCCGGGATGGCGACTCAGCCAACTCCTGCCCGTTACCAGGGTACGCTTTATTCTGAGTTGCAGAACATGCTGAGAGACGCGGGACGGAAGGATCTTCGCCCGAGCATCGGGATGCTACAGCGTCTGGATAGAGATACGTCTGGGGTGCTGGTCTTTTCGATCCATAAAAGAGCACATAAAAAGATGACCGAAGCCTTTCAAGGACGTGATATCGATAAAGTTTACTGGGCTCTGGTTTCGGGGAGGCCTCAGAAGGAGCAGGGGGAATTCCGTTCTCAGTTGGCACGGCGTCGATCGACGAATCTGGTCGTCTCCGTTGCACGTGGTGGCAAACCCGCAGAGACTCATTATCGTCTTCTTCAGGAGATGGATCAGGTCAGCCTGGTCGAAGTTAAGCTGATAACCGGTCGAACTCACCAGATCCGTGCTCATTTCTCCGAAGCCGGCTTCCCATTGTTGGGTGATACAGCCTATGGTGGCCCGCAAACGATAGATGCTCTCAATATCCCCCGCCAGATGCTGCACTCCAGGAAACTTACGTTTTGTCACCCTGTGACCGGCAAAGAGATGCGATTTACAGCACCATTGCCGCATGACTTTGCTGCTGTTCTGCAGAGCCTGGATGTCTCCTTGAATGGTGTTGACGTATAAGGTATTGTATCGCCCGTAATGATAACTTTTCTTGAAATCGATCCGGTTATTTTTCGGATAGGGCCTTTGGCTGTTCGCTGGTACGGTCTGATGTATCTATTCGGTTTTGCCGCGGCTTTTATGTTGATCACGCACCTGTCACGCCTGCGCGATCTTGCCTTGAGCAAAGATGGTGTCTCCGATCTGCTGTTTTACGGGGTCCTTGGGGTTGTTCTCGGCGGCCGTCTTGGTTATGTCCTCTTCTATAACCCGGCGCAATATCTCTCACATCCTCTGGAAATCTTTGCTATCTGGCAGGGCGGCATGAGCTTTCACGGCGGATTGCTGGGTGTCGTAACCGCTACGGTTATTTTTTGCTGGCGCCGAAAGCTGCCGGTTTTGTTGACCGGCGATATTCTGGTGACTTCAGCGACAATCGGTCTTGGTCTTGGCCGGATCGGCAATTTTATCAATGGCGAGTTGTGGGGACGGGTGACCGATCTGCCCTGGGGAGTGGTTTTCCCTGGCGGTGGTCCTTTACCCAGGCACCCCAGCCAGCTTTATGAGGCTGCTCTCGAAGGACTTTTGCTGTTTATCATTCTTTATCTTCTGCATCGACGCAGGGCTGCTGCAGGGGTGCCTTTTTTCTGCTTTTTTGTCGGTTATGGCCTGTTTCGTTTTCTGGTCGAATTTGTGCGTCAACCCGATGCTCATCTCGGCTTTCTCTGGGGGGGGCGCAACAATGGGACAATTGCTCTCTCTGCCAATGATTCTCATCGGAGTAGTCGGGCTCTTCTATCTTTATCGACAACGGAACGCAGATCGACAGGGGGACCTGCCGTGAATGGCATACGTGGAATTGTTTTCGATTGTGACGGCGTGCTCTTCGAAAGCCGTAAGGCCAATCTGGCCTATTATAACACCATCCTGAACTATTTCGGTGAGTCGCCGGTCGAGGCCTCCGACCATGCCAGGGCCCATCTCTGTCATACGGCGGCAAGTACAGAGGTTTTCGCACAACTTTTAGGCGAGGATCGCGCACCGAAAGCGCTCTCTTTGGCAGCAGAGCTTGATTACCGCCAGTTCATCCCCTACATGACACCTGAGCCAGGTATGAAAGAGGCCTTGTCACAACTTGCTGATTTTTACCCTCTGGCGGTTGCTACCAATCGCGGTGTCAGTATGTTGAGTATTCTGGAGTATTTCGAACTGAGCGATTTTTTTCAGACGGTTGTCACCAGTCATGATGTCGAACGTCCCAAGCCTGCCCCGGATATGCTGCACGAAGCAGCACGCAGGTTGCAATGCTCGACACACGAACTTCTTTTTGTTGGTGACTCTGAGCTGGATCAGGCTGCAGCCCGGGCCGCCGGAATGCCCTTCGCTGTGTATCGAGGGGATTTGCAAGCAGATGTGCAGCTTGAGCATCATGAGGAGTTGCTGGAACTGCTTGTGAAAAAGGTGGCGAGTAGCGCGTCGTGAGGAAAATCAGGGGCTGTCCCGTCTCATAAATTCTTGATCATCTCCAGAACGTGCCCAGGCCCCGTTTGCTGGTAGGAAATCTCATCCATAATTGAGTGCATGAGGTAGATGCCGCGGCCATGTTCATCAAGAGGATGCTGTGGTTTAATGTACTGTTTGACATCGAAACCTACACCGAAATCGTAAACCCGAATAATCAATCGTTGAGCAATAATGCTGATTTCTATATGGACTTCCTTGTCTGGATCTCCAACGTTTGCATGTTGAATAGCATTCGCCATCGCCTCGGTCAGAACCAGATTGAGGTCATAAGCCAGTTTCTCACGGTCGCCGCTGTAGTTACGGAGCGTACGCGCAATGTTCTCGCCGATATGGCCGATCAGGCGCAGATACCGTGTCTGGTTGGGGACTTTTATGTCGACAGCAATCCGATCGGAGATCATGGCACTATGCCTGGTTGAGAGCAGAGTTTGCTGCTTAAAGGAAACAATTACTGTTGAAAGCTTGCCAGAGCTTCGTTCGAGTCTGTGTAAATTTCAAAGACCCGGTGTAGCCGGGTCAGCTCAAACATGGACTTTACCTGGAGTTGCAGCCCAGAGAGTTTCAGGTTGCCGTTGCGGGAGCTGGCATTTTTGAAACCGGAAACCAGCGCGCCGAGTCCCGAAGAATCGACAAAGCGCACTGCCTGAAGGTCAACGATCAGGTTGTTTTTGCCTTCCTCGAATAATTTGAGCATGTGGGTTTTTAGCTCACCGCTGTTATGTGCATCAAGGCGCTCTTCTTGCACCGCCATCAAAACGGCGGCTCCCTTGTCTTCAATCTGTAAATTCATTTATCGCTCCTTACTGAAATATTGGCATGTCCTGAGTACAGGTTGCTAAATATACTATCACATTAATACCTATTTACCTCTGTGTTTCAACGCTCTATCCGTGAACCTGTACACTTAGAGTTGCTTGGCTTGCATAATAACCAGAGAGACATCATCCTGAAAACTGTGATGGCCAGAAAAGAGCCGAACCTGATCAATAATATAATCAATCAACTCTTGTGGTGGCAGATGACAATATTCTCCCAGAAGTTCTGCAAGGCGCTTTTCGCCAAAAAGCTCTTCCTGATCATTCTCTGCCTCGATCACGCCATCAGTATACATCAGCAGGACATCACCATCTTCCAGAGTAAAAGATTCTTGTTCGTACTGAAAATCTTTCTTAACGCCGATAATCAGCCCCTCGGGGTTAAGTCTGACGCATTGCATTGTTTTGGCCTGCCAGTGCAGGGTGGGTGAGTGCCCGGCGCTGGCGTAGAGAACTTCCCGTGTATCAGGGCAATAGCGCAGATAGAAGAGTGTAATAAAGAGTTCTGCCTGGGTCAGGTCCTCGTAAAAGAATTGATTGAGCTCATGAATAATGTTTTGTGGGCTGAATAATTTCCCACTTTGGCAACGGACTAAAGTGCGGGTCTCTGCCATAATCAGGGCAGCACCCACATTATGGCCTGATACGTCGGCAATGACCAGATCAAGGCGACCGTCATCATGCAACAGATAATCGTAATAGTCCCCGCCGACTTCTTTGGCCGGGATACAGACCCCGGCAAGTTGAATGCCGGGGACATCAGGCATCTTGGTCGGCAGGAGACCGAGCTGGATGTTTTTGGCGATGTCGAGTTCGCGCTGTTGTTCGTGTGCAGCTATCAGCCGATCGGTCTGCTGGGCATTGCGCCAGGCCACACCGACTTGCCCCGCGAGGCTGGTAAAGAGTTCGATAAATTCGTTGGTGAAGATGCCTTTTGCTGTTCGTGAAAAAGCGGAGATGACGCCGATCGGCTGACCTTCAATTGTGATCGGTGCATGAGCAAAGGAGAGGATTTTTTCACGTCTGATGACTTTTGCTGTTTTCGGTTTACTCATGAAGTCGCTGTCATTGACCACGGTGACATTGTTAGTCAAAAAAGTTTCGCCGATAAAAGTTTCTGCCGTAAGCCCCCGCTCCGACTCACCAAAATGTTCAGAAGTCATGCCGCGTTGGCTACGAACGGTCAGGGTTTGGCGATCTTCGTCAAGTATCCGGATGACGCAGAGATCAAATTTAAATTGATCAGTGAAAATCTTGAGGATCTCATCGAGAACCGCTTGCAGGTCATTCCCGCCGGCGACCGCCCGTGCCGCATCGTACAGGACGCTTAGTTGTTCTCGGCTTGCCGTACGGCTGATGTTGATCGAGCCGAAGAGGTCGAAAACATCTTCCATGTGACTGCCGCGAGCTGAAAGGTAGTTGTCGACAATGATGCGAGCCGGTGCTGTACCGACCGATCCAGCGAGGGTCAATTCAGTGAAACGCCTTAATTTCGGCAGCTCACTTTCAGAGACACCGCCCTTCTCGTTGATTTCACGATTGCCCAGATAGTCGCTGATAGCAGTATGTGCCTGTTTTGTGCCAATGAACTTGGCCATTAAGTCAATGAATTCAACAACTGTGGGAGCCTTGGTGATGCGAGTTTTTTCTGTTGTTGTCAGGACGGGATTGAAGACATCGACAAATTTGCGGGCTTGCTCCAATTCTTCTTTGCCTGGTGATGTGAGAAGTGAGATCGCCAGGTAGCTGCCGAGGTTGAAAAACATGGTCCAGAAGAGCGAGTGGGTCCATAAATCGAAACCGCTCAAGCCGAAAAGCTCGGTTGGTTTGAAGAGGGCCAGGCCGAACAGGCCTTGTTCGACAATGCTGATATCCAGCCATCCGGATTGTGCAAAGGACGGAACCAACAAGGTGTAAAACCAGACGATAAAACCAAGGACCAGACCGGTTGTTGCTCCGCGTCGGGTCGCCTGACGCCAGTAGAGACCACCGATGACCGCCGGGGCAAACTGGGTTGCCGCAAGAAATGAAATCAGGCCGATATTGACCAGGGCGGCAGATTCGCCGAGTAGCCGGTAATAGAGATAGCCGAGCAAGATAACAGCAATAATGCCGAATCGTTTCAGGTTGATGAGCAAAACCGAGAGGTCTTTAGCGGTGGTATGAATTCTGAGAATGATCGGCATGAGCAGGTGATTGAGAATCATGGTGGACAAGGCCACCGATGAAACCATAACCATGCCCGCGGAAGCCGAGAATCCACCGATAAAAACCAGCAGGGCCAGCCAGGGTTGGCCATATTGGAGCGGCAGGGTGATCACAAAAAAGTCGGCATTATATGTGTCACCATTAGAAAGCAGCAGGCCTGCCAGGGCGATTGGGATCACGAACAGGTTAATGACCACCATGTAAGCTGGAAAACGCCACATGGCACTGCGGATATGTTCTTCACTCGAGTTTTCGATAACCATGATATGAAACTGGCGAGGCAGGAACATAATGGCCATCATCGAAACAATAGTCAGGGTCAGCCAGTGAGCGTAGGAATTACTGCTGGTATCGAGCATCAGTAAATGCCTACGCTCAGGGAATCGTGTCATGAAGTCACGGAAGATATCGCCAAAGCCATCAAACAAGCCGAAAGTAACAAATATACCGGCAGCGACAAAGGCGATGATTTTAACCACTGATTCCAGAGCAATAGCCGCGACTAGTCCTTCATGTCGCTCTGAAGTGTCAAGATGTCGTGCTCCGAAAAGAATACCGAACAGGCCGAGGATCAGTGCCACGACCAGTGCTGAATCAAAACGGAGGTCGAACTTCGGCAGGACATGCATGGTGTTACTGGTGGCTAAGGGGTAAACCAGCAGGTCGAAAGTGCGGGCAACCGCTTTTAATTGCAAAGCGATGTAGGGCATGATGCCGAGTACCGCAAAAATGGTGACGATTGCTCCGAGCAGAGGGGATTTGCCGTAACGACTGGAGATAAAGTCGGCGATGCTGGCAATCTTCTGCTCTTTGCTGATGCGCACAATTTTACGCAGCAAATACCACCACGAAAAGGCGATCAGGGTCGGACCAAGATAGATGGCCAGAAAGTCGATGCCGGATGTCGCGGCTCGGCCGACACTGCCGTAAAAAGTCCATGAGGTGCAGTAGACAGCCAGCGACAATGAATAGACTGATGGATTGTCAATCAGGCTGCGTCCCCGCTTGCGTTGCCGGTCAGCGTAATACGCAACTCCAAAGAGAATGCCGAAATAGAGCAGAGAGGTCAGAACGACTACGCTGGTGGAGATCATACCGATCCCCCAGGTGGTCTTGCTTCCGGGCTTTTTTCAACGGATTCATGATCCGGATGTCTGCCGAGGTAGATCGAAAAGAGATAGACTACAAAGATGGAAACCGGCCATCCGATGAAAAAGTAAAGGATGATCAAGGGGATGCCGAATACCAGTACATCTTTGTTGAATATATGCAGGAATGGATAGTTGAGCATGACCACACCAAGAATAAACAAGATGAACCAGGCATCTCTCCAAGGCAATTTACGGCCCATTTTCATGGTAACAGCTCCTGGTTGGTCAATGCTGCCAGTACGAAGTTATTTCACATTATAGTCGACAGTACGAGAGGTGTCGATAACAAGCACACGTTTGTTGATACAGTTTGACCGAAACTGACTTATGGAACAGGTCGCAATCGGGTTCCATTTTGGTTGTGTCAGTTCAAATTTCCCTAAAGATTATCAGAAGATATATGCATGTAAAGGCCGCCTTTCAGGGTGTAGGCAGATTGACCGGGGAGGTTTACTATGGTATTTTTAAACACTTAATTCTTCCCCGGTCATGGATCTTTTATGCTCCTGTTTCGATTCTGCCAATTTGCCGTACTCTCGACATTTATGTTGACCGGCTGTGTTGCCGCCAATGTCCATAATGACGCCATGGAAACGGCTTCAGATGAGGCTCCTTACGTTTCACGACTGAACGAACCGCAATCAAATGCGTACTTTCACTATACCAGAGCGAGAATGCTCCTGGCTGAGAATGATCGTGATGGTGCTGTTGCCGCTTATCTCAGTGCCATTGATTACGATCCGGATGCTGAAGACTTGCGTTTTGAGCTCACCGATCTCTATCTTGCTATGGAGCAGTCGGAGAACGCCATACGTGTCGTTGAAGATCTTCTGTTGCGCGATCCCGATTCCATCAAAGCCAATTCAGCTCTGGCCAAGGCCTATCTGGGCAACCGTCAACCAGATAAAGCCATACCGTATTTCCGTCACGTGATTGAACTGGCTCCGGAGAAGGAGCAGGTCCGATTGCATTTGGCAATTGCCCTGGTGCGTGTTGGTGATTTCGATCTTGCTTCAGATCAGTTGAAAGAGTTGCTGAAACGTCATCCAGATTCCAGGCCGGGACACTTGGCCATGGCTCGCCTTTATCGTGAAATTGGTCTGAACCAATTGGCTGTAGAGCAATATCGTGACCTGATTCGCCGCAACCCGGACATGGAGCAGGCTTACCTGGAGCTTGGTCTCCTCTATGAAGAGCTCAAAGAGTGGCAGAATGCGCTGGATACTTTTACCGAAGCACTTGAGCCGCGCCCTCTTGATTTTGCTCTTCGTCACCACATCTCCCGTGTTTATGTTGGTATGAAACGATATGATGATGCCCTTGAAGAATTGAATATCATTGTCGATCTGAACCCGGAGGATTTCGATGCCCGTCGCAAGGTTGGACTGATCTTTCTGGAGCAGAAACGGTGGTCAGACGCTGTCTCGATATTTGAGGAGATTCTCGACCTTAAACCGCATCTCGACCCGGCTCGTTACTATCTTGGGACTGCTTATGAACAACTGTCAGAGTGGCAGTCTGCTCTCGAAGCTTTTTTTGGCATCG
>PVMK01120761.1_pt1 | contig 31153 bp, 44 predicted proteins | sample 1853481 | NCBI WGS metagenome assembly PVMK01 (sample SAMN08533507, study PRJNA380276) | Marine sediment metagenome, whole genome shotgun sequencing project.
GGACCGGGTGATGATTGCGCAATCAGCCGCGTTCCTGATGGCCACGAGCTGGTCAGCAGCATCGATACCCTCGTTGCGGACGTGCCCTTCCCGACCGCGGCGCCCGCTGAGTTGATTGGCTTTCGGGCGCTGTGCGTCTGCTTCTCCGACGTTGCCGCAATGGGTGCACGGCCGGCATTCGCCACCATCGCGGTGACGCTCCCCAGCGAAGACGAAGCTTGGCTGCGCGAATTTGCGCGTGGTGTTGCCAAGGCCTCCCAACGATTTGGATCGGCGGTGATCGGTGGCAACCTGGCGCGTGGGCCACTCAATATATCCGTCAGTGCACACGGCTATGTACGCGCAGGAAAGGCACTGCGACGCAGTGGCGCGGCACCGGGCGAACGGGTGTGCGTAGGCGGTGTCCTGGGAGTTGGGGCCGCGGCGCTTGGCCGCAGCGACCTGACGTCGGTTGCCCTGGAAACGATACTCGACCTGGACGAAGACGATGAGCGCTATCCGTTGCGTCGCTACTATGCACCCGAGCCGGATTTCGCGCTGGCCGCGCGGCTGAGTGATGTTGCGAGTGCGGCCATCGACCTTTCCGATGGGCTGCTTGCGGATCTCGGGCACGTGTGCGAGGCCAGCGGCGTCGGCGCGCGCATCGATCTTGATGAGGTTCCTGCCATGGCGACCTGAGCAGCGCGTTGACGGCGGGCGATGACTATCTGCTGTGTTTCGCGTTGCCCGCGTCGTCGCTCGAACGGTTGCGCATCGACTTTCCATCGGTAACCGCGATCGGGGAATTCACCGCTGAACCCGGGATCCACGATCGCGGCGGCAAGCTGCTGGACGACGCTGCGGGTTTCGACCACTTTCAGGATCGTTGAGAGAGCGCAATGGCAGGCGATAAAGGCCGATTGAGCGGTGCCGCATTGATCCACCCCGAAGTGTTGCTTGCCACCGGGTTTGGTGTTGGTCTGGTGCCCGTTGCTCCGGGAACGGTGGGCAGCATCGTCGCGCTGCCGGTGTGGTGGTGGCTGCTGGCGGACCTTGATCTGGCGGTTCTCTGTGCGGTGCTGGTAGTTCTGATCGGGCTGGGCAGTTGGGTCATCGACCGCGCCTGCCGCAAGGCCGGGGTGGGCGATGCCGGAGCGATTGTGCTGGATGAATTCGTTGGCGTCTGGATCGCCCTCGTGGCGGCGCCGAAAACACTGCTCGGCATGGCGGCCGGATTTGCCCTGTTCCGATTGTTCGACATCATCAAGCCGTGGCCGGTGTCCTGGGCGGACCGGGAGGTACGCGGCGGTTTCGGCGTGATGTTGTACGATGTCGTTGCTGGAGTTCTCGCGGCGTTTGTGTTGTGGCTCGCAGTCCTCGCCCTCGGCGCGGAAACCTTTGCCGTGTCGGGCGTATGATTGGTGGATGACGAAAATTCTCATTCCTCTGGTGATGGCTGCCGGCCTGCTGGCGACGTCCGGCTGGGCGAACGGGCCGATCGAGGCAACCGGACTGTTCAAAGACCGCGCGATGCTTCGGGTGATGGGTCAGGATCGCTACCTTCGGGTAGGCGAGACGACGCCTGAAGGCGCGAAGCTGCTCGAGGCGGACGCCGCGCATGCGCTGGTGAGTTTTCGTGGTGAAATTTACCGTCTCAGTCTCACCGAGCGGGTTGCGGGACGCTTCGCTGCGGTGGAGGACACCAGCATTTCGATCTCGCCTGACAGCATGGGTCAGTACCGCATCGGCGGTTCCATCAATGGTGGCTATGTCGATTTCCTGGTCGATACCGGGGCTTCGGTGGTGGCGATCAGCGAACGTCAGGCACGGGCACTCGGAATCGATTTCTTCAATGCGGCCAACCGCAGCACTGTAGTGACCGCGCAAGGGGAAGTGCCGTCATACCTCGTTACCCTTGCTGAGGTGAATGTGGGCGGGATCACCGCACACAACGTGCAGGCGGCGGTGATCCAGGGCGATTATCCCATTGACGTGCTACTGGGCATGTCGTATCTGCGCCACGTGAAAATGCGCGAGAATGCTGGCGTATTGCTGCTGGAACGCAAGTACTGAGCGCTAGCTAGCTCTCGCGCGCGATGATCCAACCGGCGATGTCCACCAACGGCCCCGAATGGATTCCGGCTCCGGCGAGGCTGCTCAAAGCGTCCGCGTGAAGTGCCTCGACGGTGGCGCGGGCACCCTCCAGACCAAGCAGGGCCGGAAAGGTGGATTTGCCGCGCGCGCTGTCGGCACCGGCTGATTTCCCCAGCGATTCTGTTGAGCCTGTGGCATCCAACAGATCGTCGACCACCTGAAATGCCAGCCCCAGATGCTCACCGAATGCGTCGAGGCCTGGTGCCGCAGCATTGCCGGCGATCAGCACGCCGAGGCGCACCGAAGCGGAAATCAAGGCGCCGGTTTTTGCCGAATGCATCGAACGCAGTTGCTCGAGTTCCAGACTTGCGCCGGTGGCGGCCATGTCCAGGGCCTGGCCGCCGACCATCCCGGCATGTCCCACCGAGCGGGCCAGCGTGCCTGCCATCTCGATGCGCGTTTCAGCGGACAACCCCGGCGCGCCACTGACGCACTCGAACGCAAGCGCCCGCAGGGCATCACCCGCGAGAATTGCCGTCGCTTCATCAAACGCCTTGTGGCAACTGGGTCGCCCGCGCCGTAGATCATCATCGTCCATGGACGGCAGGTCGTCGTGGATCAATGAGTAGGCGTGGAGGAACTCGACGGCGCACCCGGGTGTGAGGGCGTGATCCAGAGGTGCGCCGAGACTGGTGGCGGTTGCACAGGTCAACAGGGGCCGGATGCGTTTGCCGCCGCCGAGGACGGCGTAGCGCATGGCCTCTACCAGGCGCGGAGCGAGTTCAGATGATGCGGGCAGATGGTCGTTCAGCGCGGATTCGATGGCCGTCTGCATATCGCTGAGCCCGGGCATCGTCAGTCGTCTTCGATGTTTGCGGGGTCGACCTCCAGATCGTCGAGGCGCAGCCCGTTTTCATCCTCGCTCAGGGCCTTGATGCGCAGCTCCGCCGCTTGTAGGGCGCTCTGACAGTCGCGCGTCAGCTTGACGCCCCGCTCGAACGCTTTAAGGGACTGCTCCAGGGTCAGCTCGCCACTCTCCATCTGCTCGACCAGACCTTCCAGTTCCTCGAGTGCGCCCTCGAAATCGATGGGTTTGTCCTGCTTGGCCATGTCGCGACGTTACCGGGGGTTGGGGTGCCGGGTCAACGCGCCGGCGATGACGTTCTGTTTGAACCACCCATCGGTGTAAGCTGTGGCGCTTTCACACCTTATGAGGAGGAACGGAATGCGCCGTGAAGTATTGCTGGGACTGCTGCTGACGGGTTGCCTGATGCAGGGACAAGCGCAGGCGGACGAGAATGCGGCTGAGTATCGCGAGGAAGTCATGGAGGCGGTGGGCGGGCACATGCAAGCCATCGTCAAGATCGCCAAAGGCGAAGTCGCGTACGACCACCTGGGCGTGTTGGCGAGCAACATGGCAGGTCTGGCGACGATTGCGCAGGACATTTTTCCAGAGGGTTCGGCGGGCGGCCATGCGCTTGAAGTGATCTGGGAAGAGCCGGAGGAGTTCGCGGAGCGGTTGCAGGCGTTCTTGGATGCCGCGGGGAATTTTGACGCGGTGGTCACAAGTGGCGACATGAGCGGCTTCGGGGAAGCGCTGGAAGGACTCGGCCAGGCGTGCAAGTCGTGCCACGACGAGTTCAAGGCGGATGATTAGCAGCGCGTTGAATCGCGCCGCTAGAGGCTGACCAGCAGCCCCAACACGACGGCGGCCGCTAGCCAGGCGCACACGGTGGCGGCGGGCAGCGCCGCCACCGGTTCGACGGGCGCCGGTTTGCGGCCGGTAAACATGGAAAGCGCCAGCGGATCGTGCCGCACCAGGCCGTACCAGAGAATCGCCGCGACGTGCATGCTGATCAGCCCGATCAGGAGCCAGTAGGCTCGCGCGTGGACGAAACCCGCGAAGTCGACCTGGGCGTCACTCGCGTAGCGCGCCAATGGCCCCTCGGTAAAAATGTCATCGCTGTTGAACAGGCCACACACGCTTTGCACCAGACAGGTCAGCCAGACGGACCAGGCCATGACGACGCCGGGGCTGGTGTGCACGTGCGCGCTCGAGGTCCCCTTGAAATGTTGCAGTAGAGCCGCCGGCGTAGTTCGATAGGCTGCGAACCGAGCGAACCTCGTGCCAAACAGTCCCCAGCACAGTCGAAATGTCAGCAATGCGACCACGGTGTAACCGCTGCGTAGATGCCAGTCGATCAGCTTCAGATCGTCGGACAATCCGGTGGCCAGGGAAAGCTGACCGCCGCCGCGAACAGCCAGTGCCAGATGCGCAACGACAGGTCCCATACCTGGGGATCGCTCGTTGGGCTGGTGAGGTGGCCTGTGGTCATCGCAGCATTCGGGCGCGACGCGACGACCGGGGAATCAGGCAGTGTCTTTCAGAGGGGCCTCGGAATCGGTAGGTTCGGCGAGGAACCAGGCGCCACTGTGGGGATCCACGACGATGGAGCCGTTGGCCTCGAGATTGCTCAACTCGCCACGCACCTGCCAGGCATCCATGGGCGAGCCCATTTCGCGAAGGCGAGTACAGATGTCACCGGCGCGCAGGCCGTCCGAACCGTTGCCGGCGATCAACGATTTGAAGATATCCAGCACCACATGGGTGCGTCGAAGCTCCCTGCTCACGGCAATCCTTCCGAACACAGTCAAAAAACCCGCAATTTGTACCAGAAAATGATGGGTGGCGCTATCGTTGCGGACACCTAGTTTGTCTTTTCGTGCACTGTGTCATACGCGAGAATGGCGTGGCGCGTACGTGAGCACTCCCTGAAATGGACGACCCCAGAACACTGACCGGCGTCGTCGTGATCGTCGCGATGGTAGCGACGCATATGCTTTTCCCCTGGTTCGATCGTCGGGCCGTCGCCTATCGACATCTCTGGGTACATTTCTCGGGCGGGATCGCCGTAGGGTACGTGACGCTGTACCTGTTGCCAAAGATGACCGACTTCACGTTGAGCGTGATACGAGCCGAAGGTCCTCAGTGGGAAATCCTGCAGTATCGATTGTACCTGGCGTTTTTGCTGGGCTTGCTCGGCTACCTCGTGCTTGAACGCACGCATTTCCGGCAGTCCCGTGGCGCGGCGGTGTTGCCATGGATTCAGGGGTTCGCGCTGGGCACTTACAACGTTCTGATGGGTTACTTCATCTTCGGATTTGAACGCGCCGGGGTATTTCCATACGTCCTGGCGGGACTGGTTCTGTGCCTCCATTTCGTCGGGGTCGACCATCAGATACGTGAACGGAGTCGTCGGGTATTCGATGACTATCTGCGTTGGCTGATGGCGTTCTGCGTTGTGCTGGGTGCTGCGATCGCGTATGTGGATAACATGCCGGAACAATTCGTGTTCACCGGTAGCGCGTTCCTCGGGGGCGCGATGCTGGTCAACGTCATGAGCGAAGAGTTGCCGAGTCCCGACAGCGGCAGCATGAAGCCGTTCATGACTGGCGTGGCGGTGTTTGTCGTTGTGATGGCGATAGTTCGCTCAACGCCATACGCCTGATCACTCGCGCCACGGCTGCTCGCGCAGATAGTTTTCCAGGTGTTCCTGCAACTCTGCAGAGAGAGTGCTTTCTTCGGGCAGCGCGGCAATCGCTTCGCGCTGCGTCTCGACAGCGCGATCGAATTCGCCACGTTCGGCATGGGCCGCCGCAAGGGTGTCCAGGGTCATTGCCGATGACGCCAACGCAACCGCGCGTTCGGCCTCGCGAACCGCCCGCTCGCCGTCTCGAAGCTCGGCGTGGCGGCTGGTGGACATCACCCACGCTGCACCGTTATGACCCTCCGCCGCACCTTGCTCAGCGGCGGACAAGTACCATTCCAGGGCGGCACGCACATTGGCTGGCGTGTCGCCATCGTTCAACACCAGGGCGGCGGATCGAAGCTGTGCGGAGATGTCACCGAGCTGTGCGGCGGTTGCATAGAGGTCTCGCGCCTTCGCGCGATCGGTTGGCACGCCGAGACCGTTCTCGTAGAGGTGGCCAAGCCCTAACAGAGCGGCCGGATGCTGCTGTTCGGCCGCGCGTTCATACCACTGACGCGAGGTCGGGTAATCCTGCGCGACGCCTCGGCCGGTCAGGTGGGCATATCCCAGCGCCGTTTGTGCAGCGGCCGAGCCGCTGGCAGCAGCCGCGCGAAAGCGTTCCAGCGCGGCGTTTCCATCGGGCTCGCCGATTTCGCCGTTCAATTGCATGTAACCCAGAGCGACCTGCGCATCCACCGAACCCTTGGTGATCGCGTCGCGGTACAACGCGGCCGCCCGATCCGGATCGGGTTCCTCTGCAAACGGCGCACGATGGCTGCGTGCCAACTGAAGCAACGCATTGATGTCACCCGCATCCGCCGCTTCGCTCAGCCAGAAGCGCGCCTTCGGAACATCGCGTTGCACGCCGCGACCGGTCAGCAGCGCGTAACCGACGTAGGACTTCGACGGCGGATGGTCGCCTCGCGCCGCCTTCAGGAATAGTTGGAACGCTAACTCCAGATCGCGCGGCACGCCGAGGCCCCGGGCATACATATGGGCTATCGCCGCTTGGGCCACACTGTTGGCGGGGTCAAACTCCAGCGCTCTGTTGTAATCCTGCAGCGCCGACACCCACAGTTCGTCGAGAAAAAATGCATGGCCCCGATAGAAGTAGGCATACGACCGCTGCGTTCCGCTTAGCCGGGGGTCGACCACCAGCGGATCGAGATAGCTGCGTGCAAGGTCATTGCGACCGCCCTCGATCTGCTCGAGGGCCTTGCGCAGCAACTCACCCGGCGGTGCCGCCTGCGCAATCCCGGTGATGAAAATCAGCAGCCAGATCAATGTTCGCATAATGCATCGGACCCATAGTCTGCTTGTACTGGAAATTCGGAGTCGATTGAGTTCAAGCGCGCCAGCGCTCCCGGATCGCTCGCGTGTCTGGTTGTCCGACATTTTCCCAGAAGCACCAGAGCGCACGCTGGATGTCCAGGCGAAACACCGGGTCCTGTGCCTGATAGGTGAAGGGGATGTCTTTGTGAACGGCAGCGATTTCCAATGGATTTTTCAGCAACGCTGCGCCGCCGGAAATCTGAAACTCTTCGTCGTTCTCGCCGAGAAAGGCGTGCAGCGTGTAGCGACCCGTGGCGCGGAGATCGCTGCACTTAGGACTGCTCTGCGCGACGCTGAGAAAAAGATCCTCACCCGAGAAGATGGGACAGACCGGGGCGAGATGCGGATTCCCGGTGGGGGAAACGGTTGCAAGGAAAGCAATCGGATTACCGTCGACGCCTCCAAGGAGCCGCCTGCCAGAAGCTGCGAGTACCTCTGTCGAGGAAGCGAAACGAGACCAGGACACCATGTGTCTACGGGTCTGACTTTGCGCCGGACCAGCCGAGCCAGTGGCCATTGAGGTCGAGGACGTTGGTGAAACCGGATTCGACCAGAACCGATTCGGCCAGGCCGGCACGTCGGCCACTTCGGCAGTACACCACGACTTCGCCGCTACGTTCGGCGCCAAGCTCGTCGAGACGGCCGGCCAGCTCGTCATACGGAATATTGATTGCGCCAGGGAGGTGCCCCTCAGCGTATTCAGCAGGAGTGCGCACGTCGAGCATCAGCGGCGCGTCGCCGCTGGCAATACGTGCCGCGAGTGCCTGCGACTCGACGGTGCCAACCCCGGAGTCCGCCTGGCCGTAGGCGAAGAGACCACCCCCACACCACAACAGCAGCACCGCCAGAATCGATCTGGTCATGCGGGTGTACCGAAGCGTTGCGCTGCGCGCCGCCGTGCCTTGGCTGCTTCTTTCTCTCGGTCTTTGGCGGGCGCGTTCGTTACCAGAGCGCTCAACAGACGGTCGACCGAGCCCGTAATTTCGTCGATCGCACGGGCGAACGGTCCCTCGTTGCTCTGGGAGGGTTTCTGGAAACCGCTGACTTTGCGTACGAACTGAACCGCGGCGGCGCGCACTTCGTCGGCCGTTGCGGGGGGCTCGAAGTTGTACAAGGTTTTGATGTTTCTGCACATGGCATACCTCGACCGCTAGGGTTGCAGGACCGGAGAATGTACTCCATGCCGCGGCTTGGATGATAGCCTCGATGGGATTCGACGGTCTCAGGGCGGCGTGCGGTACGGCGGGTGCGTGTAGTACTTCGGGAACCGGTCCAGGCGTATGTGCAGCCAGATCACGCCGAGGCCGGAGGTGCTTATCCACAACGGCGTCTCGGAAATGGTTTCTGCGAAGGCGCGCGCCACGCAATGCCAGAGTGCAAGAATCTGGCTTGCCGGGGCGTCTCGGACGAAGCTGGCCAGATGCGCATAGGTTGCCGGCGCCACGATTGGGCACGGCGCGACCAGGAGCGCGTCACCACTGAGGTTGGCGAAGCTGACCACGCTTTCTGTTCCGGCCGCGGCGAATGCGTCGTCGAAGGGACTTGAATCGACTAGCGCCCGGGACAGCGCGGGCGCATCCATCAGTACGAACTCGGCGGGTTGGTCGAGGGTTTTCAGCGTGAGGGCCGGAAGTTCCCAGAAGAACGCCTGGCATTCGGAGCCGGCTAGCAGTTGCGTGTAGAAATCGGCGAAATCCGCGTCAGATTCCAGATGCTCGAACAGCGGGCCGAATCGAAGGGGTGAACCGGACTCCAGGATACGATAGCGCACGCCGCCCGCTACGGGGTCTCGTTTAGCCTGCCAGTGCCCAGCGATCAGTGTTCGAAGACCAGTTCGAGTTTGAGTCCGTCAGGGTCAGCGAAGAACACGGCGTAGTAGCCCGGCGTGTAGTCATACTCCGCTGGCGGATCCAGTACCTGAATGTTCGAGTTACCCAGGAAGCGAAAGAAGCGGTCGACCTCTGCTCTACTTGCAGCCCGAAACGCAAGGTGGTGCAGACCGGCCGTGTAGCGATCGTGGGGGGCGGCGGAACGTGCGCGATGCAGCGCAATTCCGAAAACCGGATCGTCTCGAATCTCCCAGCATGGGGCATCGCCCGGCTCGATTGGAACACGCTCGAATCCGAGTTCCGTCAGCACCTGATGGTAGAAATCGACGGATGTCTCGAGGTCCGTGACGGTTAGATCGACATGATGAGGAGCAGCGGCCACTGATCTATGTCCTGCGATCCCAGGTCACTTCGTTCCGCGCCAAGCTACACCGCCCCGTAGATCAGCAATGCGGCAAAGCCGATACCGAATGCAAGCCAGACCCTGATGAGCACGTTCGAGACCGATTCGAAGCGGGCAATCAATTGATCGATCCGACCGCGACCCAACAACGGAATCACCGCGGCGGCCACCAGAGAGATGGCCCCCAGAATGTAGAACAGGGTGGTCAGGCGGGATGCCGCACCCGCACCGAGCAATGCGAGCCCCAACAGAGCTCGAACGGCTACGGCCAATGTCATACCGAGATCTTTGTCCCAGAGGCTTCGTATGGCCGTAATCAACCGCTCGGGTGCGGCGATGCCCCAGAGGCACATCACGCCCACGAGAATACCGAAAACGAGCACGATGCTTTGTGCTATCGATGCAACCATATCCGTCCCCCGGAGCCCGTCTGATCTTCTACTCGGTTCACGCCAGGCTGTCTACGAACCTTCTAAAGTGGTCGGCGTGGTGATCTGGTTAGGCATTCAGAAGTATCGTCGTTGGAGTCCATACTCGTTTTCGTCGGGAAACCCGATCCGCCGTCTGCTCGGATCCGTAGCTGGCGGGCCGTTCACTCACCTCTGCGAGCTGGGTCAATCGCAGATTGACCGTCGACCACACGCCTTGTGATTCCGAAAGCACCGCGCCGACATAGGCGCCGCAAGTCGTGCAGATGTAGAACTCCGCGGTCTTCAGGGCGAATAGATAGCGTTGCAGCCTGGCGTCCTCGTGAACGCGAATAGTCGTGGTTCCTTTCGGATCCGACCAGTTCTTAGCACCGTGCATCTGGCAGAAGCTGCAATCGCAGGCACGCGCTTCGATCCGCATCGTCGGGATAGCGGTAGTCAATTCGAAGGAAATGTTTCCGCAGTGACAGTGCCCCTCGATGGTTGACGACGTTGTCACGCATCAGCCCCAATCTGAGCGTCATTCGTCATCGTAGCCCATCCTTATCAGCAGAATGAACTGCTGCAACGCAAACGCGATCAGGTAGGCAAGGCCGAGAAACAAAGGCCATGCCTCCGCCATCACGAACACGTTTGCGAGCAGTAATAGCACGAAGAGCACCGCCACGAAATTGAATGGGTAAATAATGTAGCGATTGAGGCTGGCCTTCTCCTCAGCCTCCAACCGATGGATGGTCCACCAATCGTGGATAAGCCAGGAGGTCCCGACGACAAACAGCGTTGCACTTCCGCATTTCCACAAGAGCCGTACGTCAATCGTCGGGTGTTGAACAATCGCGATACCGAGCAGGGAGAGCAATAGCGCGAAACCCGAACAAGCAAACAGGTTTGACAGACGCCGGGACTCCAGTCGACTGAGTTCGCCGCGCGAACGGCGACCGAAGGCGATCACGATACCCGAAAAGCCAATCAGTGCTACGGACACTTCTGCGTAGATTGAAAGAGCGGCGAGTGGGTCCTGCATCATGGGTCAGACACGATCTCGTCCATGCGAAATAGGCACCGAAGCTCCAGCCCGTGTTCCGCGAGGTTCTCGCGGCCCCCCGTCTGACGGTCGATGACGCAGACGGCGCAGCCTGGTTCGATGTCGTCTGCGCGGAGCCTTGCCAGGGAGTCGAGGATTGCACCGCCGCTGGAGACCACATCTTCGATCAGCACGACGTTCTTGCCCTGCAACGAGGGGCCCTCGGCATACTTGCAGGTGCCATAGGATTTGGGCTCCTTGCGCAGGAACGCCGATGGAATCCCCGAGACCTGGCTAAGCGCCGTCACCACAGGAATGCCCCCCATCTCCAACCCCGCCACGATGTCGGTCTGCGCAGGAATCAGTTCGGCCATCAACGTTGCGATGTCCCGTAGCAGGTCGGGATCGGACTCGAACAGGTATTTATCGAAGTAGGTGTCTGAGACCGCGCCGGAGCGCAAGGTGAAGCTTCCGGACAACTGCGAGATGCAGTGGATCCGTCTGGCAACCGCTTGCCGATCGGGAGTTGTCATGCTGTCGGCTGCACCTCTCTGGGGACCATCACGTAACCACGCTTTTCGTAGTGTTTCCTGATGATGTAGTTGGCGAACACCGCCTGGAACAGGTTGCCGATACCGCCGGTGAAAACGATGAACAGGACACCCAGAAGTACGTGTACCCACACCCCTCTAGCCACGAAATAGGGAAAACTGAACACAGCTGCCCAGAACCAGGGCACCGACGCCGTTTGCTGGCCGAGTTCAGGATGCTCGAATCGCATCAGCCATTGATTGCTCGAGCCCTCCCGCATGGCTCGCGATACCCTGTGAGATGCGATGAATGCCAGCAGCGCGACCATGACCGTGCCCGCAATGAGTACCGGATAGATGAACCTGCCGAAGGGTTCGTACCCATCGAATATCGGCGAGCGGGTAGCGTAGAACAAAAGTGCGAACAGTCCGAAGACAACGCCCGTAGCCAGAAGTCGAGCGGATGCGTTCAATTGAGCTTGCTGCCATACACGTGGTCAATCGGAATCGATTCAGTGTCGACACCGTCCAGACAGCGGACGTTGACGGTCCACAACTCGGGTGCGGTACGCGGTCGACGAAACGGCAGGATCCCGCAGACGGGGCAGAAATAGTCCTTGGCCGTTCGGGTATGCCACTGGTACAGCGTCATTTCATCAAGCGGCGTCGCAGGTCGCAGATCGGATTCCGCCACCCGGTGGTTCAGTGCGCCGCGCTTTCGACACAGTGAGCAGTCGCACACGCGGACATGGTCGAGGTCCATGTCTACTTCGAACTTCACGTTGCCGCAGTGACAGGAACCCTGGTAGGTTTTTTTCATGACACCCGAACGCTTGAGTGGCTTCGACTATTGTAGTGGATCGCAGTGATCCCCTACCATCAGGTCGCGAGGTTAACTGGGATAGAAAAAAATGCCGACGTTCGAACAGGGTTCCGTTGCGCTGTACTACGAAGTATCCGGGGAAGGATTCCCCGTGTTGCTGTTCGCCCCGGGAGGCATGCGTTCCGCGATTGATTTCTGGGCGGGGGGATCGTGGAACCCCATCGACGCGCTTGCGCCGCATTTCCAGGTCATCGCCATGGATCAGCGCAACGCGGGAAAGTCCCGTGCGCCGATCGCCGCGTCAGACGGCTGGCATAGCTACGCCGAAGATCATGTCGCGTTGCTGGATCACCTCGGAATCGACCGTTGCCACGTACTGGGGGGTTGTATCGGCGGGCCCTATTGCTTTGGTGTCATCCAGGCTGCGCCCGATCGCGTCGCCAGCGCCGTGTTGCAGCAAACCATTGGTTACGACGGGGAGAATCGCCAGGCGTTTTACGACATGTTTGATACCTGGGCGGAGGCGTTGCGAACCGACTTCCCCGACGTATCCGCAGACGAGTGGTCGCAGTTTCGCAGCAACATGTACGACGGGGACTTCGTGTTCAACGTCTCGCGTGATTTCGTGCGCGCGTGCCAGACACCGCTGCTGATCCTGAAAGGTGACGATTTGTATCACCCCGCGGTTACCTCGCTGGAGATCGCAGAGCTTGCACCGAACGTCGAGTTCGTGGAGGACTGGAAAGGGGAAGAGAACGCCGCGCGTACCGCCGATACCGTGGTGCGGTTTCTCCAGGCGCACACACCCTGACGGCCGGGTTAGCCGGTCTCGTGAAACACGGGCCACACGTCGACTAACTCGCCCTCCTTCACGGTCAGGAGATCGCCGAACTGCAGCATGACGCGCTCGCTCTGGGTGGGGCGAAGGAAGACGTAGTCATCCACCGCCAGATCGACGCTCCTCGAGGTGGTGATGGGCTCCTGGTTCGTGGTGTGGTACAGGGGCTCAGGGATGCCGGCGGGCGAAACGTAGCGCGCCTTCCAATAGCCTCCGTACACGAAATGCAGCCGTCGCTGGTTGGGGTCCCACCATTTGAGTACGTCCGCAATCCAGGGATCTCCTGGAATCCTCAGGTCGTCGTAGCGTTTCAGGACGGGCGTGGCGATGAACATCGCCGGCGAGTTGTCAGATAGATGAAAGGTGTCGAAATCAGTTGGCTTCACCACCCCGGATCCTGCGGCCAGATCGTTCATCGTGTGGTCGCGCTCGTAGATGCGAAGCGTGTGGCTGCCCGCACCATTCAGCGTCAACGTTGCGGGATCGATGTCCGCCTGTCTGATTCGATCGATGAACCCTTCGTAGACGCCAAGCACTTGGCGCACCGCCGGGTGGTTCAAGCCGGCGGCGAGACCGGTTAAATGGGGCTCGTAGCCCATCAGCCCCGAAAAGCTGAGATGATCCGGGTCGTTGGTGATCGTGGCGAGCAATCCATCGATCGCCTCCGGTGCTTCAATGCCGCCGCGGTGAAGGCCGACGTCGAGCTCCACGTTGAGCCGCATCGTGATGCCCAGTTCGCGCGCCAGTGCCTGGTACTGATCGAGACGCTCCTGACTGTCGATCAGCCATTGAACCTGTCGGGCCGGATCGAACGTTGTGGTTCCTGTGTTAGTTTGGAAGGAACGATAGAACTCGCGAGCCGCGGCGACGGGCATGGGTTTGCCGAGCAACGCGTCGCAATCCGGAAAGGCGCTGGCGATTGCATTAAGAAACGGCTGGTGAAAGACCATCAAGGCGTTGGTATTGGCGCGCTGCATGACGTGCCCCAACAGCGGCACCGAAGGCAGCGATTTGACGACCACACGATAAGTTTTGTCCGCGCCCACCGACGCCGCCAGGACGTCGATATTGCGATTGATGCGGTCGAGATCGAGGATCATCACCGGCCGTCCCGGACCGTCGCGCTTGAGCAGTGTGTTGAGGGCGCTGAAGTATTCGTCGTGCGGTGCGCCCTGGTCGCGGGGCTTCCACAAGACCGTCGCACCGGTCGCGGCAGCGGCTGCAATTCCGCCCCCATAGAGAAACGCTCTGCGTTTCACAACCCGAACAGCGTCTTCAGATGGCCGTTCAACAAGCGTCCTTGAGGGTCGAGTTCGGCGCGCACCGCGATGAACTCATCGAACTTCGGATACAGCGCGCTGAGCTGCGGGTAACCCAGGCTGTGAACCTTGCCCCAGTGGGGCCGGCCGCCGTACTTCCAGAAAATGGGTTCCACCGCATCGAACAATGGGCGGTAGTCTTCCGAGGCGGTGCGATGCACGGAAATGGCGGCGCGATCGCCGCCTTCGTCCATCGACAGCCATAGGTCATCGCCTTTCACGTAGCGATACTCCAACGGAAAAACGACATCGATCTCCCGTTCGGCGATGGTCGCGAGTACTTCGCGCACACACGCAGCACCCACCTCACGGGGCACCGCATATTCCATCTCGTGAAGCGGTTGTTGCGTACGTTGGTGAGAATTCTGTAGGACACATCCACTCTCTCGGAGAGTTCTGCCTGTTGCAGAATCCCGTTGATCACCGGCCGACGCTCGCCGGGCGGAATCGCCATCAAGGCGGCCACGGCCTCGGCGAACGCGGCTTCTTCTTCGGCCGACGGCGGGGGGTTGTTGATGGGTTCATCCGTCTCATCGATGGCCAGCACCGTCGCGAAGTCCGAATGGGTGTATGGAAACATTTCGAAATGCCGGTGCGCCGCCGCCGACGCCTCGAATTCCTCCAGCACCTCTTCGGTTCGCTGCGACCAGCTCCTCGCCTTCAATCGAAACGCGGTGCGATTCTGCATCTCGACTCGGGTGAGGATACCGAGCGCGCCGATACTCACACAGGCGGCCTGAAACAGATCCGGATCACTCTCCGCGGTCAGATCCAGTACATCGCCGGTAATGGTGATCAAACGCAATCCCGTCACCGCGCCAGACAGCGAGTGGAACTGAATCCCGGTGCCGTGGGTACCGGTCGAAATTGCACCGGCCAGGGTCTGACGATCGATATCCGGCAGGTTCAGCGATGCCTGACCGATGGCATCCAGCGGAGCGCCCATGTCGCCGAGGCGGGTGCCTGCGCCGAAGGTCGCGCGAAGCAACTCGGCATCGTGGGAAATCAGTCCGGAGAGCTTGTCCAGCACCAGCAGGTGACCCTCGGTTGGCACCAGCGGCGTGAACGAGTGACCGGCCCCTACCGGGCGCAGTGAACCCGATGCGGACCCCAGCCATGAGACCAATTCGTCTTCGCTCGACGGTGCGAATCGGCTGGCCGGCTGGGCAGACTGTCCGCCCGACCAGTTGCGCCAGGGAATGGTCCCGGCCGTCGCAGATCTGGCGAGCGATACGCCGGATGCGCCGAACATGCCCGCGAGAAGGGCGCCGGACGTGAAGCGTCGACGCGTAATCATGAACCGCCGGCCATGAATCGAATCAACGCGCTGAAGTCCTCCGCTTCGCAGTCCATGCAGTACCCGAGCGGCGGCATGTTGTTGTACCCCTCGAGGGTATGGTTCAGCAGCACGGTTTCGCCCTGTGCGACTCGCGCGACCCATTCATCGGGGTGGCCGACCCGCGGCGCGCCGCCTTCGCCGTTTACATGACACAAGGCGCAACTGCGCGCCCACTGCGCCATGGCGGCCTCGCTCACAACGATCTGCTCCTCGGTCGGTGGTGCGCTGTCCAACGCCGGTTGCACACCGGTCGTCGAATCCGTCGACGGTTCGCTGCAGCCAAACAGCAATGCGGCCCCAAGCAGAAGAAAGCGCTCCATCGGTGGGAGTTTACGCATCATTGCCGATCATTTCGCTGAGCCGTTGTGCTGCGCGGCTGAGCATTTGTTCCTGCAGGTCCGCGGGAATCATCGCGAGCTGGCCCTCCAGGCGCAGGTGGGCATAGCCGTGCACGTGGCACCAGCCGATCAGAATGTCATTGAGCAGTGCCTCTGACTTCAGGTTGTCCATGAATTCTTCGACCTCGATGTCGGGCTCACCGCGCTGTCGGCGAATGACGTTGGTCAACACGGTGAATGTGGCACGCGCGGCCGACAGGAGGGTCTCGGAGTCGGTGTCCAGAAGGTCGGCGCGGAACATGATGCGGAAATGCTCCGGGTACCGGGTTGCGAATTCCGAGTAGGCCGTGCTGGTCGCAAGAAACTGCGCGCCGGGTTCTTCGCCGGCGTCCTCCAGATGGGTCTGCAGGGTCGTGGTCAACTGATCGAAACCGCGCGCGGCGATCTCGGTGAGAAATCCCCGCGCGTTGCCGAAGTGGTGCTTGGGTGCGGCGTGCGAGACACCCGCCCGGCGTGCGCATTCCCGAAGTGTAAATCCCTGCAGGCCGCGTTCGCGCAGCACTTCCTGGCCTGCGATCAGCAGCGCTTCGTGCAGATCGCCGTGGTGATAGTTCGACGTGCGGGTCGAGATTGACATGAATGCCAGTTTATCGCTTCTGCGCCAATCTTGACACTGGCAAAATAAATGGCACAATCCATTTTTCGTCGTCAAGATCGAGTGCATGGCTATGGCATCGGGCAACAATTCAATCATTCAGGAGCGCGTCACCGCCCGGGTGGATGCGGACGAATTTGTCGTCTTCCTCATTGGCATGCGGGTCAACAAGCCGTGGAAGGTTCACAAGTGGTTCCCCGTGGCGCGCGCAATGACCCGCATGATCGTCGAGCTGCAGGGTGCCGAAGCATTAGGCCTGCGCCACGTGGAAAGCTGGTTCGGACGAACCAGCATCATGGTCCAGTACTGGGATTCGTTCGACGCGCTGGAAGACTACGCACTCGCCAAATCACGGACGCACATGCCGGCCTGGAGCGAGTTCAACAAGGCCATTGCGTCCAACGGCGATGTGGGAATCTGGCACGAAACGTACGCGGTCAAACCCGGGCAGTTCGAATGTGTGTACAACAACATGCCGCGCTTCGGCTTGTCTCGAGCGTTCGAAACGGTTCCCGCAACCGGTGCTCAGGCGCGCGCGCGTTCGCGCATGGCCGAACCTGAACGGCGCGAAAGCATCGTAGCGTGAGCGCTCCCTAAAGCTTGGCTTGACCTCTCCTCCTGTAAAGACCTACTGAGAACCACCATGGAAAATGCAATGAGCGCCGATCCGTATCTCGCGGACAACTTTGGCCCCGTCACCGAAGAAGTGACCGCAACCGATCTCGAGATCGTGGGGACGATTCCCGCGGACCTGAACGGTCGCTATCTGCGCAACGGCCCAAATCCGTTGGGAGACGTGGATCGAAGTACCCATCACTGGTTCACGGGCGCCGGGATGGTGCACGGGGTGCGCTTGGATGAAGGCCGTGCGTCGTGGTATCGCAACCGCTGGGTCCGCAGCCCCGAGTTGGTCGAAGCCTTGGGCGAGGAGGCTGGAAATCGTACGCTGGGCGGTTCGAACAACACCCACGTCATCGGCCACGCGGGTCGCACCTGGGCCATCGTGGAAGCAGGCTCACCACCCGTGGAGCTCACCGACGAGCTCGAAACGATTGGTGTGAACGACTTCTTCGGCACGCTCCCTGATCAGGCCTTCAGCGCCCACCCCAAGATCGACCCGGACACCGGGGATCTGCACGCGATGGCCTATAGCTGGCCGGGTTTCGAAGACCATGTGCAATACGTGCATGTCGGCCGGGACGGGCGCGTCATCAAGACCGTCGACGTGCCAGTTCCGGGCATGGTCATGATGCACGACATGAGCCTCACCGAGCACTACGTGGTGATCTACGATCTGCCGGTCACCGTGAGTGGCGGGCTTCTCGAGCGCGGCATGAATTTCCCGTTTGCATGGAACGCAAACTACGCGCCGCGCGTCGGTCTGCTGCCGAGGGATGGAACGGGCGCGGACGTGATCTGGTGCGAGGTGGCACCGTGCTACGTCTTCCACCCGATGAACGCCTACGAAGACGAAGCGGGCAACGTAATACTGGATATCTGTCGCTACGAACGCATGTTCGAGAAAGACACGTACGGTCCATTTGGTGACAGCTTGGCAACGCTCGACCGTTGGACGGTGAATCCGACGACCCGCAAGGTGACTGAAGAACGCCTTGACGATCGTGGCCAGGAGTTCCCGCGCTGTCACCCCGGTCTCAACAGCAAACCGTACCGATACGGCTACGCGGTTGCGGTCGAACCCGGTGCGTTCCCGCGCATTCTGAAACACGACATGACGACGGGGACGACCCAGGAGGTCGATTTGGGCCCGGGTCGACACAGCGCCGAGCCTTTCTTCGTCCCTCGTGAGAATGCACAAAGCGAAGACGACGGCTACCTGATGAGCTATGTATACGACCAAGGCCGGAACAACAGCGAGCTATTGATCCTGGACGCCCGCGATCCCGCGGCGAAGCCGCTCGCGCAAGTACTGCTCCCGGCACGGGTACCTTATGGCTTTCACGGCAGTTGGATTGCGGATGGGTGGGACGGGCCCAGTGTATAGTCGGCGCCCCTCGCCATGTTCGACAATCAGGAAGCTGAGTGAGCGAGAGCTACCGATACAGCGACGTGCAGCGGGCGTGGGGTGCCGGCGGCCGGCTGGAAGTCAGCCTTAACGATCTCTATCCGGAACCCGAGACCGACGCGGATGGCAATCTCGTACCCGCGACCATCGGGCCGGCATCGCTCGATGCGAGCGAGAAACTGGGCCTGCTCAAGCCCTACGTAACGGTTCGCTTCAAAGACCAGCTCAAGCCTTGGTCCCGCTGGCGACCTATCTCGCCTTGTTTCAGATCCTGGTGCTGCGCCAACTCGTGGATGACTCGTTGCTGATCACCGCGGCGTTGTTTGCCGTCATTGTCGGTCTGATGCTGTTCATGGAAGGCCTGCGAATCGGCCTGATGCCGTTCGGGACGGTGATCGGCCACAGCCTCCCGCGGCGCTCACCCCTTCCGGTGGTCTTGTTGATCACGTTGTTGCTGGGTATCGGGGTGACGTTTGCGGAACCGGCAATCGGTGCGCTGCAGGCCGCCGGATCGAATATCTCGGTAGAGCGCGCGCCGTATCTGTATGCCTTGCTGAATGATTGGTCTGGCGTGCTGGTGCTGGTGATTGGTGCGAGTGTCGGTCTCGCTGCGGTGGTCGGCACCCTGCGATTTATATACGGCTGGAGCCTGAAGCCGTTGATCTATGCAGCGCTTCTGCCGGTGCTCGGTCTCACGCTCTACGCCTCGGATGATCCGGATCTCACCAGTGCGTTGGGACTTGCGTGGGACGCCGGCGCGGTAACGACCGGACCCGTAACCGTACCGCTTGTCCTGTCGCTCGGCATCGGTATTGCCGCGGCCGCAGGTAAGGGTGACGGCGGACTGTCCGGCTTCGGCATCGTCACCCTCGCCTCATTGTTTCCGATCACCGGTGTGTTGCTGCTGACGCTCTACCTGACGATCGCCACGACCCCCGCTGAGATCGTCGAATCGGCGCGTGCGGCTGCGGCAATCGCTCAGGCAGCACAGGCGGCCTGGTATGAGCGCAGCCCGGGGTTGGAAATCGTGCTGGGTGTTCGGGCGATTCTGCCGCTGGTCGTTTTTCTGTTCCTGGTCCTCAAGCTGGTCCTGCGCGAGAAACTGCCCTATTCGAAGGAAGTCTTTCTTGGCATCGCCCTGACCATCGTTGGCATGTGCGTTTTCAATATCGGGCTGACCTATGGCCTGTCCAGACTGGGCGGTGATGCGGGGAGCCTGGTGCCGTCTGCCTTCATGAGCATCGCCAACGTCGAGGATTCCCCGATTTATACCTATGGGGCGGGCCTCGTCATCGCGCTGGTGTTCGCCTGGATACTAGGCTTTGGCGCCACGGTAGCTGAACCTGCGCTCAATGCCTTGGGCATTACCGCGGAAGAGCTGACCAACGGCGTGTTCAAAAAGAAAACTCTGATTTTTGCGGTGTCGCTGGGGGTAGCGTTTGGCATTGCCGTGGGGTTGTCCAAACTGATTTTCGGCTGGCCGCTCGTGTGGCTGGTCGTTCCGGGTTACGCCATCGCCATTGTTTTGACCGCCGTTTCCGATGAGGCCTTTGTCAATGTCGCCTGGGATAGCGCGGGCGTCACCACCGGTCCGATCACCGTGCCGCTGGTGCTCGCCATGGGTCTGGGTTTTGGCAACGCAACCAATGCGATCGAGGGGTTCGGTATCCTGTGCATGGCGTCGATCGGGCCGATCATCAGCGTGATGATCAGCGGGCTCTGGTCAAATTACATGGCCAACCGCCAGGCGAAAGCTGCTGAGCAAGGTCCCGTCATTGCGGTCGAGGAGGAGGTTCAGAGCATCCTATGAGTGAACGCAACCTTGCGCTATTGACTGATGTCGTCCTCATCACCTGCATCGTCGAACGAGGCAAAGGGGAGGACGTCGTTATCGCGGCGCGTGGTGCCGGGGCCGGCGGCGCGCTGATCCATTCGACCCGAGGGGTTGGAATTCGGGAGCGGCTGGGACTGCTCGGCATCGCGGTCGACGCGGAGAAGGATGTCGTCAACATGCTGGTCGGTAGCGACCAGGCCGATATGGTTGCGAACATCATCTATAGTGCGGCCGACCTGGGTCGGCCGGGTGGGGGATTCATGTATATGACGCCGCTCGAAGCGGCGGCTACGTACCTGCCCCGTGCTATTCGGGACCGGTTGGAGGACCAGGCGTGAGCGTTCTCCCAACATTTGTGCCGAGTCGCGTAATCACCTGCGTGGTTCCCGACGACGGCACGGACCGTAAGCTGATCCGGGCGCTCCGCGACGAGCGAGGCATCTTGACGGCAGACAGCACGTCGTGCAGAGGAATCGCCATGCTGCGTCCTGTTCAGACTAAGCCGGGGCGACTGCCGGAATCGGAAATGGTGCGCATGGTGGAAGTAATCGTGCCGGAAGATGAGGCTCACGAGGTGTTCGAGTACATCCACGAGATTGCCGGTATCGGCGGACCCGGTGGTGGCGCGATGTGGCTTGGCCGGGCTATCTCTGCGACCGCGTATACGTTGCCCACCGATGTTCCGGACGAGGAGTCGCACCCGAATTAGATCAGGGACTGACAGCGAGTTCCCGCAGGGGCGTATCCAGGAGTTCGAAATCCCGCGCCTCCAGGAAACTGCGTCGCGTCCAGTCCCTGGTATACCGAAGGCGGTCAGGGTAGTTCTCAATGCCGCTGAGAACCGCCTTCGCTTCGTCTCTCCGGTCCAGCCAGTAGTACGCCACGGCGCGCCTGATCTCTCCTCCAGGCGTAGTTGGGCCGCCGTGTTCGAGATTCCGACGCAGTGCAGCCAGCGCCTCTTCGTAGCGGCCCGCATGAAGATAAATGGTGCCGAGAATGTTGAGATAAGGCGCTCTCGCGTTCAGCGGGTCAAGGCGCACGGCCCGCCGGGCGAACTCAATGCCGTGCTCGGCATCACCGGCGAAGCAGTGAATCATTCCGTGATAGCTCATCACGTACGGATCGCCTGGCTGCGCCTCGACGGCGCGCGCCGAATACGCGAGAGCCCTGTCGAAATTGCGGCGAACCAGGTGGGCAAAGGCAAGCGCGGTATAGGACATCCCGAAGTCGGCAGAAATCGAAATGGCTGCTTCGGCGAGATCGATCGCCGCGCGAACCTCCGCTTCCGCCGAGTCGCTGTGCTGCCACAACGCGGCGAAGGCATGCATGTATGCCGCGCCTGCGTAACCGCCGGCAAAGGACGGATCTAATTGCATCACCTGTTCGAAGCTGCACAGCGCCGCAGCGTTACGGCCCGGGTCGCTCGGCGGGTTACCGAGATCCATTGCCTGGTTGTACAGCGCGACGGCCTCTGGCTTGGCAGCGTACCGCTGATTCGAACGTCTGCGTTCGCCCGAGGCGAGATGTTCCATCGCTCCGTCTACAACTTTGACCGCCAGTTCGTCCTGCAACGCCAGGATGTCAGATGGTTCACGATCGAAACGCCGAGCCCAGATCTCGGTGCCCGTGATCGCATCGATGAGTCGAGCGGTTACCCGGACCTTGTCAATGGATCCACGGATGCTGCCCCGTAGCACGTGCGACACACCGAGAAGCTCACCCACCTCTCCGACATCGATGGTGTTGTCGTCGAGGTAGCGAACAGACGGTAGCGCGATCACGTCGATGGTTTCCAGCCGGGCCAGGTCGGTGATGATGTCTTCGGTCAAACCAATGGCCAATCCGGCGTCGTCGAGCCCGGTGACCCGTTCCTGGAACGGCAACACGGCGATCGAAGTTCGTTGCAGAGCTCCCGGGTTGTTACCGCGAGACCATTGGGTGGGAGTGTCCGGGTCGCGAGGGGCCGCTATTTGCCCGGTATGCTCTTGCCCACCCGAGGCCTCGAAGTTCGGAACATAGGCTCCCTTTGGAACGGAGATGCGCAAGTCGTCACACGCTCCCTCGCCGGTATAGTAGTCGTCGAGGCGGCGGCGCAGGCGGCCGGCTTCGACTCGTACGATGGCGCTCACCTGGGCGTCTACCGGGTCTTCGCGCTGAAACACGTCGTGGGCGATCGAGTAGCCTTTGATGCGCCCGGCGCGACCGGCAAGCGTTTCGCCGACAATGTAGTTCAGGAACTGCTGCAGCCGGGGCGATTCCGAGAACGCCTGGCTGCGCACGATGCGTCCCAACTGCGCGGCCACTTGCCCGTCTAGCAAATCGGCGTCCATCGAGCGTGGACGTAACATTTCGTGACTCACCCCGGCCCGTCCTTGTGTCACCGTTACGCAATCACGATTGTACCCGGTGATGCGGTATAAAGGTTCATTCAGCGGGGGATTAGACTAATTCAGTAAGGACGTTTCGATGAGCGATCAGGATGACACTCAGACCTCCACCGACAGTAGCGGCGGGGAAACTCCCCGGGATCCGGAGGCGCCCGCGAACGAGAAGCGGCGTACCTTTCTGCGGCGTGCGGCATTAGGGGCCGGGGGTGCACTAGCCGCAGGAGGCCTGACCTACAAGGCAGCCGACATTTCGCTTCGAGGCCGCGTGGTCGACGGACCCGTAATTGATGAGGCGGTTTTCAAGCCGAAGGACCAGCGCGACACGGTGCTGACGTTCATGCACAGCAAAGCCTTGAAGGCGAAACACCCGGAACGAAACGAACAATACAACCGGCTGCAGAACAAAGAGTTCGACTTCTCAACTGCCTTTCACGACATGTACGCCAAGCCCTGGGACAACGACAAACCCGGCTACACCCAGATGGATCGAGCGCTGCAGAAGGCTGGATGGCACCCCTTGGAGGTCGCGGGTAGCCGTTTCTCAGCAAACCTGCAGCCGAACACGCCGCTGCACAGCTGGGACCAGTCCGACGTCGAAGAGGAGCAGTTCCAATTCGAGAGCAAAAAGCAGGCCAGTGATGCGATCAAGAGCGCTGCGCGGGTATTCGGCGTGGTGAAGTGCGGCATCACCCGACGTGACAAACGCTGGGATTACGACCCCTTGTACGATCTGGAGACGGAAACGGAACTGTCCTGGGAAGAGGACTTTCCCTTCGAACCCAAGACCGTCGTGGTCATACTGATTCCCGAAGACTACGACTGCGTCGCAACCGCGCCCGCCTGGACCGCCGATGGCACGTATGGGGACGGCTACACCCAGATGGGCATCAAAGCCGACCAGATCGCGAAGTTCTTGCGCGGACTGGGTTATCACGCCGTGAGTGCCGGGAACGATCTCGGCAATAGTGTCGCCTACGGCATCATGGCCGGATTGGGAGAGGGCGGAAGAAACAACCAGCTGCTGGCGCCTGGCGTGGGGCCGCGGGTACGAATAGCCAAGATCTATACCGACTTCGATTTCCTCGAGTATGACCAGCCCCACAGCTGGGGCATGGCCGAATTCTGTCTCTCCTGCGGCAAGTGCGCGGAGGCCTGCCCAAGTGACGCCCTGCCCCTGCCAACCGACGAAAATGGGGGTTACGGCCTCATCCCGACGTATGAATTCAGCGACGAGCCGGGCTATACCTGGAACAACCAGCCGGGCGTTCAGAAGTTCTACTCCGATGCCAAGAAATGCTACAACTTCTGGGTCGAGAACGGCGGCGCTTGTGGCGCCTGTATCGCTGCGTGCACCTTCAATGAGCCGGACTACTGGCATCACTGGCTGATCATGGCCATCAATCCAGCGATGCCCGAAGCGATTCACGGGCTGATGGCGCAAGCACACCCGGCCTTCGGCTACGGGCAGACGAATGATCCGGCCAAGGTCGAGAAGTTCTGGAAGACCGGCGAAGGCATGCGCGTGAATCCAGGCATGAAGAACAACATCGGCACGTCCAACAAGAGCTGACTGCTACAGCAAGCACGCAGGTAGACACATATGGAACTTATGCAATGGGCTTTCATGGGATTTCTGGCAACGGTGAGCATCTTCGGACTCGCCTGGCTGTCGGTGGAGGTGAAGCTCGCCTGGTACACATGGGTAAGTCTGATCACCGGTGTGGTCACCGTCCTGTTCGGCATTGGTTGGGCCGGCGCATCGTTTCTCGAAGGCATTGCTCAGTCGGGAGCGCTCGGGCTCACCTTCTTCAGCGGAGGAGGAGCCATCATGCTGTTGCTGACGTGGCGCTACCTGGTTGTTCCTGAGCTGAAGAAGCTTTGAACTGCTGCGATCCACGATCGCCTGCATGAGTGCGTTCCGGATGCGCGCGATCGTCATCGAAACCCTGGCGTGGGGTTCATTGATCGCGGCGTTCGTGATCGGGCAAATTGCGGCCCAGGTCGACTACGAGGGGCTGCTGCGAGATCAATTTCCGGACGCCGAACTCGTACGCGCAGGAGAGCGGAGAACCCGTGCGGTGTTTCGCATCGTCGAGCCGTCGGGCGAGATCTCCCCGGACCCGGTGGTGATGTCGGATGGCACCGGTTACGGTGGGCCACTGGTGGTTGGGATCCGGGCCCGGCGCACGCAGGATGGTGCCCGACTCAATCGCGTCGTGCTGTTGTCACACAAGGAAACGCCCTCCTTTATCGAGCGTATCAGCAGGCAGGACTTCTTCCGGCAGTTCGCTGGCAAGGACGTTACGGACAATTTCATCATTGGCGACGATGTTGATGCCGTATCGGGTGCCACCATATCCAGCGAAGCGTTTACCGAAGCGGTGCGTGAGGCAGTCCATCAGGGCGCAACTCAGCAGTTGGGGCTGTCGCAAACCTGGGATGAACCTCGCTGGCGCCTGGGTCCCGAGGAATTTGTGCTGGTCGCCTTGTTCGGCCTCGCGTTCTTTCGTGCCTACAACCGCGGCAAGCTCTCCAAATATGCGCGATACCTGGTCATGGCGGGATCGCTGGTCTTTGTGGGCTTCTACGCGAATGCGTCCGTCAGCCTGGGCCAGCTGGCGGGGATAGTGATGGGTTACCTGCCGAGACCGCAGCAGCACCCCCTGTGGTGGATCATGATCGCAGGGACGCTGGGCAGCGTGCTGTTTCTGGGTCGCAACATCTATTGTCACCAGATCTGTCCCTTCAAGGTCGTCCAGGACCTGGCCCAGAAGATCAGTGGCATCAAGCTACGGATCAAACCGGAAGTGCAACGACGGTCCCGCACCGTGATTTTTTCCCTCAGCTGGGTCGCGTTGATGCTCATCTTCCTTTCCGCACACCCTGCGCTCGGCTCTTATGAGCCGTTCGCAATGATGTTCTCGCTCGAAGGCCTCGGTATTCAGTGGTACATCCTGCCAGCGACACTGTTGGGTTCGCTGTTTGTCCCCAGTTTCTGGTGCCGCATGTTCTGTCCGGTGGGCCTGTACCTGAACGAAATGGTGCGGCTGCGGAGGAACGTGAAACAGCGCTTGTTTCCGAAGCGGTCCGGCGGTGGCGGGGGCAGTGGCGAGGGCGGCGATCCGATCGTGATCGTTCCCGCTTCCAGTGCGGGCAAAGGCTCCTAGCCATGGCGAAAAAATCCGACAAGTCGTGGCAATTCAAGGTCAGTCTTTGCGCTGGTCGCGGTGGTGGCGCTGCTGATCGGCGCTACTTCTATCAGTCCGCCGTGGAGGTTCGTGGAGCGCGCCCCGTGGAGGTCGCTGTGGAGCGAATCGAGGCGCGATTGTCGAAAAATGCCGGGCACCCGAGATCCGAGGAAAATGCAGCCCCCTCGGGGGCTGTGGACTCGATCTATCACAATCCCGTTGGCTTGCGACTCTGAGGGAACTTTCGGACATGCCAAAACTCTGGCGACCCAGGCTAGCGCAGCCCTGCTCTTGATGGCTGCGAGCCATCTCATCGCCCCGGGCGCTTACGCCATCGACGCGGAAGCGGACCGCATCATGCGCGCCATGGGCGAGTACCTCCAGAGCGCCAACGAGTTCAGCTTCCACGCCGATATCACGCGCGATGAGATCCTCTCGACCGGCGAGAAGGTCCAGTATGGCGGTGAATCCGACTTTATCGGTGCGCCGGCCCGATCGGCTATTCGTGGACTCCAAAGGCGACGAGCGCCGGAGGCAAGTGTTCTTCGATGGCAGCACAATCACCCTGTTCAACCTGCTGAAGAATTTCTACGCAATCACCGACGTCCCCGCCGACTTGGATGCTGCCATCGACCTGGTGTTCGAGAAATTCGGGCTCACCGTGCCGCTTGCGGATTTCGTGTACGCGGACCCCCATGCGGTGCTCACCGAAGCCGCCGAATACGGCTCGGTGATCGGCGTGCACGGATGTGGCGACAAACGCTGCCACCACCTGCTATTCACGCAGGAGATCATCGACTGGCAGATCTGGATCGAAACAGGTTCCCGCCCGGTGCCGCGCAAATTGGTGATCACCTACAAGGAGGAGCCAGGCTCGCCCCAGTATGAAGCGCGCCTTTCCCGCTGGGATTTCGAGCCACGCCTGTCCGAGCAGATGTTTATCTTTCATCCACCGGACGGGGCCAGCGAGATCGAGTTCTTGTCCGACAGCGCGCAGCAGGAAGTCGAGCAATGAGCGGCACCAGACTGGCCGCAAGGCGGATTGGAGTGACGATACCGACATCCATCGCCAGCGTGGTGCTCATGGTGTTGGCGCTGTTGCTGATCCACATTCCCGAAACGGACGCTGCCCGCGGTGGCGGTGCCCGTGGTGGCGGTGGCGGTGGCGGTGCCCGTGGCGGCGGAGGCAGGGGCAGTGTGCGTCATTCGAGCGCGCGGCGAAGCACCAGCGCCCAGCCGTCTCGCGCCCGCACCAGCTCTCGGCAAGGCGCGACCCAGGGCCGAAGCACGACCCCAGCGAGAGCCAGTGGCCCCTCCCGCAGCGCAGCCGGGGGACCAGGACGCACCCAGGTTGGAGGAGCAGCCCGTGGCCGCGCTCCGAGCCGCGGCGCTTCGCGGCGCGGGAATCGACGCTACAGTGCGAGGAAGGATGCCAGACGTGATTGGCGACGCTGGCGGCGAAACAGGGCATTGTTCGCTGTCGGGGTCGCCGTTCTTACCCGACCCCGATACGCGACTACGGTGGTCGTGACGGGCAACAGCTACTACTACTGGGGCGGCGTCTACTATGTCTCTTCGGGGACCCGCTACGTGGTTGTGGCGCCGCCACCCACAGTAGTGGTCTATGCCGTACCGGCCTATACCACTGTGGTTTACGCGGGTACCACGCCCTACTACTACGCAGGTAACGCCTACTATGTTGCGACCGACGCACCCGCGCCTCAGCCTGAAATCCCCGACGATGTGGTGCTCCAGGAGAGTGAGGAAAACCCGCCCATGACGCAGGACGACCACAACTATGAGGTGGTTGAGCCGCCCGTGGGGGTCACCGTGCCGTACCTACCCGACGAGGCCGAGGAGAAGAGAATCGATGGCATAGCCTACCTGATCTACGAAGGCACTTATTACCGGCCGTTCTTTGGCGACGGCGAAACCATCTATCAGGTAGTGGAGGACCCGACGGCGAGCACCTGAGTTCTAATGCACCAAGGACGCTAACAGCATGTATCAGCACCTCGCCATCATCGCGCTCTTCGTGTTGGTCTACAGCGCGATGGCCGGTGGTGTCGAGCGCACCTGGGTCAGTGCGCCGATCGCCGCGACGTTGTTTGGCCTCATGCTAGGTCCCGTGGGGCTGGGATTCCTGACCATGGAAAGCGACGCCGGAACGATCAGGACGCTGGCCGAGCTCACGCTGGCACTTGTTCTATTCACGGACGCCGCGGGTTCGAACCTGAACGTTCTGCGGCATTCGGCGAGCCTTCCGATCCGGCTGATTCTAATCTCCTTGCCGCTGACGATTGCCCTGGGGTGGGTCATCGCCTACTACATGGCGCCGGCGTTGGGCGTCTTCGAAGTGGCTTTGCTTGCCACGATGTTGGCCCCAACCGATGCGGCGCTGGGCAAATTTGTGATCACGAATCGAGCCGTGCCGGCGCAGGTCCGTGAAGCCCTCAACGTCGAAAGCGGCTTGAACGATGGTATTTGCGTGCCCATCCTGTTCGTGTTCCTGCTCCTGGCGTTGGAGAGTTCCGCGAGCGAATCCGCATGGCAATTCGCCGCCATCACGATCGCCGAGGAGATCGGTATCGGCCTGTTGGTGGGAGTGGGCTTGTCCGCGCTGGCGGTCCGCCTGCTGGGCTTCTGTGATCGTCGCGGCTGGTTGGTCGAGACCTGGCTGCAGTTTCCGGTGGTTGCACTGGCGCTCGCTTGTTTTGCTGCCGCACAGGCGCTGGGTGGCAGCGGGTTCATCGCGGCTTTTGCAGGAGGCATGCTGTTCGGCGCGCGGCAACGCGACCACCGGAAGACTCTACTGCGCGCGGCCGAGGGCAGCGGCGATACGATGTCCGTCATTACCTGGGTGTTGTTTGGTGCGGTTGTCGTCGGTGCCGCCGTTCCGGAGTTTACCTGGCGCATGCTGCTCTATGCGGTGTTGAGTCTGACGCTGATCCGTATGTTGCCGACCTACCTGGCGCTCAGCGGGCTCGGTCTGTCGGCGGAGACCAGGCTTTTCATCGGCTGGTTCGGGCCGCGTGGTTTGGCGAGCATCGTCTTTGCGGTCATTGTGATCGATTCCGGAATTCCCAGCGCGGATCTCTTGGCAGTGGCCGTAAGTTGTGCGGTCTTGCTCAGTGTATTCGCTCATGGATTCAGTGCTCATCCGTGGGCGCGGGAGTACGGTCGCCGAATGGGCACTTCAGACCCAAGGGAGGGTAACGTTTCGTGACTCACATACGGTGGCCTGCGTGTCACCGTTACGCCATCACGAACTTTCCTGTGATCGGCTATAAGGTGCTATGGGCCTCGCGATTCCACGTATTGTTGAGCGACTACCGGCGCACCGGGATCGAATCCTGAAAGCGCGATTTCGCAGTGCGGTGGTTGATGAACTGTGTCGCGACTACGACACGGTCAGTGAAGCACTTGGTTCCGAGCATCGCCGCGCGGAAGACCTGAAGGTTCAGGAGAACCTGGTTCAGCTCGCGAACGAGCTGGAGGATGAAATGCTGAAGTGGCTGTCGGCGCATCCTGACCTGGACGCTCATCTGTAAAGATGACAAGGTTCTCGAGCCATGCCTCTGGCGGCGATATCTGCACCAACCGAGTGACCCCGATGAATAACTTTCGTAAGGCGTTCGTCACGACGTGTGCCGCACTGCTGATCATCAGTTGCGGACAGGTGCCCGAGCCAACCCCAGACGTCGTTCGCCCGCTGCGCGTGATGAAACTTGGCGATCTGACCAACCTCAGCGGGCGGTCGTTTCCCGGTCGGGCTGCAGCCCTTCAGGAGGTCGACCTGTCATTTCGGGTCGATGGGCCCCTGATTACGTTTCCCGTCAAAGTGGGCGACGAGGTGGCTGCTGGTGATGTCGTTGCGCGCATCGATCCTCGGGACTTCGAAATCAGTGCGCTGACCGTCGAAGGCGAGCTGGAACGTGCGAATGCGGAGCGGGTGCTGGCTACGCGTGAGTACAAACGTGCCCAGGATGCGGAAGCCAAGAACCCGGATCTAATCAGCGAGAGCGAGCTGGATCGACGACTCGGGGCCCGCGATCGCGCGCGCGCCAACGTGAAGGCGTTGGAAGCGGCGCTTCAGGCGGCCAACGATGAGCTGGCATACAGCCATCTGCGCGCTCCGTTTCCCGGCACCGTGGTCAACACCTACGTGGAAAACTTCGAAACGGTACGATCCGAACAGCCCATCGTGCGCGTGGTCGATACCACGCGGATCGAGTTCACGATCAACATCCCGGAAACCCTGATATCGATACTCTCGACGGTGCGAAACATCCGGGTAAGTTTCGATGCGTTCCCCGACGTTGAGGTCCAGCCGAAATCGAGGAGATTGGCACCGAAGCTTCTCAGTCCACCCGTACCTACCCGGTCACGTTGCTCATGGACCAGCCTGCCGGCGTCAAGATTCTTCCGGGCATGGCAGGCAAAGCGACCGGCGAAGCGATTGTGTTGGACGATGCGAGTGGGCCGAGTCTGGTCGTCCCGGTAACGGCGATCTTCGCGCCCCAAGCCGCGGGGCCGAGCTACGTCTGGATCGTTGATGAAACGGCGCAGACCGTCGCGCGCCGCGAGGTGGGGCTGGGCAGCCTGGTGACTGGCGGCGTCGAAATCGAATCGGGTCTCAGCAAAGGCGATCTGATAGCCATCGCAGGCACTCACTTTCTCGAGGAGGGCCAACAGTTCCGGCCAGTGTTCGACTAGGTCAAATGAGGGAGTAGCCATGAGTCTTACGGCGGTTGCCGTTGAAAATCGAGCCGTCACTTATTTTGTCGTCGTTCTACTCACGGCGGCTGGTCTGACGAGTTTCTTTGGACTCGGGCAGCTCGAAGATCCTGAGTTCACCGTCAAGACGGCGGTCATTACCACGCCGTATCCTGGTGCCAGTGCCAAGGAAGTTGAACTGGAGGTGAGCGACCTGATCGAGGTTGCGCTGCAGGAGTTGAAGCAGGTCGAATACGTCGAGTCGTATTCCCGGGCAGGCGAATCGGTCGTGAAGGTCGAGATCCAGACGGAATACTGGTCGGACAGGCTTCCGCAGGTGTGGGACGAAATGCGCCGCAAAGTGCGCGACATTTCCTCTGCCCTGCCCCCGGGGGTGGGTGAACCCATCATCTCCGACGACTTCGGCGATGTATTCGGCTTTCAGTTGGCCGTCGTCAGCAGCGGTTACAGCTACGCCGAACTGGAAACCTATGCCAAGGACTTGAGGAAAGAGCTCAGCGTCGTCGAAGGCGTGGCGCGG
>PVMK01189296.1_pt1 | contig 31131 bp, 34 predicted proteins | sample 1853481 | NCBI WGS metagenome assembly PVMK01 (sample SAMN08533507, study PRJNA380276) | Marine sediment metagenome, whole genome shotgun sequencing project.
GTTGTGTGGTAGAGTAGAAAATATTTTGACTAAAAACTCAATTCTGGTATAAAAATATCCCCATTTAAGCTCAATAAAGTGGTTCTAACTTTGTCCACTGTCCCCAGCCAGTTAAGACAATTGTGTCGTATATATCTTATTACAAAATATCTTTTTGACTAAACCTTTATTCCTATTATTTTCAATCTATAAACCAATAATGTTATAATCAATAAAATTCTTTTATTCATACTAACTAATTAAGGAGATCTATATGAAAAAGAAAAAACTTTATATATTACTTACAATCTTTTTATTAGTATTATTTTGCACTATGGTCCTACTGTTTATAGGATGTAAAGAAGGTATAGAAACTCAGATGAATAGAGAGATGGCAAAGCAAATAAGAGAACAAGAAGAAGCTAAGGCTGAGGAAGCGGAGCAAATAGCAAGAGAAAAACAAGTAAAACAGGATGAGGCTGAGGAAAGAGCACTGGAATGGGATGTGGAGGAAGCACCTGCCGAAGAGCCAGCTGGAGAGATAGCAGTAGCTGACGAAGAAGAGAAGCTTATCCCCAATGAACCGATTACATATACTTCTGATCAAGTGGGACTAGATATTATTTTAATAGTCAATTTTAAAACCGCAGAAGTTACGGGTTCAATAAACACCAGTGGAGGATATTATCGTGATTCTATCATTACCAATGGAAAGATAAATATAGACACTCTAAAGATAAGCACTAATTTTTCAGGGGTTAGGGAAATAGATGCTGATGGAAATGAAATTCCATTAAACGGGACCATAACCGGAATAATTAGTGATGATTTAAGTACATTTGATGGTGAGATACTGGATGATGAAGGCGAAGGGGGAGAATTTAAGGCCACCAGATAACATTTTAGAATTAATAGATTAAATAAAATTTTATTTCATTAATTTATATTGTGAAATTATTTATTAAATAACAACAAGAAAATAGTATTAAAAAACTGCTTAATATATCAATTCTGGTATAAAAACATCATTGCCTAACCCTATAATCCTGGTTTGAATGTCGTCTACTATCCCCAGCCAAAGAAGACATTTTATGTTGTTAGCTTTTAAAATAATCTTTCAAATTTATTAATTCCTTTAAAAATTGGTTCGAAATTTCGCAACCCGGGCCAACCACTTAAGACAACTATATCTTAGTCATCTTAATATTTCAGGCATGCAAATATTCTTATTAAATCTAATAATCCCTGTAAAATTATCCAGGTACCTCATATGTAACGTGCAATACTACACCTCCGACTGGGATCTTATAATAATCCCAGATGCCATTAGCCAGTATTCCACTTGTTTCAAGCCTTAACTGGAACCATTTTTTATCTACATCTACTGCTTTTTGCAGTTCATTTTTCATCTTATTACTGGAGAAATCAAAATTGGTCATAGAATTTGTAAGGCTAAAAATGGCTGTTTTCACTCCCCCTAGATTTAAGTCTGAAAGTTCAAGAGAATTTCCATAATAACATACCGCAACACTTACTGTAGAGCCAACCGTATTCTCAGGATGATCACTAACTGCATCAATTGGTATTGATACAGAAAGATTTTTAATTATTATGCCATTAATATCACCCAAATCATCTATATTAAAGCTAAAATAAGCTTTTGCCAGTTTATCTTGGACAGTGTCACCAACAAATGAATAGTCCTCACCTTGCTCAACCAACCAATCCTCAAATATATCTCCACTCAAACCAAAATCAGCATTTATATCAACACTTTTTACTATAGGGTCAGGTGCAGGTATTGCGCATCCCCAGCTAAGTGCAATGGAATCTGTATCAGAACCCTCTGAATTGGTGGCAGTAGCAGTAAGACTGTATGTATCACCAGGATTATTTATATTGATCTGGACCTTTTTAGAACCCCAGGCACCACCACTATCATCTTTGCTAAAACTAACAGTGGGACTGCCAGTAACTGTAGCTTCTACTCTATAGTAGCATATACTTCCATCAAGGCTGGGTCCTTCATAAATCGCTAAACTGATAGTGGGAGCCTCTTTATCTGCATCAGCATCAGCTTCCTCATCACCAGATCCCTCTTCCTCAGATGGTTCTTCTTCCTCTGTTGGCTCTTCTCCTATTTCATCATTATCTATATCAATATCACTTGCAGGAGATTCTCCCTCCTCTTCAGGCGAAGCCTCTTCTGCTTCTTTTTTTGCCAGTTCATCTTCAAGTGCTTTTATTTTCTCCTCAAGCTCCAGTTTTTCTATTCTCTCCTCAAGTTCTGTCATTCCTGGAGATTTACACCCGACAAAAAACAGTAATATTAATGAAATAATGGTTATTACAATCAGTAGTTTTAAAATTGATTTTTTCATTTTTAACTTTTTTCCTGAAAATCAGTACTATATAATAAAAGTGCCTAAACCCAAATAGTTTTACTTTATTGATTCCATTGAATTCATATTCTTTAAGGTTTGATTATAGCATAGGTTATATGCTGGTAAAAATTTAATCTTTCTAAAATATAGAATTGATTATATTAGCTTAAACCTAATTCTGGTATAAAAATATCCTTATCTGAACCAATAATCCTGGTTCTAACTTCGTCCAATGTGGCCAGCCAATTATATATTCAGTATTAACTTTTTAATAATAAATTATATTGATTTTGGATTATAGATATTATTTTTGGAAAACTCATTAAATGACTGTATTATAAGTATTACTTTATATTAAAAATAATATAAAGAGTAAACATAGAAGCATTTATATAGCTTCTAAAAGTAGATCTTATTCTGTTTCAATAAATTTAAAATTATTTAGTAACTCCTCAAAGATAGCCCCATGTGCATTAATTGCACGGATAGAGCTTGACCCTGGATCTATTTCCAATATAATTGAGCCTTCTGTGAGAAAAAAGGTGGTTGAAAAACTAAAGATCATTGGTTTTGACCATATAGTTATTGATATGGAAGGATATTGATCAGGTAGTATGGATGGACTCTAAAACTAAAAAACGGACCCTTATTACATTTTATTATATCATGGTGCTATTTGGGCTTTCTATCATAGTAGTCGATCCCCTTATCCCAATAATTTCTGAAGAAATAGGCGTTGGTTTTGATGAGATCGGTATTGCCTTGTTTATCGGGTCTATTGCTGCCCTTATAGCAAATTTTATTGCAGGCAGATTATCTGACAGGGTAGATATAAAGAAGCTTGTCCTATTGGGCCTGGTCCTTCTCTTTTTAGGTTTTGTAATATTTGGAGCATACTTAAATTATGCAATCTTTATTATTGTGATCATATTTTTAAGGGTAGGTTTTGGTATCATCGATACTTCGATCCATTCATTTTCATCCAAACTGTTTAAAAAAAATATAAGCCAGATCTTTCTTAAGCTTAATATAGCATGGTATAGTGGTGCGGTATTAGGTCCGTTAATAATAAGCGGGATTCTTTATTTTGAATTTCGACCCAGATACATTTTCTTCGTCTTTGCTTTTATTTATGTGATATTTATTTTCATATTCTATAAAATTTGTCCGAATAGAGAAGTCGGGGAAATTGTGTCTTCCCGGAATAAAGATATTCCAGAATCTCATAAGAGCGGTCTTAAAATATTAAAGGATCCTGCAATAATAATGGTAAGCCTGATTTTATTTATATTCCTTGGTTCCATCATGGGGCTGAGTACCTGGCTTACTACATATTTTTTAAGTCTCGGCATAAGAGTTGCTTATGGTTCAGCTATTTTATCTATATACTGGTTGTTTTCCATCATCGGTATAATCATTACTACAAAAATTGTCTCAAAGTACAAAGAAGTGGATGTTCTTTTTTATGGCTGTCTGGGTGGTATTATATTTCTTGCTGTTTTTAGCTTTACTCCTTTTATTTATATAAAAATAGCTGCCCTGGCCCTGCAGGCAATTTGCTTTGCACCCATCTTCTCCATTTCTACTGCAATTGCAGTAAGGAGAGATTCTAAAAATTCTGGGACAGTACTTGGTTTTACAATAGCTTTTGCTTTTGCGGGCTCTATTGTCTTGCAGCCCATATATGGTTATGTGACAGAATATTTTGGGAAGGAATATATAGTCTACGTATCCCTTGCGGGTACACTTATCGGTTTTATTTTTGTTGCCATTTTATTTAGAATAATTAAGAAGGAACACACCAGAAGATCCATTTAAGATAAATAAGAATGTCATTCGGGTTCGAGTCCCTTATGGGGCTACCATTCAATAAGAAATAGTGAGTAGCACAGTAGAGTAGATAATAATTAAACCTATAAAGTTAATTCTGGAATAATAATTTCTTCACTTAGTAGTAAAATCTTGGTTTTAACATCGTCCACGGTGGCCAGCCACTTAAGACAATTATATTATAGATATCTTAATATTTCTGTTATGTAAATATTTTTATTAAATCTAATAATTCTGGTAAAACTATCAGGGCACCTCATATTTAATATGTAATTCCACATTAGCGACTGGGATTGAGTAAAAATCAGAAATACCATTAGATGACCAGCTATTAAGAGTAATTGCTAATTGGAACCATTTCTTATCTACATTTACTGCCTGTTGCAATGCATCTTCCAGCTTATTGCTAGAGAAATGTAAATTAGTTAATGAATCTGGAGAATCTACCGACCCTAATAAATCGTCCACCACTTTGAGGTCTGTATATTCCAGAGAATTTCCATAATCGTGGGCCAATATTCTCACCATACCACCTGCCATCTTTGGATTATTTGTTATAGTAATAATCGGTATTGTCACAGATACATTTTTTATGGTCACATCATCCAAACCGCTGATACTGCTGATATTAAAACTTAAAAAGGATATCTGTGGTTGATTATTTTTGTAGTCTCCTATATATACAATTGCGGGTCCTTTAAGCGTACCCAAATCCACCATTATATAGCCACTCAAACCACCATCTGCACCTATATCCACATTCGTTTCTATAGGATCAGATGTAGGTATTGCGCACCCCCAGCTAAGTGCAATGGAATCTGTAGCGGAACCCTCAGAGTTTGTGGCAGTAGCAGTAAGATTATATGTATCGGAAGGATCATTTAAATTGATCTGGACCTTTTTAGAGCCCCAGGCACTTCCGCTATCATCTTTACTAAAACTAACCGTTGGACTACCAGTAACTATAGCTTCTACTCTGTAGTAGCATATGCTTCCATCAAGGGTGGGACCTTCATAAATCGCTAAACTTATAGTGGGGGCCTCTTTATCTGCATCAGCATCAGCACCTGAATCAGAGTCAGCGTCAGCATCCTCATCAGCATCTGTGTCTGAGTCAGTATCAATAGTTTCCTTTCCCCGTCTTCCTCCTCTTCTTCTGGTGCAGCCTCTTCTGCATCTTTTTTTGCCAGTTCATCTTCAAGTGTTTTTATTTTCTCCTCAAGCTCCAGTTTTTCTATTCTCTCCTCAAGTTCTGTCATTCCTGGAGATTTACACCCGGCAAAAAACAGTAATATTAATGAAATAATGGTTATTACAATTAGTAGTTTTAAGATTGATTTTTTCATTTTTATATTTCTCCTTAAAAATCGGTAATATATAATGAAAATGACTAAATCCAGGCGGGTTTTCTATATTAATTCTATTGGATTTATATTCTTTAGGGTTTTATTATAACATATGTTACTTGATGAAAGAATTTTTCTTACTAAAAATAGAATAGATTATATTCATCTTAAACCCAATTCAGGTATAAAAATCTCCTTATCTGAACCAATAATCCTGGTTCTAACTTTGTCCACTGTCCCCAGCTACTTAGAACAATTACTAATACCCCATTATTTGTAATAATTCTTGATTTAATTTAAAGTTTAGATTAATTGGATTAGTTCTAAAAGCGTCCAATACGGGGAGCCATATTAATATTTTATTTTAATCACTATTTTAAAGGTTCTTGCTACTACACAACCCGGGGAGCCAAACTGCATTATTCGAACTCTCCATAGATGATGCAGTATCTCCGTTAAACTCAATCATGTCTGAATTTCTGCCAGCGTTTTTCTCCTGGTCACTAACAAAAAACAATGAAACATTTACATTATAATTATAATCTTTGTTGCTGCTATAATTAATTGTGCAAGTACTTTGAATTTCTATATAATTATTACTGTATTAAATAACGATATTTTTATTCTGGTCATACAGAATTTTATTTCATGATTAATAGAAGCTTATTAATTTAAAAAATAGGAAAAATGTTTAACCCGGTTTTTAAAACAACCAATAAAATTGTTCAGCATATTGCTGAGATCTCAGCTGCAAGAGAACTGATTCTAAATGCTCCCCTTCTCCCTCAGCTTGAGCTTAAACTGCAAAGAGAAGCAATTATTAAAATGGCCCATCATTCGACGAGCATAGAAGGCAATCCTTTGACTTTGGAACAGGTAAAGAAATTACTTATTGGTAATGAAGTTGCTGCCTGGCAAAAAGATAAGGATGAAGTGCTTAACTATGTTGGAGTTCTTGAATATATTGATAAGCTTGGAGAAAAGAAAGTTAAAAATATCACAGAAGAAATTATCCTTAAGATCCATCAGATTAATACAAAAAACATATTACCAATGGATCAATCAGGTTATTACCGCAAAATACCAGTTGCTGTGGTTGATAGATTTGGAGAAGTTGTTTTCCAACCGCCTCCTGTAGATAAAATAGCAAGTCTTATGAAGTATTTTATTTTATGGCTAAACAACAGCCAGGCACAGGAATTATATCCTGTGATATTGAGCGGGATCTCTCATTATGAATTTGTCAGGATCCACCCATTTGTTGATGGTAATGGAAGGACTGCAAGAGCGCTTTCTACATTGATCCTTTATCTTAAAGGTTTCGATACTAAAAGATTCTTTGCGCTGGACGATTACTATAATGAGGAAAGAGAAAGGTATTATGGCGCATTACAAACAATAGACCAGAAGACGCTGGATATGACACAATGGCTGGAATATTTCTGTGAGGGCGTTGCAGTCAGCATGAATAAAGTTAAAGATACAGTTCTACAATTAAGTCTTGATAGAAGACTTAAAGATAAAAGAGGACAGGTTTTTCTAAATGAAAGACAAATTAAAATTTTAAGATATTTACAAACAAATCCAAGAATTAATAGTTCTGAAATTCAAAAGATGTTTAACATAAGCAGAGAAATGGCAAATCGAATAATTAGAGTTTTAATAGAACAGGATTTAATTGTAAGAGCCGGAAAGGGTAAAGCAACCTACTATGAGTTGATATGAATCGTCAACTTTGCGTCAACCTTACGTCAACTAACTTGAAAGTGGAGTTTATATCTCTCAACTTCATATATTGCAATGCTGGGTTACCTGATATTCATCAGTTTGGATAATTATAAGTTATTTGGAGGTTTTCCGTAAGCATAAGAATAAAAGTATTCTTCACTCAGGAGTTATCTATGGTGTTCTAAGATTGAGTATGAATGAATTCTAACACTTGGACAAATGTTATCAACATCGACCAGCCCGGGGAGCCAATATTGGGGCTCTGGCTATTCACCAAACAAGGGGGGGGGAATCCGTTCCCTAACAGCATAGCGCTCTTACTCTAAGTCTGTAATTTTCAAAAAGGGAATAATAAAAAGAAAAAAAGGACTTAAATAATACCATAAAATATGGTATTATAAACATAAATTATGGTAGAGGAGTAAAGCTATGTTAGAACCTGTGCTGGGTAATAGTACAATAGAAAAAATTTTATTTACCTTTGAATCTTATGGACAAGCATATCCTTCGGGATTATCAAAGATGTTTAATATTTCGGTGAATGGAATTCAGCAACAACTGGAACGACTGGAGAACGGTGGAGTAGTGGTTAGTTCTATGGTAGGCAGGACCAGGCTATATCAGTTTAACCCGAGATATCCCTTTTTAAAAGAATTGAGAGCATTGATTCAAAGAGCAATGGAATTCCTGTCTGAAAAAGAAATGCAGCAGTACTACAGGAGAAGAACAAGACCAAGGAAGAAAGGTAAGCTACTATAAAATTCGGTAAAGTTACCATATGGCAGGCTGGCAATCATGACAATCAATTCGGGATCCGTCTGACCTCTATGGTGATCTGAAAAAAAATAATAGATACTTCGATTCCAATATCCATGCTGGCAGAACCTCCTGATGTGGAATTTAATATCTACAGGCCCGCTGTTAAAAACTGGAAGGCTGAGATGCATTAAAGCATACTGAAATCTCAGCCATAAAAAATTCCTATGATCTGCTGATTTTGTACTAAAATCAAAAATATAGTTCCTCGGAGCTGCAGGAGGATATTAAATTTAATTATTTTTTAAAAATACATTATAATTGAGTATATTATTTAAAATCCTGAAAGCATGGAATACGTGTGCTAAATCAATAAAAATTGTAAAATTTAAAAAAAATAGTATAATTTCTTGCTTAGGACTAAAATCAGGCATTATTTAACTGGTTTAATATGTTTTGGTACAAGAGGTAAATGAATTGAAAGATTGTCTTTTTTGTAAAATTGCAAATAAGGAAATTGAAAGTGATATAGTATTTGAGGATGATAAAGTCATGGCCTTTAAAGATATATCACCAGTAGCTCCTGTCCACCTTCTCGTCATACCAAAAAAACATATAAGTTCTATTATGGAAATAGATAAGATGGATAATTTGGAAATTGAAGGTATGATGAAGACGATAGTTTCAATAGCTTCAGGTCTGGGACTTGAGAAGAAAGGCTTCAGGATCGTCACAAATACAGGGGATGATGGCGGACAGTCGGTAGAGCATCTTCATTTTCATATATTAGGTAAAAGAAAATTTGTGTGGCCGCCAGGATAAGAAGTATCTAATAATATAAAAAAATTATTAGTTAAAACAAAAACAAGCACTACAATCAACAATTAAAGGAGAGTTTTGTCTCCAACTAAACAAAAAATTAATCTTGAATTTATAGATAATCACACTATTTCTGAAATCCTGGGAGATAGGGATGAACTCATAAAACTGATTGAAAGAAAATATAATGTTGAGATCTTTGTACTTGGAAATGATATAGAAATAACAGGTAAGACCAGAAGTGTAAAAGAAGTAGCAAAACTCATAAGGGAATTGACACTTCAGGTAAATCTGGGCCAGGACATAAACAAGGAAAAGGTAAGTGATTCAATAAATATTATGGATAATAAGTCAGGTCTCAAACCGCACCAGATCTTTAGTGAGAGCATAGTGGTAAACAGCGGTAAAAAAATAAAGCCCAGGACAGAGGGCCAAAAAAAATATATAGAGGCCATAAAAGCCAATACCATAGTCTTTGGAATCGGACCTGCCGGGACAGGCAAGACCTATCTTGCGCTTGCAACAGCGGTCGAGGCACTTAAGGAAAACAGGATCGGTAGGATAATTCTTGTGAAACCGGTAGTGGAAGCCGGGGAGAAGCTGGGTTTTCTGCCCGGGGATATTTATGACAAGGTCAATCCATATTTGCGTCCTCTTTATGATGCGCTTTACGAGATGCTTGATATTGAGAAATTCCAGCAGTATAAAGATATGGGAATAATTGAAGTAGTGCCCCTTGCATATATGAGGGGGAGGACACTAAATGATTCATTCATACTACTTGATGAAGCACAGAATGCTTCACCGGAACAGATGAAGATGTTTTTGACCCGGTTGGGATTCGGATCCAAAATGGTAGTCACGGGGGATATTACACAGGTAGATCTTCCAAGTAACAGGGAATCCGGCCTGATAATTATAAAAGGTATACTTGAAGGTATCGAAGGTATCGAATTTGTAAACTTTACCTCCAAAGATGTAGTAAGGCATGAACTGGTACAGAGGATAGTCGATGCCTATAAGGAATTTGATGAAAGGATAAAAAGGTAAACAGGTGCCTAACAGGTATTTTGCTAAAATATTTAGCAAAATATCATAAACCTGTAAAAATATATTATGTTTGTAAATAATAAAAAAAAGAACAATATAAAAAATGAAAGCGGGATGGAGAGAACCCGGGGCTTTTTTAGTAAATACTTTTCGCCCGGAAGCCAGTCGGCCCAGAGATTATATATTTTCATAATCACTCTTGGACTGCTTGTAGCGATACTTTCCTATGTCTATGCACCCTGATATCGGGATAGAACTCGGTAATGCCAGCCCGAGGACCATAAAAGCGAATAAGGGAATCGAATTCGAGGATTTTCAGGAAACGCTTGAGGACCGTAATTCAAATGAAGCAGAAGTCGAAGATATATATAATTATGACCTTGAAGTCTTAAATGGAGAAAAAGGTACCCTGTACCAGATAAGGTATTTTTACCTCCTGACTTCAGTAGTGCAAAAGAAAGATGACAAGACTATAGAAGAAAAAATTGATTACCTTACAAATCTTTTCGGAAATGAATATCCGGAATCTGTAGTAACGGCCGCTTTAAACCTGCAGGTTGAACAGGTAAATTCACTGCTTGAAAGAACCCAGGATATTGCCAGGGAAATAATGAAAGAAGAGATAAAGCCCACTGAACTTGATTTTGCTAAAAGCGAAGCAAGCTCAATGGCTGAGTTTGATGCGGATATCTCTGTGATGAATACACCCATTGTCACTGCAGTGCTTTCAAAAAATATAAGGCCGACTGCAGTATTTGATCCAGCCGGGACAGAAAAAGCAAGAGAAGAAGCAAGGCTTAATACTCCACCACATATGGTAACTATAGTAGAGGGGCAGACAATAGTATTTGAGGGCGAGATCGTAAATGAAAATGATATCCTGATATTGACCCAGCTTGGCCTGCTTCAGAGGGATTTTAACTGGAGTCTCTTCCTTTATATATTCTTTATTTGTACTGTTACAGTATTTCTTTTCGGATTTTATCTTTTTAGATTTGAAAGGTCTATATTTAATAATACAAGAAAGGTAATAATAAATGCACTGCTTATAGTTATTTTCACAGCACTAATAAAAGCTTTGACGATACTTTCATCGATACATCTGAATTTCTGGAATTATTTATTTCCCATTATCACAGTTTCACTAATAAGCACTATTTTATTTAATTCAAGGATCGGCATAATGCTCACTCTTATCCTGGGATTATTTGCCGGGATTGCAACAGATTTTGATTTTTCAATTACTATAGCTTATGTTCTTGGTGGGATGCTATCTACATATATGGTATCAAAAGTGTCGCAGAGATCAGAAGTCATGAGGGCAGGATTTATCAGTTCGCTTGTACTAGCTTTTCTTTTTCTTACGGTCAACCTGATCGGAGGCGAGTTCAGGACAATTGCCCTTTATACAATTATGGGGGTACTTAATGGTATTATTTCGGCTATCCTTGCAATAGGCCTGCTTCCATTCATAGAGTCCGCCTTCAATGTCGTTACTGCTATGGGCTTGCTTGAACTCTCACATACGGATCAGCCCCTTCTCAAGAAACTCCTGATAGCTGCTCCCGGGACATATAATCATAGCCTCCTGGTAGGGCATCTCTCAGAAAGTGCGGCAAAAGCTATTGATGCTGACTCATTACTTGTAAAAGTTGCAGCCCTTTACCACGATCTGGGTAAGCTTAAAAGACCGGAATATTTCTATGAAAACCAGGGTGATATAGAAAATGTACATGATAAATTGAATCCATCGATGAGTAGGAATATTATTGCAAACCATATAAAAGACGGTATGGAAGTGGCAAAGCAGAATAAGATCCCAAGAAGGGTTTTAAATATAATATCACAGCATCACGGTAATTCTCTTATTACTTATTTTTATGAGAAACAAAAAGGAAAGAATTCTAAAGTAAATGGAAGCACAGACGGACTTAAGGGCCATTTCAGGTATCCGGCTAAAAAACCCTCAGAGCAAAGAAGCTGCGATACTGATGCTTGCAGACTCTACCGAGGCTGCAGTCAGGTCTATTGAGAAGATAATCCCTAAAAAGATAGAGCAGATGGTAAATGATATTGTAGAAAACCGTATTAAGGACGGACAACTTTCGCAGGCCGATATTACTTTGAGAGAGATAGAGCAAGTCAAAAACTCATTGATAGACGGATTGATATCCATCTATCATTCAAGGATCACTTATTCAGATAATGGGAAACCATCTGATATAGAAGACCTGACTACTATCCCAAGTAGTGATTATTATTAGGAGCCTGGTCTAAAAGATGAAAATAGAACTAATAAACAATCAGGATGAAGTCAGTCTCGACCTGGGACTTATAGAAAAGGCATCGATCTATGTATCAAATAAATTTGATACATGCCCGGATAATGTCATAAATATCATATTGTCTGATAGTTCAGAAATAAGAAGACTTAATAAAACATATAGGAATATTGACCGCATTACAGATGTGCTTTCTTTTTCTTATCTATCTGATAGTGACTCATTCCATGGGGAAGACTCACTTTTTACAATAGGTGAAATATATATCTGTCCCGGTGTTGCAAAGGAAAATGCAAAAAACCAGGATGCGGATTGGAGTCTCTATCTTGAAATGATACTTCTTGTCGTACATGGGATACTTCATATTTATGATTATGACCACGAAAAAGAATATGACAGGGATAGAAATGGAAAGCCTGCAGGAGTGCATTGTTAATGATATTAGAAATACTTTCGGGTTGTAAACTTTGCTTGCAATATATGAATTTGAGGGCTCTGGCAAAATAATAATTATCCAAAAGTCCAAAATACTGGAATCCCTATTGACATATATTGTAAAATCTATAATAGGTATATTTTTTTTGCCAAAAACTTTGGTAGATATAGATGGAAGGTATTTTTGTAAAGCATATCAAAGATCCTGGTCCCGCACTGATTAAAACATTGTGCAGAATGGAAGTTAAAAGCCTGGGACAGGAAGCTGCTATAAACCAGTGGGTCCTTCCGGTGATCATAAGGTATGGCAGATTATTTGTTGCAGGCAATAATGATAACAGTTTAATAGGAGTATGTGAGATAATAAGAAGCTACCAGGTTCCATCTACTGCCTTTATTCATTCCTTCTACGTAGATCCTGAATTCAGGAACAAAGGTGTAAGCAAAATACTTCTACGAGAAGTGATGAGTGAATTAAGAAGAGATTCTTTTAAAGAAGTGCAGCTTACAGTCGATCCGGACAATATAGCAGCAATCCGGCTGTACCGGTCTTTTGGTTTTAAAAAGGACAGCATAAGAAAAGATGAGTACGGAATGGGAAAACACAGGGATTTGTTTATTATTAAATTATGAGTAAAGAAGATAAAATAAGATCAGGATTTGTGGGTTTGGTAGGCAGGACAAATGTTGGAAAATCTACACTGATCAATAAGATATTAAAGAAAAAGGTCCTTATTACGTCGAATAAGGTCCAGACTACCAGGTATCGTGTTCACTGCATCTTAAATAATGAAAAGAGCCAGATAATTTTTGTGGATAGTCCCGGCTTCTTTAAACCGCGGAATCTGCTGCAGGAGCGCCTGAAGAGCGCCGCTGAAGGTGTCATCAAGGATGTTGATGTGATAGTTGCAATAGTGGATATTGCAGGAGGAATAGGAAGGGGAGATAGTTTTGTTTTTGAACAGGTTAAAGACAGGTCCCAGCCAAAGATCCTCCTATTGAATAAAGTTGATATCATAGAAACAGATAGGGCGGTGGAGCAGAGAAAGATCATAGAGGACCTGGACTATTTTGATGAAGTAATAGAAGTATCAGCAAAGACCGGAAAAAACCTGGATAAATTCCTGGAGGTGCTTACAGGTTTCCTTCCATATGGGCCAAGGTATTATAGTGAGGATATGATATCTGACCAGCCTACTGAAAAAATAGTATCTGAAATAGTAAGGGAAAAATTATTCGAGGCCCTTTCAGAAGAGATCCCTCACAGTATTACAGTTGAGGTTGAAAGGCTTGAAGAAAAAAGGACCAGGTCAGGGGATAAACTTACCTCGATAGGATGCTCTATATTTACAGAGAGGTCTTCGCAAAAAGCGATCATCATAGGAAAATCAGGAAATGTCCTTAAAAAAGTCGGAATGAAATCCAGGCTTGAACTCGAAAAATTTTTTGGTAATAAAGTTTTTCTTGAATTATGGGTAAAAGTGAGACAAAACTGGACGAAAAATGAATTATTCCTGGACCGTTTTGGTTATTAAAGATAGCTTAATATTATTAGTTTTAGATAAAAGGTAGGGTGGTAGAAACGTTAACCAAAGAGCAACTTGCAAAAACGATAGATCAGACACTTCTTAATCCATTGGCTACTCCGAAAGATATTGAAAACCTGTGTAATAATGCTAAAAAGGAGCATTTTGCCGCTGTGGTGACAAATCCTTCAAATGTGGTACAGTCCCACAGTATTTTAGGGGATACAGATGTAAAAGTATGTGCGGTCATAGGATATCCCCTGGGGGCAAACACTATCGAGACCAAGATATTTGAATCCAGGGATTCTATCAGGAAGGGAGCTGGAGAACTTGATGTGGTATTAAACCTGGGTGCGGTAAAGAGTGGAAATTATGAATATATTGAAAGAGAATTGGGTGTTTTGGTCAGCATTATCAGGAGAGAGCAGATCGCTGAGTATAACCGGCATATAAATATAAAAATTATCATCGAGACAGGCATACTTTCCAGGGATGAGATAAAAAAAGTAAGCATCATAATTGAGAAATCCGGATCTGATTTTATAAAAACTTCTACAGGTTTTGGTGCCAAAGGAGTTGAGCTTGATGATGTAAGGCTTATAAGGGAAGTAGTAACCCGTAATATTGGTGTTAAGGCTTCAGGCGGAGTAAGGACATTTGAAGATGCTCAGGCATTAATTGATGCAGGAGCCACAAGACTTGGTACCAGTAGCGGTATAAATATTATTAAAGAATACAGTATCTTATTTGATAAATAGACATTAAGGTTTTGGATCAAAAGTAATTTATAAACAATTTTATATATTTATACCATGCCTACCTATAAAGCTAAGGCGATCGTAATAAAGACTTATAAACTCGGGGAAGCTGATAAGATAATAAGGATGTATTCCCGGGATGGCTTTCTTATATCAGCAGTAGCAAAAAGTTCTAGAAAAATAAGATCCAGGTTCAGGGGAAGACTTGAACTTTTTAATGTAGTCGACCTCGAACTTTCAAAAGGCAGGAATCTTGACAATATAAACCAGGTCGAGATAGATCACAGTTTTTCAAAAATACCCCTCGATTTTAATAAATTTGTTTTTGCTGAAATAATCTCAAATATTATCCTAAAGACTCAAGTGCCCGGAGACGGCACGCCTATACTTTTTAAACTATTATATGTTTGCCTTAATGAAATAGATACAACTGCTGAAGAAGATGATATCGCATTGAAAAAGATAATGTGTTTTTTCAGTACAAGATTTTTACAGATAATTGGTTTTTTGCCCCTGATGGCCCAGTGCAGCAGGTGTAGCGTAGAAATGGAAGGTCTCTATCAACTCGGGAAAAATGATATATCTTTTTCAATAAGGCATGGAGGTGTCCTCTGCGAAAAATGTGCAGCAATAACAGGGTCCAGGATAATACTGAATCTTTCGAGTTTCAGGCTATTGTCGGATCTCATGCGGCTCAAGGTGGAAGATTTCCGGGATATTGAAGTGAGGCCGCAAGATTTAAGGAAGATATATAAACTCCTGGAGGACTATTTAGTCTTCCACACAGAGTGCAGTGTGGACAGTTTCAAATACCTGAAAAAAATCGGACTTTAAATATGTTTTCAGGACAATAGTAAACATATATCTATGGTCTAATCAATTTCCTAAAAAAATTCCTGATCCTGAATATTTTTAATTATTATTTTATCACCTCAAGGAGCCTGTCCAGGAATTTGGACCTGAGTGTGCAGGCTGGTATTTTAAATAGATCAAGTCCGGATCCAGTTCTCGGACAAACTCTTTGAACAACCGGCCATTAAGAAGGGAAAGATTAAAAAATAACTTGACATTGGATAAAAAAGCAATATAATTCTTATAAAACTTATATGAATTATAAGAAATAAACAGAGGTATAAAAATGAAAATTAAAATCAATGGGAAAAAAGAAGAACTTGAAAATGAAATAAACATAACAGAGCTTCTATTACAGCACAAAGTTGAGATACCAGAGGCTGTTTCCGTGCAGCTGAATGGAAAGTTTGTAGATAAAGAAAAATTCAAGACTACATTTGTAAGGGAAGATGATGAAGTTGATTTTCTATACTTCATGGGTGGAGGGAAATCCTAATGACAGGTTTTACAACCAGGTCAATACATAGTAAATATCTAAAACAGGATCCGCACAATTCATTACATTTTCCAGTATATGATAGTGCTTCTTTTGAGTTTGATAGTGCCGAGGATATAGAAAAGGCTTTTCTGGGTCAAAAGCCAAGTCATATGTATTCCCGGATATCCAATCCTACAGTTGAAAACTTTGAACAAAAAGTCAAGGGCATTACTAATAGTTTTGGTGTGGTGGCGCTCTCTTCCGGAATGGCAGCGATTGCCAATTTGGTTCTTGCTGTGGCACTTAAAGGCGATAATATCATTACTACCAAGTATCTTTTTGGGAACACTTATTCTTTTTTCGAAAAAACTTTAAAACCATGGGGCTTAAATGTAAAATATGCAGATTTAACTGATGCCAGTAGCATTGATGGTATTATTGACAATAGGACTAAGGTAATTTTTTTAGAGACCATAACAAATCCCCAGTTAGAGATCGCTGATATAAAAGCTTTATCTGAAGTAGCCAGAAGAAACAAGATTTTATTAGTTGCTGATACAACTATTACTCCGCCCTACCTTTTTAACTCCCGGGAATTTGGTGTAGATATTGAAGTACTTTCAAGCACCAAGTATATTTCAGGTGGTGCAACATCAGTTGGAGGATTGATAATCGATAATGGTACATTCGACTGGCTCAATAATGATAAACTAAAGGAAGATGCAAAGAAACAGGGTCCCCATACCCTGGTTGCAAAATTAAAAAGAGAAGTCTATCGTAATCTGGGAGCATGTCTGTCCCCCCATAATGCTTATTTGCAGAGCCTCGGCCTGGAGACTTTAGCTTTGAGAGCGGATAAATCTTGCAGTAATACATTGGCTCTTGCAGAATACCTGGAAAAGCAACCGGAGATCAATAATGTTAATTATCCGGGTTTGAAATCATCAAAATATAATGATATCTCCAGGATACAATTCCCCAATGGTGCAGGCGCTCTCCTGACTTTTACCCTTGATAGTAAAGAAGATTGCTTTAAATTTATTAATCAATTAAAAGTTATCCGTAGAGCAACAAACCTTAATGATAATAAAACATTGATTCTCCACCCGGCTTCTACGATATTCTGTGAATATTCAACAGAGCTGAGGGAAGAGATGGGCGTATCTGATACACTGATCAGATTAGCAGTGGGAATAGAGGATATTGAAGACCTGGTGGATGATATTACTCAAGCAATGGAGGTATTAAAGTGAGTTTTTCAGAGGAACAGATAGAAAGATATAGCAGGCATATTATCCTGGAGGATGTTGGTGTTAAAGGCCAGAATAAAATATTAGAGAGCAAAGTATTGATAATTGGTGCAGGCGGCCTGGGATCCCCTGCTGCCCTGTACCTGGCTGCTGCCGGAGTCGGTACAATCGGTATTGTCGATAATGATGTAGTGGACCTTACAAATCTACAGAGACAGGTGATCCATTTTACTCCTGATGTAGGCAAACCAAAAGTTGAATCTGCAAAAGAAAAGATTGAAAAGCTGAATCCTGATGTAGAGGTAAGGACTTATAAGGAACTGGCACTCGCTGACAATATACTTGACCTGATCAGGGATTATGATTTTATTATTGATGGTACTGATAATTTTCCTGCAAAGTTTTTAATTAATGACGCTTGTGTCCTGGCTAAAAAACCATTTTCACATGGTGGAATCCTAAGATTTGATGGTCAAACCATGACCTACACCCCTGGAAATACTTGTTACCGTTGTGTGTTTAGCGGATTACCTCCAAAAAATGCTATTCCAAATTGTGCCCAGGCGGGAGTATTGGGTTCTATTGCAGGTATTCTGGGAACCATTCAAGCTACTGAGGCACTTAAGTTTATCATAGGCAAGGGTGAGCTCCTTATTAATAGATTACTGATATTTGATGCACTTGATATGGATTTTAGAACTATTACCCTGCAAAGGAATAAGAGTTGTGCTATTTGTGGTGAAAATCCAACAATCTCTAAATTAGAAGATTACGAACAGACGGTTTGTGAGTTTAAAAATGAAAATAAGTAAAAAAATTATTAATAAAATATACGATCATGGCAAAAAAGAGGCCCCTATTGAAGCTTGCGGTTATCTGGCAGGCATAAATGATGAAGTGGTAAATTTTTACCCAATGCATAATATCGATCAGAGTAATGAACATTTTACACTGGATCCGCAGGAACAATTTGATGTGATGAAGAAGGTAAGGATAAATGGATTAGAGATTTTGGCTGTCTATCATACTCACCCGGAATCACCGGCAAGACCATCCGCAGAGGATATAAAACTAGCCTTTGACCCCAGGGATCCTTTATGTGATCCTTTCCCTGTTGGAGGGCAATAATAATATCAAAGCATTTAAAATAATAAAAGGACAGGTAACTGAACAAAGATTAATTGTGGAGGAGCAATAAATGGCTGAAGAGAAGTTTGATCTGGCAGCAATGAAAAAAATTGGTATGATCCAGCAAAAGCAAAAAGAATATTTTGCCCTGCGCCTGCATGTTGTGGGAGGGGACCTGACTTCTGCCCAATTCAGGAAAGTAGCAGAAGTTGCGGAAATTTATGGTAAGAAAAAGATCCATCTTACTACCAGGCAGGGAATCGAGATCCATGATGTACATCACACAAAGTTAGAAGAAGCCAGGGGAGAACTTGCAAAAGCCGGAATCAGTATGGGAGCATGTGGTCCAAGGGTAAGGGTCGTGGTTGCTTGTCCCGGATCTACCAGCTGCAGATGGGGTATTATCGAAACAAAGAGCCTATCTAAATATATAGATAAAACATATTTTGGGGTAGAGACACCGCATAAATTTAAAATTGGAGTTACCGGTTGTCCCAATAATTGTGCAAAAGCGTCAGAAAATGATATTGGCATAATGGGGGCTATTTTGCCCAAATGGTTGAGTGAGGAGTGCAGCAATTGCGATCTGTGTATCAATGTTTGCCCGACAAAGGCAATTTATAAAGAAGATGATGAATATAGATTAGATGAAGAAAAATGTATCCATTGTCCTATTTGTACCTCTTCTTGCCCGGTTGATGCCTGGGTCCCCGAAATAACAGGATTTATACTATTGGTAGGAGGAACAATGGGGAAAATACCCAGACTTGCAACAAAAGTAGGTGGAATTATCCAGGATCAGGATATTTTAAAAAAGGCAATAGCGGTTTCCATAGAATATTACCAAAAACATGGCCGCAAAAAAGAAAGATTCGGACATTCGATAAATAGAATTGGTGAAGACAAGGTAGTGGAGGATATTTTAAATGGAATTAATAATTAATAAAAAGTTAGATTTGAATGGTGTTTCCTGTCCGATGAATTTTGTAAAAACTAAGGTTGCCCTGGAGGAGTTAGAAAAAGACGACCTGCTGGAAGTCATCCTGGATGAAGGAGATGCTATCTTGAACGTACCACGTAGTGTTAAAGATGAGGGCCATCAAATTGTAAAAGTTGAAAATATGGGAACAAATTTCAAAGTAATCATAAAGAAGAAATAAACAAGATTGAAAAGCTATTTATTATTAATATAAATCACCCGGACCAATACAAAGTCTGGTTTAAATCTGGTTAATCTACAAATACAGGAGTTGATAGTATGAAAAAGAGTGAAATAACAGTTTATCAAAGAGAATTAAAAGAAAAAACACCTCAGGAAATAATAAGCTGGGTCATTGATCATTTTGATAAAAATGATATCGCCTTCTCATCCAGTATGGGAGCAGAGGACCAGGTATTAACAGATATGTTGATAAAGATCGATCCGGAAATAAATATTTTCACTCTGGATACGGGCAGGCTTTCAGAAGAAACCTATACAGCGATCGAGGAAACTAGAGAACATTATAATAAACATATCGAGATCCTCTTTCCAGATAGTAATGATATAGAAGGAATGTTTGGCAAGCATGGTCCAAATCTTTTTTATGAATCAATAGATGAAAGAAAATTGTGCTGCCAGGTAAGAAAAGTAAAGCCCTTAAAAAGAAAGCTATCTTCATTAACTGTATGGATCTGCGGCTTACGCCGGGACCAGGCACAGACCAGAAGTGATATTGGAGCAATAGAATGGGATGAGAATTTTGAGATTATAAAAATCAACCCGATAATTGAATGGAGTGAAAAAGATGTTTGGGATTATATTCATAAAAATAATGTTCCATATAATAAACTCCATGATCAAAATTACCCCAGCATCGGATGTGCTCCATGCACCAGGGCAATTGGAATAGGTGAGGCTATACGCGCGGGCCGGTGGTGGTGGGAAGATCCGGATGAAAAAGAATGCGGTTTGCACTCTCAAAAAAAACTTCTTATAAAAAATAAATAGGATTGAAATGGATAACCTTGATAGATTAGAAGCCCGGAGTGTCTATATTATAAGGGAGGCATATCGTGAATTCAAAAAATTAGCAATGCTGTGGTCAATTGGCAAAGACAGTACAGTGCTTCTCTGGTTAGCCCGTAAAGCATTTTTTGGCCATGTTCCGGTCCCTTTGGTGCATATTGATACTAAATTCAAGATCCCGGAAATGATCGAATACCGTGACCGTCTGGCCTTAAAGTGGAAACTTAATATGATCTATGGAGAAAATAGAGGTGCGCTTGAGGGCAAAAAGACATTTCCGGATAATAATGTAGATCGGTTGACTTGTTGTAAAAATCTAAAAAGTGATGCATTAAAATATACTCTTTCCGGTGAATGGCCCCGTTATAGAATGGACCATAAAAAGAAAAAATATATATTAGACAAGAACAGGGAACCTTTCAATGGTGCAATTGTCGGTGTTCGTGCCGATGAAGAGGGGAGCCGTTCAAAGGAACGTTATTTCTCTCCAAGGGATAAGGATAATGATTGGGATGTTGGTGACCAGCCCCCGGAATTTTGGAATCAATATAAAACTGATTTTGCTCCCGGTACCCACGTCCAGATACAACCGCTGCTGGATTGGACAGAGTTAAATATCTGGGAATATATAGAGCGTGAAAAAATTCCAATAGTCTCATTGTATCTGGACCAAGGTGATGGGGAACGTTTTCGTTCACTGGGCTGCTATCCCTGTACAAGGCCAATAAAATCGAATGCAAAAAATATAAAAGAAATTATCCAGGAGTTAAAAAGTGGTAAACTCGCAAATATTGCCGAGCGTTCAGGCCGACAGCAAGATAAAGAAGATGGCGACGGACTGGAAAGTTTAAGACGTGATGGATATATGTAGGACTGTATAAAATGAATAGAGAACAAATAAATATTGTTATTGTGGGCCATGTTGATCACGGTAAAAGCACTGTAATAGGCAGGCTTCTTGTGGACACCGACTCTTTACCGATGGGAAAACTCAAGAAAATAAAAGCATTATGTGAAAAAAATGCCAGGCCTTTTGAATATTCTTTTTTACTTGACTCATTGAAAGATGAACAATCGCAGGGGATCACTATTGATACTGCCAGGTGTTTCTTTAAAACAAAAAAAAGGGATTATATAATACTGGATGCACCCGGGCATATTGAATTTTTAAAAAATATGGTCACCGGAGCTTCTCACGCTGAAGCAGCCTTATTAGTGATAGATGCAGCAGAAGGTATCCAGGAAAATTCAAAAAGACATGGTCATATGGTTTCCATGTTAGGCATAAAACAAGTTTCAGTTTTAGTCAATAAAATGGACCTGGTAAATTATGATGAAGCTGTATTTGAAAAAATCAAGTCGGAGTATTCAGAATTTTTAAACAGGATCACTATAGAGCCTATTAGTTTTATCCCGATCAGTGCAAGAGAAGGCGACAATATTGCCGGGTCTTCTAAAAGAATGGACTGGTATAAGAAAAGAACTGTTCTGGAACAGGTGGACGATTTTCAAAAAAACTCTTCTTTAAAGAATTTGCCTTTCAGGATGCCGGTGCAGGATATTTACAAATTTACCCGGCATGATGATAACCGCCGTATAATCGCAGGTACGATTGCGACGGGTTCTGTAGGTATAGGTGATAAAGTAGAGTTCTTGCCTTCGAAGAAGATGTCTGCTGTTAAGACTATAGAAAACTTTAATACCGAAAGGCACACAATCTCATGGGCCGGTGAAGCAACAGGTTTTACATTGAACACCCAGTTATATATACGTCCCGGTGAGCTAATGGTTAAAATAGGTGAAAAGCAGCCTAATGTCAGTTCACGGTTTAAAGCAAATATTTTTTGGGTGGGAAGTGCTCCACTTATTAAAAACAGGTCCTATAAATTAAAATTAGCCGCTGCCAGGACATCATTTAAACTCGTTGAAGTAATAAGTGTATTGGATGCTACTGATCTTAGCACTAATACAAACAAGCAGCAGGTTGATCGTCATGATGTAGCGGAATGTATCCTGGAGACTGTAAAACCGGTCGCATTTGATATTATAGATAAAAATGAACAGACCGGAAGATTTGTAATAGTCGACAATTATGAGATTGCCGGAGGCGGTATAATCCATGAATGTTTAGATAGTGATGAAAGTATCCTGAAAGAACATATCAGGGAGCGGGAGATTATCTGGGAAAAAGGTCTGGTGTCCCCACTTCAAAGAGCGGATATATATAAGCACAGTTCTAAATTCGTAGTGATCATCGGACCGGAAAAAGTGGGGAAAAGAACTATTGCCAGAGCTCTGGAGCAAAAATTATTTGAGAATAGTTTTAAGGCATATTATCTTGGTGTGACCAATATTGAACACGGATTGTATTCTGATATTATCGATAGAACAGATATTTTTGAAGAAAGGATCAGGCGGCTTGGAGAATTAGCCAGGATCATTACAGATAGCGGTCAAATATTTATTACGACAATTGATGATGCTGATGATTTTGATATTGAGAAATTGAAACTTCTAAATGAACCAAATGAAATATTGGTAATTAATGTCGGTGACAGCAACTTAAATAAATTTCCGGTAAACTTAGCTCTTGGCGCATATGAAAAATCCGGGATGGCTGTAGAAAAAATATTCCAATTACTCAGGGAGAAAGAAATAATTTTAGAATATTACTTATGATTTATTTTAATAATGATAAAATTTCTTAGCAGAGATCTTCAGTATTCCCTGGCAGAGAGAGAAACTTTTATTCTTAATCTCAAAAAAATGCCGGAAAAATATGTTTTACTGCAGACTTGTAATCGAGTCGAATTATATATGGGTGAAGGAGATGTTGGCCAGGAGATCTCCAATCATCTTTTTAGAGTGGTTTCCGGTCTCGAATCAGCTTTGATAGGTGAAACAGCTATTCAGGGGCAAGTAAAGCAAGCATATCTTACATCTGTAAAAGAAAATAAAATTTCCGGAGGATTACACCGGCTTTTTCAAAGCGCTCTGCATGTAGGTAAAAAAGTACGGACTAAGAGTAAAATTTCCCATGGAGCTATGTCACATAGCCAGGCAGTCATCGAGATAATCAAGCAAGACCAGATTAAACTTTCCAAAGCCAGGATACTGATACTTGGAGTCGGTAATGTCAATATTGAGGTCATTGATCATCTTGTAAAAAAGGGAAACCAGACTATATTTATGGCTAACCGGACTTATGATAAAGTACTGGCTCTGAGTAAAATATTTAATTGCCAGGCTATGAGATTAGAAAAAATATATGAAAAAACCGGGTTTGTAGATATTATAATCACTGCAACCACTGCCCTCATACTATTCTTAAAAAGGATAAATTTAAGAGGTCTCAAAAAGTAATAATTTTTGACCTGGCAGTTCCCAGAGATGTAGATCCTGAAATTGGAGAGTACAAAGATGTTACGCTTTTCAATATTGAGGATATTGAAAGAAGGATAAATATGAATAAAAATGAGAGACATAAGGAAATGGAAATTGCAGAAAGGATCATTGAAGACGAGATAAATATATATTATGGTTAGAAAGAAAATAAAAAGGAGCCAGATTTGATATTGGGAAATTGGAATTTTCCCGAGTTTGTAATATATTATTAATGTAATAGAATTTATAGTTTTGTAAAATTAAATTTGGAGTTATAAAATAAAATGCAAAAAAAATTATTATTAATCGCGGTTATATTTTTACTAATAGCAAGCTTGTTATTATTTTCAAGTTGTAAAACGAAAATCCTGGATGAAAATGAGGAATCAACCTCTTCATTGAGGTTGGGAGCAAAAGTTGAAGAAGATGCAGAAACTCAGATAGACTCCGGCAACAAAGAAGAAAATGAAATTGAATATTTTAATAATTTTACTTTATTGGATCTGGATAAAAATGAAGTATCACTGTCAGATCTTCAGGGTAATATCGTAGTACTTAATTTTTGGGCAACCTGGTGTCCTCCCTGCAGAGAGGAGGTACCTGATTTTATTGAAGTCAATGATCTATACAAAGATGAAAATATTAAAATTATTGGAGTTTCAATTGATACAGACATGAAAGCTCTGGAGGATTTTGTAGAAGAATTTGGTATTGATTACCCTGTCTGGATTGATGGCACTATAGACAAAATAAGTCCAATATGGGACGTTAGAGGCATACCTACAACTTATTTTTTAAGTGAGAATGGTGAAGTATTGTATAAAAATGTCGGGATGATGACTAAAGAACAATTGATAGAAATTTTGGATGTCTTACTACAGATGCCCGGGTAACTTTTGTTTGATCATACCCACTCATCACCTAAATATTTAAGGACTGGTTAAAGCAATATCTTTCGATGAAGTATTTCATTATATGATTTAACTTTTCTAATCCTTCCATAATAGATTATAATTGAAAACTAATGCCAAATAAGAGAAAGTGTATTATGAAAAAAAATAATTTCCTAACCATATTTTATCTTGGAATTTTTATAATCGTTCTAAGCTTTTTTTCTATTACCGGTTGCAAGGTAGTCGGGGAAATAAATAAAGAAGAAATATTATCTATAGTAGAAAAGTCAGAAGAAGATCTGGAAGCAGACATTGGAGAAGATGTATCAGGAATCATATCGATATCACCTTCAGAAGTTTACGAGATCATTACAAATGATGAAGATTACATCATCCTGGATGTAAGGACCCAGGATGAATATCATGAAGGACATCTTGAGAAAGCACTGCTCATTCCAGTTGATGATCTGGAGAAAGTAGTAGATGAATTACCTAAAGACAAACCAATTATTGTTTATTGCCGCAGTGGGGTAAGGAGTCGAAAAGCAGCTGAAATTTTAGTAGATAATGGGTTTAGCCAGGTTTATGATATGGGAGGAATCCTTAAATGGCAGGAGGAAGGATTTCCGGTAATAGTGGAAGAGGGGGCTGTTTCAGCAATTGAATTTATTACTGTAGACGAATCATATGAAGTCTTTTTAAATAATGAAGATTATTTATTTATTGATGTAAGATCAGAAGACGAATATAAGAGTGGCCATGTGCAAGGTGCTATTAATATACCGGTTGGAGAAATTGAAGATAGATTAGATGAAATACCAAGCGATAAGTCACTGATCGTCTACTGTAATGGCTCAGGTTGTGACAGAAGTGGAAGGGCCGCAGGGATTTTAAAAGAAAATGGATATAAAAATGTTTATGATATGATTGGATCAGGAATATTTGAGTGGGAAGAAAAGGGATATCCGATTGAAAAAGAAGAATAAATTTAGCTTTAGTATCCTTTAAATTGTCTGGATCCGCTGGCTGGATGAACTCTTATCAGATCCGAGGACTTAAATTTACCGGTCATGATAATCTTCAAGGTCCAGGATCTCCTTTATCATCCTATCCTGATCTTTAATATTACCTTTTGTCATTGCATTCTTAAAACAGGTTCTGAGATGTCTTCCCAATATAACATTTTCAGTAGCTTTTATAGCTTTTCTGACAGCAAGACTCTGGGTAACTAAATCTATGCAGTAATCATCATTTTCAACCATCTCAATTAGCTTGGTGAGGTGGCCTCTGGCGATTTTCAATCTATGGACTATCCTGGTCTTTTCACTTTTAGTCTTAGGGACTTTTAATTTTTCCATTTATTCTATCCTTATTAGGCTTTATCCTTCTATGGGGGATTAATATAGTACAGATTCTAGTTATTTTCAACCTATGCTTGCATTATATTTTTTAACTATTATACTATTACAATCCCCCTATAGGGGATAAAGATTAACATTTATATAATTGCATAAGAATAATTATTTTAGAAAGTAAAAACCATTATTTAGAAAAGGATACAAAAAAGTGGAAATCTTAAAGAGAAAAATACCAATATTTATTTTAATGCTTGTATTTATACTATCTGTACTGGCGATGGTACCAGGCTTTCTCTTTGCTGCCCAGGAAGATGAGGCAGTAGAAGACGAAGGGGAAGCCACTACAGAAGAAGAGGTCATTGAACCTGAACCGGAAACATTGACTTTCGATATAAACTATAGTGAAGTTAATGCATATGGAATAATCGGAGAACGGTTCGAATTCAAGGTCAATGTCACATTAGATGCTCCCGAGGAGCAATACTTCGAAATTGAAAAAGAGATCCCTCCTGGATGGTCCATAGTAGTAAATCCTGGTTCCCTGAGAGTAGATGTGCCTACTCTAAAGCTAAAACCGGGGAAAAAAGAATCATTGACCATAATATGCAGACCTCTTATAGAACAGGAACCGGGAGAATATATATTTAAGCTGACCTTAAAATCCACCGAAGAGGGGGAACCATTACAGGAAAGTGTAGAATTTAAGGCACTTGTAAAATCTGTAGGTGTTTTGAGTTTGACTACTTCCAGTGAAATGCTCAATACTGAAGTAAGGCCGGATAGGGATAATATTTATACTTTGATCATTGAAAATACAGGAACTGCACCTGTTGAGGATATAAGTATAAGCACGCCACAGGAACCTGAAGGCTGGCAGGTAGAGTTTGAAGATAATATAGATATTCTCCAGGTCGGCGAAAAATTGGAGATTGAGACTAATATCATTCCTCCTAACAGGACCATTGCTGGAGATTACAATATAAGGTTTTTAGTTACCAGCGGAGAAGATACTGATTTCCTTGATCTCAGGACTATTGTAGTGACCCCTCTCATATGGAGGATCTTAGGCATAGCACTTATAGCTTTTGTCATTGCAGGAATTGCTGTAGTTTTTGAAAGACTGGGTAGAAGGTAATGATATCTATTTATTAGTTAAAAAAAGGAGGTATTAATATAATTATATTTTAGAAAAATTATTTAAAAATGATGCAATATTAGAAAAGGAGACTGAAAAAGTGGAAATCTTAAAAAGAAAAATACCAGTATTTATACTAATGCTTGTATTTGTACTGTCTGTACTGGCAATGGTACCAGGCTTTCTCCTGGCAGCTGAAGATGATGAAGATGCTGCAGAAGTTGAGGAAGAGGAAGTCATACCGGACCCTGTCCCTGAAACCCTGGTATTCGACACTGTTGTATACCCCGAGATACAGGCAGAGGCAGGTACTGCTTATGAATTTACATTCAAAGTTACCTATGAAATAGGTGATGAGCCATTTGGCCTTGAAGAGGACGTAACTGATAAAGTATTTGATATTATAGTTGAATATCCAGATGGATGGTTTGCTGCTGCTACTCCTGCATACCAAAAGGAAGTCGAGATCACAGCAGTTAAGTTAAAAAATGCTACTGAGGAAAACTTAAGAGTTGTAGCTTTACCGCTTATTGATATGGAACCTGGTGAATTTGATATAAAAGTTACCATAAAATCAACCATAGAAGATGACCCACTGGAAGGAAGTACTGAACTTAAGGCAATAGTAACCTCTACATATAAGATGGATCTTAAGACAAAGACCGGAAGACTCTCTACTGAGGTTACCTCCGGAAAGGATAATCATTATAAGCTCATCATTACAAATAATGGTTCCTCAAATATTGAAAATATCTCTCTTAGTTCAAATGAGCCTCAAGGCTGGAAGATAAAATTTGACACAGAAGAGATCGAAGTTTTAGAAGCTGGAGAAGATATTGAGATAGACGCCAATATAAGCCCGGCTGACAAGGCAATTGCCGGTGATTATGTGGTCAAATTCAGTGCGTCAAGCGATAATGCCGAAGATGATATAGAACTCAGGATAACTGTTGAGACTCCGACTATATGGGGAATCATCGGTATCGCTGTAATAGTAATTGTCATAGTTGGAGTTGCATTTATTTTTGCAAGATTAGGAAGAAGATAAAAAATGAGCAAAAACAACAACATTATAGTTGCAAAAGAGCTTACCAAGGTATATAACGAGACAACTACTGCTGTTGACCATCTTAACCTAGAGATAAAACAGGGAGAGATTTTCGGGCTGCTTGGTCCAAATGGCGCCGGAAAGTCTACAATAATACTAATGCTCTTAGGCCTTACAGAACCGACTTCCGGCAGTATAAGTGTCGGCGGATTTGACTCTACCAGACAGCCGCTTAAAGTTAAATCCATTACCGGCTATCTTCCGGAAAAGGTTGGTTTTTATGAAGATATGTCTGCATATGCAAACCTTTCCTATACTGCAGAACTCAATAGGGTCCCCTACAAAGATATACCTCTTAAGATCGATGAGGTCCTAGGTATGGTAAATCTTTTAAAAAATAAGAGGCAGCTGGTAAAGACATTCTCTAAAGGTATGAAGCAGAGACTCGGTATTGCAGATGTACTTGTAAAAAGTCCAAGACTGGTAATCTTTGACGAACCTACCGAAGGCCTGGACCCTAAGGCAGCAAACCAGATGCTGCAGACAATCCTTGATCTTAATAGTAAGGAGGGCATAACTTTTATGCTGAGCTCTCACCAGCTTAACCTTGTACAGAAAATATGCGAAAGGATAGGCATAATGTCAAATGGGAAACTTGTTGGTGAAGGCAAAACTGATGAACTCGGCCGCAATCTCTTCGGCGGCGGCAAGTACCGTATAGAGATAGAGCTTGCAAAGGTCCCAGATGGTCTCGTAGCAGATATTAAAAAGATACCAGAGGTACTAGATATTACAGCCAAAGGCCTAAAACTTACCGTCTCATGCGATAAGGACTTAAGGGAAGACATCTCAAAAGTCATAGCAAAGGCAGCAGTAATCATGACCAAGATGGACATGAAGCAGGACGCCCTGGAAGAGATTTACCTAAGATACTTTAAGGAAGAGGTGTAATATGAGAGGAGTACTGACCGTATTTAGAAAAGAGCTTACAGATCATTTTGCGTCAAAGAAGTTTTTAATACTTCTTGCCCTTGTATATATAGCAGGCCTTGCCTCTACATATGTTGCACTTCAGAATATAAGGGATGTTGCAAGTGCTCTGGACCAATTTGTGTTTTTAAAACTTTACACTACAGGTGGAGAGGTACTGCCCTCCTTTATATCATTTATATCATTTTTTATACCCATAATAGGGATAATCTTTGGTTTTGATGCGATAAACTCTGAGAGGAACAGCGGAAACCTGTCTCGCCTCATGTCCCAGCCGATATATAGGGACAGCGTGATAAACGGAAAGTTTTTAGCAGGGGTCACAACACTATCCATAATAGTTGCGTCCATTGCCTTTATAATCGCAGGAGTTGGACTTACCTCCATTGGTGTACCTCCTACCTCCGAAGAGATACTAAGGATATTCTTCCTTGTATTTATATGCGTTTTTTATGGCGGATTCTGGATGGGGCTTTCAATACTGTTCTCAGTTATTATGGAAAGGACAGCAGCATCTATTCTTACTGCTATTGCAATCTGGATATTTTTGATGTTTTTCCTTCCAATTATTGCAAATGCCATAGCAAATGCCATAGCTCCTATGGAGGGGGCTACAGCAGCAGAACATGCAAGGAACTTTAGTATTAATCAGGGAATCCTAAGGATATCACCTTCGACCCTGTTTACAGAGACGATAGCGATAATTCTAATGCCTGTAGGCGGGCATTTTATGCTGAGACCCATACTTCAAAGCGACTTGGTCGGGATGGTATCAAGCCCGCTGTCGCTCGGTCAGAGCCTGATACAGGTATGGCCGCAGCTTGCAGTTATAGTAGCACTGGCTATTATATGTTTTGCACTGTCATATGTGACATTTATGAGGCAGGAAATAAGGTCTACCTAGTAACCATATTTAAGAACTAATAAAAGGAGAATTATAACTATGGATCCAATTGCATTTGAAATATTTGGATTACAAATCAGATGGTATGGAATAATAACTGCTTTAGCTATGGTAATCGGTTTTGCAGCAGTATATTTTATCGCTAAATACAGAAAAGTACGGGAAGAAGAAGTAATAAATTTTGCTCCTTTTGCCATAATCTTTAGTATTCTCGGGGCCAGGTTACTCCATGTGGTAGTAAACTGGTCATATTATTTTGGTTATTTTCCTTTTCCCAGGAATCTAATAAACGTTTTTGATATTAGAAGTGGAGGTCTTGCAATACAGGGTGCAATGCTGGGTGGAATACTTACTCTGATAGTGTTTACAAAAATTAGAAAACTTAATTTCTGGCTATGGGCGGATTTAGTCATACCGGGACTTATCCTGGGTCAGGCAATTGGCAGATGGGGAAATTATTTTAACCAGGAAGCTTTTGGGAGACCTACCAGTCTGCCCTGGGGTATCTTTATTGAGCCAGCAAATAGACCCTTCGATTATATGAGTTATGAATATTTTCATCCTACTTTTTTTTATGAATCAATAGCTAACTTAGCATTGTTTGTCTCTTTGATATTTATGCACAGGTTTTATAAAAACCGGCCAAACAGGCTGCCAGATGGCTTGATCCTGTCTATGTATCTGGGGTATACGCAGTCATACAGGACTTTTATTGAATATTACCGGATAGATAGCACTTATGTTGGTCCGGTAAAAGTAGTTTATATTATAAATTTAATTGCTCTAATTGCTGCTCTTGTAATTGCCAAT